>UEXT01000695.1_pt1 | contig 19811 bp, 17 predicted proteins | sample 4301081 | NCBI WGS metagenome assembly UEXT01 (sample SAMEA4773177, study PRJEB27434) | metagenome | biome: 2259; feature: agricultural soil; material: soil | place: USA | collected 2014-09 | depth 0.25 m
TGTAACAAAGAGGCGGGAGAGAAGAATTTGAAGGGAGACGAGCGGAAGAAATTCATGAGCACGTGCTTGTCCAGCTAGTTCCATTTCCTGGCGCGGCCCTACCGGGCCGCGTCGCTTTCTTACCGAACATCATCAGGAAGATACCGCAGCTTGTCATCAATGCAGCAGCTTCTTGCCTTCAACAAATCGGAATGTCGGCTCGAGAAGAGGCGTGCGTGGCTTAGCGGATTGGACCCGCGTCGAGGTCTTCGAGCTTTTTGCGCAACTCGATCAATTCCTGCTCAAGAGCAACAAACCGGTCACTGATGGGATCGGGCATGTTGGTGTGGTCCATCGTCGCATCGGGCATCCGATCACCTTCAGTCTTGATAATCCTGGCCGGCACGCCGATGACGGTGGAATTTGGGGGGACTGACTTGAGCACAACGGAGTTGGCCCCGATCTTAACATTATCTCCGATCTTGATACCGCCAAGGATCTTAGCCCCTGCACCCACGACCACATGATTACCCAGCGTGGGATGGCGTTTGCCACGCTCCTTCCCTGTGCCGCCGAGCGTGACGCCTTGGAAGAGGGTTACGTAATCACCGATCTCCGCTGTCTCGCCAATGACCACACCCATGCCGTGGTCGATAAAAAATCCGGTTCCGATCTTGGCCGCAGGATGGATTTCAACTCCTGTGAGCCATCGGGCAAGCTGAGAGATGGCTCGTGGGATGAATGGCACTCCATGGGTCTTCAACCAGTGGGATACTCGATAGGCCAGCAAGGCATGAAATCCCGCGTATGTCAGAATGACCTCAACACGGCTGGTCGCAGCCGGGTCTCGATCAAACACAGCCTGGAGATCATGTTGTATGGCCTTCAGCATGACAGAGGTCACATCCTAATACGGTTATATTGACTCGATCAAACAAACCGCGTGCGCCGCCATTCCCTCTTCCCGACCCACAGCATCCAAGCCTTCCCCGCTCTTCACTTTGATGTTGATTAGATCCGGGTCGATGCCTAGCACGTCGGCCATCCGTTTTTGCATGGCAGCAAGGAAGGTGCTCAAGCGAGGAGCTTGAGCGACGATAACTGTGTCGATATTGACGATGCGATAACTCTTTGTCTTGAGTTTCGCCACGACATCTTCCAGAAATTTTAGGCTCGACATGTCTTTGAACCTCGGATTCGAGCTCGGAAAGTGCCGGCCAAGATCTCCTTCTCCCATAGCCCCAAACAAGGCGTCGCAGACGGCATGGACCAGAACATCGGAATCGGAATGGCCTAAGAGCCCTTTGTAGTGGGGTATCTCGATACCCCCCAGAATCAGCGTTCGACCTGCGCCCAGCGGATGCGCATCGTACCCGTATCCGATCCGTATCTTCGTCGCCATGATCAACTCGCTGGCCGTACAACCGATCGAGAGGCGAGAATGGCCTCTCCGATCACGATGTCTTCCGGCCTGGTCACTTTGATGTTTTCCCCGCTCCCTTCCACTACCATGACCGAATGCCCAAGCCATTCGACGAGATACGCATCGTCCGTTGCATGGATTCCTTCAGCATGCGCCTTCCGGTGAGCCTCCTGCAGCCACTTCCGTCGGAATGCCTGTGGGGTCTGCGCCAGCCACAGAGGATGGCGGTCAACAGTTCGCTGAATGACTTGGTCCGAGCCAACCTGTTTGACAGTGTCACGCATCGGAAGAGCGATAATTGCGGCTCCATGTTTGTCGGCTTTTGCGATCACATGGCTGACCATCTGTCTGGTGAGAAAAGGCCGGACGGCATCGTGGACCAGCACAATTTCCGTTTCTTCTGTCACCTGCTCAAGCGCACGTCTGACAGAATCCTGCCGTTCAACTCCACCCGCCACCACTCTCGTGACCTTGGAGAACCCATGCCGCTTCACGAGTTCATTGATGCAATAGTCAAGATCTGATTCCGGAACGGCGAGAATAATCTCGTCGACGGTGTCTGCAGCTTGAAGAATTCGTAGGCAATGTACGACGAGTGGTTCGCCACCCAACGAAAGAAATTGTTTCGGGACCGATCCACCCATCCGCAGTCCTCGGCCGGCAGCCGGGACTATTGCAACAACACGCCTACCCACGAGCGACTTGCAGCTCCTCTCGCTCGGTGTCTTCCTTCAGACGGGTAAAGATCATCCGACCAGCGGTCGTTTGTAAGACGCTGGTCACCACGACGTCGACGTTTCGACCGATACAACGCCGCGCGTTATCGACCACGATCATTGTCCCATCGTCCAAATAGGCCACGCCCTGCCCGGCCTCCTTCCCTTCCTTCAGCACGAAGACGCGGATGGCTTCACCTGGAAGCACGACCGGCCGAAGGGCATTACAGAGTTCGTTGATGTTCAACACGCGCACACCTTGCAATTCGGCGACCTTGTTCAAATTGAGATCGTTTGTGATGATCTTGGCGTGCATCTGCTTGGCCAGCACAACCAGCTTTGCGTCGACTTCCTTCACCTGCGGGAAATCCTCCTCGACGATGCGGACATCCACGTCTGCCATCTTCTGAATCTTGTTGAGGATATCGAGTCCTCGCCGTCCTCTCGCCCGCTTCAACGAGTCGGATGAATCAGCGATATGTTGAAGCTCATCAAGAATGAAATGCGGCACCAGAAACGTGCCTTCGAGAAACCCCGTCTCGCACAGATCCGCCACGCGTCCGTCGATGATGACACTCGTATCAAGGACTTTGGGGCATATTGCCGAACCGTTCAGCTCGAAAAACTTTTGCTGGGAACTCGGAAATTTCTCGTTGCCGAATCGTGCTCCCAAAACCAAGCCCAGATATGGTAGACCCAACAGAAAGACGAGCCCCCCGATATGAAACAGGAAGGTTTGAACGTCGAAGATTTCGCCGCCAACCCATTCGATCAATCCAGTCAAAAGCAGCCCCACCGCCAACCCGCCAGTCCCCCCCACAATAATGCCGAATGAAAGGTTGCGTAACGCGTACTCGCCCCCAACGATCAACCCTCCGGTCGCAGCGCCGATCCCAAATCCATACAGCCAATAGGAGGCGCTGGCACCATCGGCTTTGAGAAAGAGCGCCATGCCCGCCAACGCGCTGAGAAGGACAAATATGGCTCGCGATACCATACTTTTATCTCCTCCCGTGAATCCTGCTCCTCGTCAAGACTGTTGAAGTAGTCTCTACGGTCGCAGGGTTAAGTACATCGTTCGGCCCTGTCGCTTCAAAAGCAAGAGGACCGGCTGATCTTTGACCAGTCCGGAAACGATCCGTTCGTAGGTTTTCAGTGACGTCACCCCTTTGCGATTGACCTCAACCACAATATCGCCTTCGCGCACACCCATCTCCTCAGCTGTGCTACCGGACTTCACCCGTGTAATGACCACCCCACGCTCACTTGATTTCATCCCGTACCGGCTGGCCAATTCGTCGGTCAATTCCCGAACCTCGAGATCGGAGAGCACCCCAACCGGTGCCGTGATATCCCCGTTTTCCTCTATACCAGCTTGAGCGACTGATTTTGGTTGTTCGGCGATCGTCACTTCGAGAGTCTTCGGTTTCTTGTCACGAATGAGCCTGATAGACACTTTCTTGCCGATTGGGGTCTGGGCTACGGCATTGCGAAGATGTGTCGGAGAATCCATCGGTTTGCCGTCGAAATCCACGATTACATCAGCCCGCTCAAACCCCGCTTTCTTGGCCGGGCTGTCGTCCATAATGTCGCTTACAAGCACACCCTTCGTCTCACTAATTCCAAATTGCGTCGCCAATTCTGGCGTGAGTTCCTGAATCGAAACTCCCAGCCAGCCTCGGACCACCTTCCCGGTCTTTACCAACTGCTCCATCGTCGAACGGGCGAGGTTGCTTGGCACGGCAAACCCGATTCCCATGTTGCCGCCACTCTGGCTAAAGATCGCCGTGTTGATCCCGACCAACTCGCCGCGGATGTTGACCAACGCGCCTCCCGAATTGCCTGGATTGATGGCTGCATCCGTTTGGATAAAATCCTCGTACTCCGCGATACCCATGCTGGCCCGTCCGACCGCACTTACAATCCCCATGGTCACAGTCTGGGTGAGGCCGAACGGATTGCCCACGGCGAGGACAAATTCCCCTACCTCCAGCTGGTCTGAATCAGCCCAGGGAATGACCGGCAGCCCCGACGCCTCGATTTTCACGATAGCCACGTCGGTCTTGGCATCGGTCCCGATCAATTTGGCTTTGAACTCCCGTTTGTCGGACAAAAATACCTTGATCTCATCGGCTTTGTTGACAACGTGATTGTTTGTGATGATCAACCCGTTGGCATCCACAATTACACCCGATCCTTGTCCTCGCTCTTTGCGCTCTTTCGGTGGATCACGCTTGAAGAATTCTTCACCAAAGAATCGCCGAAAAAATGGGTCGTCGAACGGAGAACCTTGAAATCCTTCTCCACTGCGACCGCTGCGCGTGGCGGAGATATTCACCACGGTCGGCTTAACCAGCTTGGCAATCTCGACGAAGTTCCGTGCACTTCCACTTGTAAGCGGCGATTGCGGCGCAGTGGCAACCGTGCGCACCTCCACGCTGGGCTTCGGTTCCGGTCCCGCCGTCCCGGAAGGAAGCCAGCCGAGATCGGACGCGACCATCAGACCAATCACGATTCCGATCCCCACGAGCAGCACAGGAACCAGCCACGGCCGACGAAACGCGCCGGAGAGCTGTGGCCATTCACTCATGAGTGTCACACATTCGGATCACGCCGACCACTTTTGACCATCACTGAATCTCACCAGCATAAATCCCCATGACCGTCTGGAGGAACTTTACCGCCTCGGCCTTCGGCCGCTGGAACGAATTCCGTCCAATGATCGATCCAAACCCCCCACCGTCGCGGATGGCGCGAGCCTCTTCGAACATGTTCTGATCTTCGCTCTTGGCACCACCGGAAAAGATCACGATTCGCCGCCCATCAAACGCGCTTTGAACCACATGTTTCACCCGCTCTGAGAGGATTTTGATTGGAATCTGTTCCATCTCATAAACTTTCTTCGCGGCGGCCTGTTCTAGATGTGCCGTCGGGAGTTTCACCTTGATGATATGGGCACCCAGCTGAGCGGCAATTTGCGCAGCATAGGCGACCACGTCCATCGCCGTCTCTCCTTCCTTGCTTAACGACGAGCCGCGAGGATATGACCACACCACGACGGCCAGCCCGCTGGCTTTGGCCTCTTCGGCGATGGCGCGTAACTGTTCATACATGGCATTGCAATGGGCTGAGCCCGGATAGATCGTGAAACCCACAGCCGAACAACCAAGTCGCAGGGCGTCGCCCACGCTTCCCGTGACAGACGGTAACGGATCCTTGTCGTCGTGCAGGACGTCGTGATTGTTCAGCTTGAGAATCAGGGGAATCCGTCCAGCAAACTCTGCCGCACCAGCTTCCAAAAATCCAAGCGGCGCGGCGTAGGCGTTGCAACCAGCATCGATGGCCAGTTGAAAATGGTAGTGCGGGTTATAACCTGGCGGGTTGGGGGCAAAACTTCTGGCCGGGCCATGCTCAAACCCTTGATCAACCGGCAAGATGACCAGTTTGCCGGTCCCAGCCAACTTACCGGACCTCAGCAGACGCGCAATGTTGGTCTTCGTTCCTGGATTGTCGCTGCCATACCAACTCAGAATCTCTTGAACTCGATTAGCCATGGACCTCCGCCACCTCCTCTCATTCGCTCGCTTGTCAACTACGCTCTTCCTTGAACGCAGGCTTCAGCTTCTCGGACATCCTCCGCACTGCCGATCATCAACGGCACCCGCTGGTGGAGCGTCTTTGCCTCGACATCCATGATACGCATGGTGCCGCTGCTGGCTGCGCCCCCCGCCCGTTCAACTACCATCGCCAGCGGATTTGCTTCGTACAATAACCGCAGCTTTCCTTCAGGCTTTTCGATCTCCCCAGGATAAAGATAGATCCCGCCGCTCAACAACAGACGATGAACGTCTGCCACCATACACCCGGAATAACGTCCACTGTAAGGGCGCCCAGCGGCCTTGTCCCGCACCTTCAGCCGATCGATGTACTGTTTCATGCCGCTCGTCCACTTGTGATAATTCCCTTCATTGACTGCATACGACTTCCCCCTTGGCGGGATTCTGATCGATGCATGCGACAGGATATACTCTCCCGTGTCTGGCTCAAGCGTAAACCCAACCACGCCGTGCCCTATCGTCAATACCAACATCGTGCTGGGACCATATAACAAGTAGCCAGCCGCGACCTGTTCCGTGCCCTTCCGCACGAGATCATCTTCACTCGGAGGCTGATTTTTACGGCGGCAGGTCAAGACGGAGAAGATCGACCCGAGCGGCATGTTGACATCCGTATTGGAGGATCCGTCCAACGGGTCGATCAATACAACGTACGGTCCGTTTGGCCAATGCTCTGGGATGAAATGGGGCTTCTCCATTTCCTCTGATCCCAGCGCACAAACGACCTCGCTCTGCTGAAGGACCTCCACGAAGATGTTGTTTGCGACCTGATCAAGCTTCTTAACGGCCTCCCCCTGCACGTTGGTTTCACCGGTTGTCCCGAGGATGTTCAGGAGGCCGGCCTGTCGGAGATCCTGCGCCAGTCGCTTCCCCGCGAGACCGAAGGCGGCAAAGAGACGTCTCGATAACCCTGCTTCAGGTGAGGTCGTGGGTTTCTGAATGCTGAGAAACTGATCAAGGGTCAAGGAAGGGGAAACCATACACACAATCTCGTCTTCTTTTAGTACCAGCCCCGTCGAGAGATCCTCAGAAAGAAGAACCTCCGCTTCCTACAATAAGGACTCCTGTGATTATAACGACTTCAGAACGGACGGGCAATGAATGTTCGGGGCTCTTACTTGGTATGGTTGAGCGCTGGAATACTCGCCACAAGGTCCGCTACAACTGATCCGATGATCACCTTGGCTTTCATTCTGAGGGGGATCTTACGCTCGTCGGTCGTGAACCAGACCTTGATATTGCCCTGGTTGAGGAAGATCCCCTGGAAAGGCATGATCACAAGGACTCGCGCAGTCTCAGATTTTCCCCATGATCCCTCGATGCTTTCGACTTCTTCCACCCGGACGTTCAGCCTATAGTTTTTCTTGTCGTGGTGAACATTCATCGTCATCGACGAGCCGGGGAATAACGGCAGTGCGTTTCGTACATGATAGAGGCAGGAAATGATATCCAGTGTCTCAGGCGGGATGGCCAAGGTTTCGGTCGCCCCATCCTTGATGACAGTCACTGTCCCCTCTCTATGATGAAACGTGTAGTCGAAATCGTTCTTCCGCTTACCTTCCCGGCGCCGGAACGTCAGGTGGTCGGATTGCAATGTCGTCGGGTCGACCAAGGATTCCACCCGATTATCAACCGGATAGAATTTCGTCACCAGGGGGCTCGAATGAGCCGTCGTCACGAGTTTGGCCAACGGACGATCCCCGACGATTCCACCTTCTCCCACTTCCATCACCGCGGTTCCGGCCAGGATGTTCAGCCACGTGATCTCGTAGGTCAGTCGTTCGCCGATCTGAAATGATTGCGACCCACCTGGTGCGCCCTGCGCAAGAAAGGGCTCCAGAAAGGCTAGTGAACAGGAGATCAAGAAAGCCAAAAACCGGAGGTAGGCGGAGAGCCGTCGCAGGGAGAGCAGGGACACGAGCTTAATGTCCGAGTGCCTGTTTCGCCGCCGTGAGCTCGCCTTCGACGACGGCACGGATAGCCTCAAGACGCTGCAAGGAGGTGGCTTCGAAACGTAAGACCAAAGCCGGCTGCGTATTGGATGCACGAATCAGACCCCATCCTTCGTCAAAGACGGCTCGGACTCCGTCGATGGTCACGACGTCCTTGAGGATCAGCCTGGTCGGACCAAGGGCCTGCTGAGTTCGTGAATAATCCGTGAACCGATGTTGAACCTGTTTCACGAGATCAAATTTGACTGTGTCAGGTGTATCTACGCGTATCTCCGGGGTCACGGAAGTGTTTGGAAGGTCTGCAACCAAGGAGGAAAGCGGTCCTGTGACCTTCGCAAGAATTTCTACGAGCCGGCAGGACGCATAAATCGCATCGTCATAACCGAAATAGCGATCCGCAAAAAACATGTGCCCTGACATCTCACCGGCTAACACAGCTCCTTCGCTCTTCATCTTCGACTTGATCAAGGAATGCCCCGTTTTCCACATCACCGGTCTGCCACCGTGCTTTGCAATGTCATCATAGAGACTCTGCGAGGCTTTCACTTCGGAAATGATTGTACTCCCCGGTTTCGCGGCAAGAATATCCCGCGAATAGACGACCATCAGTCGATCACCCCACAGGACATGACCCTGTTCATCGATAGCGCCGATACGATCCGCATCACCATCATAGCCGATGCCGACATCCGCTTTATGCTCCTTCACTACGTGCATGAGATCCTCAAGATTCTCCAACACGGTCGGATCGGGATGATGGTTCGGGAAGCGGCCGTCTAGGTCACAATGGAGCCCCGTGACACGGCAGCCCAAGAGTTCCAGCGCTTGTTTCGCCACCAGGGCTGCTGCCCCGTTCCCACAGTCGATGACCACGTGAAGCCGGTCAGCCTTCAGCCCAGCAAAACTCTTTTTGATATAGGCGAGATAGTCCGGAATAATCGGGTGCTCCGAAAGACGTCCCGCTCCCGAACTAAACTGTCCTGCCTGAACGACCTGACGGAACGCCTGAATCTCCTCACCATGAATGGCTTCTCGGCCGACGCAGACCTTAAACCCGTTATACTCAGCCGCATTATGACTGCCGGTAATCATAATGCCGCCGTCGACCGGAAGCGTAAACAACGAAAAATACAACAGCGGGGATGGGCAAATTCCAATATCGATAATATTGAGCCCGCCCTCGAGAAGGCCTCGCACCAAGGCCTTGTGTAATCCCGGTGAGCTGAGCCGACCGTCTCGTCCGACCGAAATGGTCTTTACGCCTCGATCTTTCACATAGGTGCAATACCCTCGGCCGATTTTTTCGGCAATCTCCTCAGTCAATTCCTTGCCGACGATACCGCGTAAGTCGTATTCGCGAAACAACCCCATAAAAGAATCCTCAACGTGGCTCAATGCCCCGTTCGCCCATAGTCATCTTGGAATCTGACGATGTCGTCTTCGCCTAAATAAGGCCCGTCTTGGACCTCAATAATATGGAGGGTCTCCTGCCCAGGATTTTCGAGTCTGTGGCAAGTCTCGACAGGAATGCCAGTGCTCTGTCCAACCGGCAAATCAAAGACTTCATCTCCTCTCGTCACACGCGCTGTACCGCTAATCACGACCCAATGTTCGCTCCGTTGATGATGCAGTTGTAAGGAGAGCCGGCCACCCGGCTTCACCGTGACCCGTTTAACCTTATACCCAGGTCCCTCTTCCAAAACAGTATAGGACCCCCAGGGCCGATGGACTGTCAGGTGTTCAAGATGTTCAGGAGCTCCCTGCTCCTTCAAGATCTCAACGACCTTCTTCACATCCTGGGCGCGTGACTTCGGACAGACCAACGTTGCATCGGGTGTGTCGACCACGACCATGTCCTTCAGTCCAATGGTCGCCACGACACGGCGGTCCCCGTAGATGATTGATCTGGTGCTATCGATGTCCACCACCCGCCCATCAACCACGTTTCCCGCTTCGTTTTTCGGTGCCACTTCATCGAGACTGCCCCAACTTCCGACATCGGACCAGCCGAAAGCCACAGGAACCATCGCGGCCTTCGACGAACGTTCCATAACGCCTGTATCGATCGAAATCGGCGTGAGTTTACGATATTCTTCGTCGACTGCAGCCCGTGCCGCTCCCGCTTCGATCAACTGACGGATTCGATCAAGCCCTCGGGCAAGCCCAGGCTGATGCTGGCGAATCTCGTCCAGAATAGTCGCCGCTCGCCAGATAAACATACCGCTATTCCAATAGCAATCACCGGATTTCAGATACTGCATCGCTTTCTTGGCGTTGGGCTTTTCAACAAATTGTTTGACCGGGTGCCCTCTCAGTTGTCCCTTCTTCCCTAGCCTGATCTTTCTATTGGGTCTGATGTATCCATACCCGGTTTCAGGCCGAATTGGCTTGATCCCGAACGTCACCAGGTAACCTTGCGCTGCCAGGTCTGCGGCCAACGCCACCGCTACATCGAACGCTCGCTGCCCCTTCACGACATGATCAGCCGGAACTACCAACATAATGGCGTTCGGATTTCGTCGGATCAGTTCCAATGCGACAAGCCCAATGGCTGGAGCCGTATTGCGACCTTCGGGCTCGAGGACGAAATTGTCCTTCAATGCGTCTTTCCATTCAGTCAGTTGAACACGAATCGAGTCTGCCTGGGCCGGATTGGTCGAAATTAGGACCCGATCGGCAGACGCTGCACTAAGTACCCGACGCATCGTCTGTTGGATGAGTGTTTCCTCCCCACTAATGCGGAGTAATTGCTTCGGAAACAGATGTCGGCTGAGCGGCCAGAACCTCGTTCCACTTCCGCCAGCCATAATGACTGGATAGACACTCTCAGCAGATTTCATCGCTGATTGCCCCGAACTGAGGATGGAGGCCGTTGCTGCGCAACCAGAATCATATCGATCACCTCGCGAACTGCTCCTTCCCCACCCTTATTTCGACAGACATAATCGACCACGGCCAAGACGTCAGGTAGCCCATCAGCAGGAGCGGCGGAAAAACCGACTGCCTTCAGAGCTTCGACGTCGTTGATGTCGTCGCCAATATAGGCCACCTGCTCAAGCGTTATCCCGTAACGGCTAGCCATCTCGCGGACGACCGACAATTTATCCATCGCGCCTTGATGGACTTCAGGTATGGCCAGCTTTTCCGCACGGCGAGCAACCAGCTTGGTACGTTCTTGCGTCACAATAGCGGTTATCAGCCCGGCCTTTTGCAGGAGCTTGATGCCCATCCCGTCACGCGTATTGAACTTTTTCCACTCATCGCCGGATTCGGAATAGTACATGCCGGCGTCGGTCAATACACCATCCACATCCGTCGCAAACAAACGAATGCTTTTCAATATGTTTCCCGATTGGTCACCAGGACATCTTCGGCGATCCTTGTGTATTGCTTTAACAGCCTTTTTTTGGGCCATCCTGTCCCCGCCTAGCCCTTGAACCGTCCGCCCGTTTTGAGCCCGTGAAGATCGGCGTCCACCATTTCGTTGACCAGGTCGTGAAAACCTAAACTGCATGACCATCCCAGTTGGCTTCTGGCTCTCGAAGCATCTCCCAGCAGGGTTTCGATGTCAGTCGGACGGAGAAACTCCTTGTCGACACGCACATAATTTCGGTAATCAAGCCCAAGACGTGAAAACGCCGCGTCGGCAAATTCGCGCACTGAATGCTGCTCCCCTGTTGCCACCACATAGTCCTGTGGGCTGTCCTGTTGGAGCATCAACCATATGGCTCTGACATAGTCACGGGCATGCCCCCAGTCCCTGCGTGCCTCGAGGTTCCCCAAGCGTAGTTCATTCGCCATTCCGAGCTTGATCCTCGCAGCATGAGACGTAATCTTCCTCGTCACGAACTCAAATCCTCTCCGCGGGGATTCGTGGTTATAGAGTATTCCGGAACAGGCGAAGAGGGAATACGCCTCCCGATAATTTCTCGTGAGATGATAGCCCGCCACTTTAGAAATCCCATAGGCCGAGCGCGGATAAAACGTCGTGTCCTCATTCTGAGGAACCTTATCGGCTTTTCCAAACATTTCGCTCGAGGCGGCGAAATAGAACCGGCAACGAGGCGCGCAGTCCCTTAATGCAACAAGTACATAATGCGTTCCGTTGATGTTGGCGTTCAACGTTGAAAACTCGTCTTCAAATGAATACGCGACAAAGCTTTGCGCAGCGAGGTGATAGCATTCATCCGGCACGATCGAATTAAAGACTCGATAAATCGACGGAAGACTTTCCAGGGATGCCGCATGGAGATGCAGCCTGTCTCGGATGTGCAACAACCTCCATAAGCGATGCTCGGGGTCCTCCATCGCAACACGGCGAACAATACCATGGACTTCATACCCCTTCTCCAGAAGGTATTCAGCAAGATAGGAGCCGTCTTGTCCAGTAATTCCCGTTATTAACGCGCGCTGCATACAGTTCCTTGTATTCTATTTCATCCTGAGCGGCGTCATCTCCAACTGTTGATACAAGGACACCTCTTGCATGGCCTACTCCAACAGAGGCGATTGCATGTTACACGTCGGCCGAACCCATTATGAGTTTTCGCAGGCTTTCGCCTCTCCGTTGATGGTGGTACTGCATTGAACTGCACCGCTGAGATTCTCCTGTTTTGATCGGCCGCCTTCAAGTCTCCTGAATCTGGCACCTCTGAATCTCTCCTCCAATAGCGAGCAGCTTCATAGACCGAGGGTCGGCCAATTGCAGATGACCTCACGCATACACGACAGTGCAATCTCCGCATCTGGCATCAGCGGCTACATTGAGAACCACTCGTTTCTAGACAGGCTGGCGAGTAGGTGGTTTGACATGAGGAAAGGAGAGTGGGGCATAGGATGGGACCACCTCGCTGAGACGGCGAATCAGTTCCTCATCATCACCGTGATTCAGCGTCTCCTCGAGGTCTCTGAGGAATCGCGCAAGTCGATCCGAACCGATGCGGGACGTCTTAACCACACGTCGGATTTTGCTATATTCAGTGGGCGCAATCTGCTCCGATTCCTCAAACAATTCTTCGTACAATTTTTCTCCAGCGCGCAATCCGGTAAAGGCAATGTGAATGTCCCGATCGGGGACCAACCCTGATAGAACGATCATGTTCCTCGCCAAATCAGCCACGCGAACCTGTTCTCCCATATCCAAGACAAAGACATCGCCGCCTTTTCCTAGTACACTCGCCTGCAGTACCAATTGCACAGCTTCGGGAATCGTCATGAAGAATCGTTTAATATCAGGATGTGTCACAGTCACAGGACCACCCATACGAATCTGTTCGGCAAAGAGCGGCACAACACTCCCGTTACTCCCCAACACATTCCCGAACCGAACAACGCTACATCGTGTTCGACCTGCCTCATTCAGATTCTGAATCAGCTCCTCAGCAACCCGTTTCGACGCTCCCATGACGCTGGTTGGATTTACAGCCTTATCTGTGGAAATCAATACGAACCGATCCACCCCGGCAGCCACTGCAGCCTCCACAACAACCTTCGTCCCGAACACATTATTTCGCACCGCTTCTTTCGGGTTCAGCTCCATCAAGGGAACATGCTTGTGCGCGGCTGCATGAAACACGAGCTCTGGACCGGTCCGTCGAAGGACCTCCGACACCCGGTCAGGCACCGTAACATCTCCCACTGCGGGAATGATGTTGAGATATGGAAACCGCGCCCGCAGTTCAAGATCCAGCGCGTGTAACCCGTTTTCGTACCGTTCAAAAAGCACTAGACAGGTGGGCTTGTAGTGGGCAATCTGCCGGCAGAGTTCAGATCCAATCGATCCTCCCGCCCCCGTCACGAGGACTCGTTTGTCTTCCAAAAGCGGATGCAACTCTTGCCGATCCATCTGTACCGGTTCTCTCTGGAGTAGATCCTCCAGACTCATCGGTCGAACTTGTCGAAGTGCGGCGGGGTCGCTGAGGAGTTGTTTTACGTTTGGCAGCAGCTTGATCGGGACTTTGCACCCTTCCGAGGCAGCGAGAATGCGCTGTTTGACCGCGGTCGAGGCGGACGGCAGCGCTACGATAATCTCATGTACGATGAATCGACTGGTCAGGGCAGGAATATCAGCGATCGTACCCACCACCGGTACACCGTGGACTCTCATACGTTGCTTCAGCGGATCATCATCGACGAGACCGACCGGCCGATAGAGAGACGCCGCATCGCTCTGCATGTCCCTGATGAGGAGCTCACCGGTGTTCCCTGCCCCCACCACAAGCACTCGCCTCGCCGTTGGGCTCAACACCTGAAGCCATTCCCGAAACCATCGAACTGCTAACCGAATACCTGCCAGATACATCCCGGTAAAGAGCCCGGTCATGATGATCACTGATCGAGGATAGGAGGTCCATCCGAGCGCGAAGTGAATCAACCCAAACAACAGGACAGTGCTTGCGACGGAGGCCATGAAGATGCGACCGAGGTCATGGATCCCGACGTAGCGCCATAATCCTCGTTGAATACCGAAGGCCCACAGCCCTGCGCCAAATACCGCAACTACGAGGGGCAACCCCAGCAGCATATTTCGATCATACGGAGCGGGGATATCTCCATCGAATCGTAGAAGAAAGGCAGTCAGATTGGCCAACACAATAAGCAGAAAATGGACGACAAAAACCAAGAGTGCCCGGTGGTCGATCAGGGCCCGGCCGTAACGACCAGCAATGGTTGAATAGACTTTCATGACCGGTTGCCTCACGTGGTGCCCTTCCCTTCCCATCGCGGCAACAATCGCACAGAGGCGAATAACTCTTCCCTCAGATAGCAGATCGTATCAGGAAACTCAATAAACACTGAGACTAAGCCTGCTCTCCCAGCCAAGGAGTTGCTCCACTGCCGCCACGACACGGTCGGTCTGGAGATGCTGGAGACAATCACTGAGACTGTTGATGTGTCGATCGCACCCTTCGTGAAGGCACGGCACGCAATCACCCTCGCCTTGTACGAGGATGACGTTTCCCTGTCGTTGTGATCCCTTGAACTTCCACGGACTTTGTGCAGCTGTAGGCCACTCCTTCGGCCACGGCCCCCATTTGATCGGGTTGGAAGGTCCGAACAACGCTACTGTCGGAGTTCCGAGGGCTGCAGCCATGTGTGTGACAGCAGTATCGGTGCCGACATAAAGTGCAGCCCGACTGAGCAAGCATCCTAGTGCGGGCAAAGACAGCTTCCCGGCAAGATCGATGTGATCGATCGGCAATCCGGGAAGCAGGTTCGACACATACGCCTGGTCCTCCTCGGAATATCCCGCCGTCACGACGATCTTCAGCCCTCGACCAGCCAGCCGCCGAGCCAATTCAACCCAACCGGATACAGTCCATTGCTTGTACGAAAACTTCGGAGACACATGGAGCACCACATAGCCACCCCCTTCACCGACCGTTCGGACGAAGCTTTTAATCATCTCTTCATCGCTTTTGTTCCAGCCGATGACTGGCGTCGCGAGGGACATAACTTCGAGTAAATCGAGCAGGCGAAGATTCATCGACACCGTATGCGTCGTGAGGTTATCAAGAGGTACCCAATCGGTCAGGAGTTGTCGTTTCCACCATGCGTTTGGCTCATTCACCAAGATACCTACGCTCACTTTAGCCGATGCCCACGCGTAGAGAGTCGATCGATCGCTGGGCTGCACCGATACCGCAAGATCGTACCGGCGCCATATCGCCCTATAGAGAGATAGATGCTCCTTCAATCCAGGGCGGGGTGAGATCGTCAGAACCCTTCTGACATCGGGATTCGCCGAGACGATACCTTGCGTCCCTTCGAATACAAGCATGTCGATTGCCATACTCGGATAGGCGTTCTTGAGCGACCGGACGACAGGCGTGGCGAACAGGACGTCGCCGATTCGACGTGGACAGACCACTAACGCGGAGGTAAGGGAGGCGGGAAGACAAATCTTCTTAGAAGCCATCAGGAGATCATGCACGAGAGTGAGCCGATCACGGAAGCCAGGAACTCAGACGAAAATCACAGACAAGAAGGCTCGTACCCTCTGCCTCCATCTCACTCTGATCCGAGGGTCTCGGAGTTCAACGTGCTGACGAGCGCCGCCCATTGATCTTGCCTTGTAAGAACAGAGCCGGCGCGTCGAGCGTTAGACGCGTATCGCGCATATTCGTGGCGGACCGTCAGAATCGCCTTGAGGAGGGCTCCGCATGACGGCTCTTCGACAACCACTCCAGCCTCAAATCGATTGACCATCTTGGCCATCCAGGTAGATGCAATTGTGACCACGGGTGCCCCAGCGGTGAAGGCATCCAACGTGATTGCGCTGAGTTTATTCGCATATTCTCCCTGATCATAGGGCTGCAAGCAAATCGCACCGCGAAACAGTTTCACGTAGTCATGTCGTGTCAACGTCTCTGGCAGCACCTTAAGATAGGGATAATGAATGGTTTTGAGCCGCTCGATTGCCGCCCGTGTGGCCTTATCATAACGGCCGAAATGATCGCCTGAAATCTGGATCGAAATCGGGAGCGCCACCCGCTCGGAGGCAAGATAGTCGATGAAATCGACAGCGGTGCTGAAGCCTTTGTCTGATCGGGCCGCCCCAGCCAACAGCAAGTGCTGAAACTCTGGGATCGCCCCTGATGTCACGCCGTCGATCGGTGATGACGCGATCGGGAGAATCACCATGGTGTTATAGAACCCATAGGCCCTGAGGGTCTTCTCAAGAGCGTCGGTTGTGGTCATCATGGTCAGATGCGGCTGTTGAGAAGCTAGCCGTCGCAATACCGCTTCTTTTCGCGGGTTCAATCGCAGTTGGTGAATATACAAGAACACTCGTCCTGGCGGGATAGGCTTCGGCCCGACCAAGTTGAGCAAAATCAGATCGGTCCTCCCAGCTGTCGTGATCAGAACACGAGCACCGCTTCGCAACAGGCGCCAATAGAGCCAGGCCGCCTGAAGCCGACGGAGCCGCCGGTAAAAATATGGCCTGACCTCGACGTTGGGATCCTGAGTCCATGCCAGCTGTGCCTCACGCCCGACCCATACACAAAAACGAAGTCCTTTACCGGCGGCGCAGAGGCTCTGCACGACAATGCTGCAATGGCCAGCATCACTGACGAGCGTTGGCTCGATAACATGGACAACCCGATCACTCATGAGGAGTCACCCCGAATTCGAATAACATTACCTTGGATCATGCGGGCCGTTTTGCGCCCACATCAACTCGTCACGAGCCGACGCTCACGGTTTTGGACGGGTTAAAGGAAGAGACGGCGGCAACTGCCAACAGCTATCCGCTTCTACTCGTTTCGCATAGCGGTAGAAGGCACCTTCTGAATGGCCCATAGCGATCACAAAGCCCGCCCATCCATCTAGAAACCCACGCTGAAAGATGAAATGCTTCAAGAACGCCCACATCGCGTGCGTCAATGCAGTTGTCATTGTAGCCCGTTGCCCTTTGAGTTTTTGCGCGCCGAGCGTCGAATACCTGGTCATCTTGCGGTTGATCTCTTCCAGATTGCGAAACGGGCACTGCCAAATATCATTCATTAATTTTCCTGGAGGCTGCCCCGTATGCACAATATAACCCTCATGAACCACATCGGGCGTGTAACTCATGCTCCCCTTTCTGAATAGTTGCGGCTGGCGATAGTTGGGGTACCAGCCCGAATGCCGAATCCATCGGCCCATGAAATAGTTTCGCCGCGGTATGAGATAGGCATCATGTGCTGGAGTCCCGGCAAGGAGCCTGAGAATTTCATCGCGCACCTCCGGTGTGCAACGCTCATCGGCATCGATGCTCAGAATCCACTCGTACCTACATGTAGCCACGGCCTTGTTTCGCAGCTCCCCAAACCCTTCAAATGGAATTTGCACCACCCGTGCACCCATACGTTCCGCGATCGCCGCCGTTTCATCTGTACTGCTAGAGTCTGCCACGATGACTTCATCAGCCCAAAGCACGCTCCCTACCACCTGATCGATCTGTTCAGCCTCGTTGAAGGCGATAATGTATGCAGAGATTTTGTTCATTGGATCGATCTTCTTTCCGATACTCTCATGCGCCGGCGCCAGCCGTGAAGCCAAGCAGCCAAATAGTCCCTTACCGATGAGCGATATGCGAAATGCTAAGCCAACTGGAAAGGACGGTCACTAAGAGACCTCTGTGGATTCTTCTCCGGCGAGTTCTGCCCGCTCTGAGGCGGCACTGCAGCCAAGAGCACGCCAAGAAACGTCATGAGCAGGTGCCCTTCAGCGAAGGTTCTGAAATGAGAACTGAACAGGCTCGTTACACACCATCCGCAAAGCACTGCAAGCGCGAGCTTGCGATATGCCGACAGACCCCCTTCATCTCGCGCGATGGCAACGATCCAAGCTAAAAATGCTGCCAGTCCACCGATCCCGTGTTGTGCGAGCACCGCCAGATACTGGTTGTGTGGATCACCTGTGGGGCGAGACCGCCAATCCGATGACTCATACTTTTTGGTGACGTGTTCCGTATAGGCCTGTCTGAATCCGCCGGTGCCGACGCCAAACAGCCAATGGTCTTTGAGAATCTCCAGCGTGTTGACATAGAACACCCGTCGGACACCCATGCCCGTCATATTTGGCGACTCGGTTTCATGCTCCCATTCGCTTATGCCGGTGGTAATCTTATCGTGCACGGGTGGGGATAAGGTGAACGCGAGCGTCGCAGCTAAGGAAAGTCCCAAGGCGAAGATGAATCGTTGTACAGGTGAGACATTCCCTAATAACAGCACCACCAGACCAAGCCCTAAAACCACATACCCGCTTCGACCGTTCGTGATAAAGACGATGTTCAATACGAATAAAAGCCCCAGCACCAGACCCAAACAGCGCATCCGCCAGGAAACTGTTTCCCTCACGAGCATCCAGAAACACACCAACGCTGCAACAGCAAATCCCATACCCTGGGTCACGTAACTCCGCAAGAGCGCATTGGGATCATGCCAGAGCGTGATCCAGCCCCCTGTGGCGACAAAGGACCCTACAAGCCCTATGGTCGCACCAATTACAAACCCAACCATCAAGCGTATCTTCCATCGCTCCTCATCGAAGATCGACAAGATGACAATAAACCACAGCATGGTTCGCCATTTGTAGACATCGATCCATCGGTCAGACCAGGGAACAGACGCGCATGCCACGCCAATCAACACGACGCCAAGAAATATCAACCCCCAATAGACTGCGGGACGCTGGAACACCTGCCTAAGTCGGACCACTGCCTGACCACTGGCCACAAATGCCACATAGGTCGTGATCAAGGCCACGCTCGCCACGGTTGGTGAGTAAAGGACCCCAACGGCCGCGATGATCGCCCACGCGCGGGCTACATTGATCCACAAGGTCGGCGGGTCATCAAAGGCTGCCTTGAAACGATCAATGAACACTCTGCCACCCTCTACTACCGCCATAATTGATAGATGTACTTGCGGCGGATCTTTTCCCACCAAAATCTGACGCGCTGAATAATGTTGGGAGGCGCCGATTGAATCGCCGAGCGAAACGTCCCGTTCTTGCTACCTTGCTCGACCACGGGATCTTCCAGCCAATACCATTCAATCCCCAACTTGGGATCAGTGGCGTCAAAATGCACATCGATCGCTCCTGCTATTCCATGCTGCTCCACCCACTGCACCCGTAATCTGGCAGTGTCCGCCCCAAGGATGTAGGAATCCGCAAATCGCCCCTTCGGGGCCTTGTACAACCGTTGTCCCGGGACGCGCATACTCTTGGGTGTGTAAAAGTTTCCCCCGCTTCCGATGTACACGACATGGAGACGAGTGATGGCGCTGGCTTCTCTGACCGCATCGCAGACTCCCTGAATAAAGTCCCCTGCCAAAATTACATCATCCTCCAAGATCAAGGCTCTCTCCCAATTCCGCTCGACCACGAGACGCAGGGCTGCAAGGTGCTTCATGGCACAAGATTGATGTTCGAGAGTAGGGTAGGGATACCTGAAATACCGTTGAGTCGTGGCGTTATCGAGGTCGCAGGCGTCATAGGTGTGAATAAACTCGTAGGTCAAACCCAATGACCTAAGCTGTCGTTCGATATTTTCCCGGCGCTCGGTAAAATTCCTCGGGTTAATGATAAGCACCCCGTCAATCGGCAGAACCTTATCGGATGCAGCCTGGTGTTG
>UEXT01000142.1_pt1 | contig 19789 bp, 15 predicted proteins | sample 4301081 | NCBI WGS metagenome assembly UEXT01 (sample SAMEA4773177, study PRJEB27434) | metagenome | biome: 2259; feature: agricultural soil; material: soil | place: USA | collected 2014-09 | depth 0.25 m
TTGTCCCACCCTGTGACGCAACCGCCCAAATCTTTGGCGAGCCATTCCTGCTCAGCAGGCGATAGTACATGGACCCCGAGAGGCCCCTGCTTGATGACAAGCTTTGTCAGAGCGACCGTGGCAGCCAGCATCTGCTCGACTTTGCGACGCTCGGGCCGATCATGGGCATCGAGAAGAGCTTGTGCACGATCACGGATTTGCTGCAACCACTGAACGAACGACGGCTCAAGCTGTTTCATCTCAAGCTGCTCTCGGATTGAGCCGAGATCGATTAGCTCACTGGAAAGAGCATGGGCGAACGTGCGAACCTCTTCCAGCGTAACGGAGCGAAGCAGTGGCCGCCACACATGATGGCGGCTCCCCTGTCGGCTCAGCTCACGATCGATCCACAAGTCCCAGGCCGCGGAGAAGTGTTCTGCAAACCGAGACCCATCATCTTCCTGAAATGCGGGATCGACCATGCTTTCGATCGGATAGAGCCGAAGCAGATGCGCCGCAAAGCTGTGCAAGGTGCCAATTTGGGCTTTCTCAAGGTCCTGAAGTGCAGCGCTAGCTCGGGCTTGGATCTCTTCAGCAGCCAAGCGATACCGATCCCGCAATTCGTTGAACGTGACAGCGCCGTCATCAGCCGATCGTGTCACGTCCGCATGAAGGCTTGCCAATGCTCTCAACCGTTCGCGGAGCCGGACCTTCATTTCCGTCGCTGCCTTGTTCGTGAACGTGAGCGCGACAATGTGGCTGATAGCCACCGGATGGGGTTCTTTGACCAAGAGATGAATCAGACGATTGACCAGCAGCGTGGTCTTACCGGTCCCTGCTCCTGCCACAACGACGATATTTCGGTCAAACGTGGTTTCAGCCTGTTCACGCACCTGTCGATCTGGAATCTGATTCTGATTAGTCATCATTGACTCCGAGCGATCGGAATGTCCTGATGGTTCTCGGTTCAGCTGCTCGGTAAGAGCGCCACCAGGTTGGAGCATGCTCTCGACGACAAGCAACTCGAAACTTGCAGCTATCGCAATAACCATCCGGCAGAATATAAAAATGACCCGCCTGAATACCTTCCATCAAAGTCTTCACGGTGCGCTTGATCATCTTTCCTACGTCCGAGTCCCACGTGGCAGTCTCAAACACAGACCGCCGAACAGGCCTAGGCCAGTTCGGCGCTAGGAACAAGAATTCGACCCGGCTTACCCGTGGCTGGTCCTGGATCGTAAGACATGCGTATAGAGGTGGTTGAAGTCGAGCGCCGCGGACAGCGGACTGCGCAAGGTTACGGTCCTCCGGCGGCTGGCTCGATCCCATTTTGAATTTATAGTCGATGATGCGTAGCTCGCCCGAATCTGAGAGGCGATCGATCCGATCGAGTCGGCCATGGATCTTGATCGACAGGTTGCCGGCAAGCAAAAGACCAGGGACAGTGCCCTCTGCATCCACCTCGAAGGCAATAGGCCTAAACGGGGCCTCGGCTTGAGCGGCCTGGTCCGATTTCACCGCTGATGTCACAACGGCAACGATCGTGTCCTTCGCCAGTTCCCAGAGCAGATAATGCCCGGTTCGATGACGGGTCTCGCACTCTGACGCAGCTTGTTCGACCGCTTCGCGAATGTATTGACTCGCGGTTTCATCCTTGACGGGTTCAGCAGGCCATCCGGCGGACAGTAGTTGCTCATAACAACGCCGCAACGCGCCGTGACACAACGTCCCCAGCAGAGAAGCGTCCAGGTCTTGCAGCGTAGGAATTCGAATTGGTTCCAGTCGCAGTACGTCGACAGCAAAATACTGAAAGGGACACCGTGCATACCGCTCGAGCGGTGTGGGTGCGACCCCTCGTTGACGAAGCCGTGACCAAGGGGTTTCGAGCGGGCCGGTCAGCCCATCGAAATCATTCAGCGCCGTACTCTCATCGTCAATGCGGTCGAGCGCCTCCAGCGAATGGCTCAGCAAATCAGCATCTCCGCGGATAGCCTGCAAAAGTACGGTAGGATCGTGCCCGCTCAGCGTCATCCATAGGGCCAAATCGGTGGGCGGTAGAAAGGTTTGAATACTCGGCCGTTGGCTCATGCGATCGGTTAATCGACGAGGAACGGCTTCAACCGGCAATTCGTCGCCTCCAAAAAGACGGTTCACTTCTGCAAGATAGGGTGATGGCGCCAAGGTTCGCCCTTGATCGTCTGCCCGCTGGTACGACAGAAACAGGCGTTGGCTGGCAGCTTGACAAAGCAGCGTGAAGAGCAACGCCTCTTCCTGATACCCCATTAACTTCTCGTCGATCTTGAATCCGAGTGTGACGTCGAGCACACGTCGGTGCCGATCTCGCAGGAAAGCATCTTCCCTGATATGTCGGGGAAAGACCTTTTCATTGAGTCCCAGCACGAAGAGGGCTCGAAAACGCGGCCCTCGGGCAGTCATCGCGTCAAGGACCGCCACTCCACGATGCGGCGTCTCATTGGGCTGTATCGTCGTCTGCTCTAGCGCGCGCGTGAGCAACTCGACGAACTCGCCCCAGGTCATCTCCTCTCCAAGCAGCTCCAGCTCGGTTAGGGCGGTCAGCACTCGATCAATGGCATTCCATGTCGAGACTAAACGAGCCTTATGTGTCGATTGATCACATTCCGCGGTTTCATCTGGACGAATGAGTTGTTGACCGACGAGATGATGAAGTGCCTCGACCAATTGGGTAATCGTTCCTCGTTGCGGAAGGGCACTACAATGGGCGAGCAACTCCGCCACCACCCCCCAGAAGACCCTGATAACGTCGGAGCCAATCCCCACTCGCCCGCCCAGATCGCGGTCCACTTCCCCTTCAATCTCCAATGTCGATCGACTCGCCTCTTCCAGCCGACTCCAGTCTTCGATCCCATGCGTGATATGCAAGGCCGGAGCGACGAGCTTCCACAGGTCAGGTCTGAATTGTTCGGAGGCGCCATGACACAACGCGCTCCGGTGGAGCGGCGAGGTCACCACGTCAAGAACTCCGGTCAGATAGAAGTCGTTAAGTGGAAGTGAGGCCAGTTGAAGGAGAACTTTACAGACAGGTTCATGGATCAGCGGGTTACCTGCTGTCGATGTGAAGGGAACCCGATGTCGATCGAAGATAGCTTCCAGCTGTGAGCTATAGGGGCCCAACGTCCGGGCGACGATACCGATGTCTTCAAATTGATACCCGTTCGTCTCGACAAGATCGATGATTGTGCGACAGGTCACCGCCAGTTCTTCTTCAATCCCGACGACACTTCGCACGAGACAGGTAAGAGGATGAGAGCGAACAACGGAATCATTCGGACGAGCATCCGGCAGACGAGTAATCTCCTCTGTCTGATTCACGAACGACCGAACGTGGCGATCAAAAAAGCGCTCGGCAAATTGGAACGAGGGGTCGGTGTCCGAGGGGAAAAACAGCGTCGTGGGAACCGTCCTGCTCACCACCTCGAAAAAGGACAATTGTACCTGAGTCAAGTCGTAGAACCCGTAGTAACAGGCATGCTTGAGCGTGGCCAGAAATGGTGAAGCAGGCACAACCGGGAACAAAGATTCGGCAAGATCATCCGGTGTACCGACTTCTAAAGTCTTGCTCACTTCTTTAACCGCCGCAAGGAGTGAAAAGAGCGCCTGAAGCCACGCGATATCGTCCTGGTCGAAATACCGCTCCTCAACGCTGCGCAAGGCGACGTTGGGATCGACTCCCGCATCCATGAGGTCGCGGACCGTCGACCAGAGTGCTCCCCAGGTGCCCGGTGAAGAACCTAACTGCTGGAATGGCCCGAGGGTGGACAGCCGGCTCCCTACAATACGGCGGATCAGTTCCTCGAAGAACATTCCCTCGACTATCCGTATTGGGGTGTTGTAAGGCGGCTGTCTGAGCAATTCGTCAGAAAGACGGAGGGCGAGCTGATGGAACGTCAGGAAATGAACGTTGAGAAGTGCGAGGCCCCGTTCGACGGCCAGGAGACGCCGAAGATGATCACGTAAGGAAGTCGCGGGTAAGAGAACCGCAATCGGTGCAAAGGGATCGGCAGCCTTGGCACATCGGATGTGGTCAACGAGGGCTGATTCGAGATGAGGATGGAAGCGGCCGGTGATGACCCGCAACATAGCCGGGCTTCCTAGCCGGTTTCTGGGCCAAGAAGCTCTCCATTACAGTCCACACAGGCCCAGTCGCCATCGATGAAGGACATCGGATCCCCACAGATCGGGCAATCCGGCGGAGGTCCCTTCTCGAGAACAGGAAGGGGCGGTAGTTCGAAATCATCGTCATCGGGAAACACGGCGGCGGACTCTCCTACTCGCGTGGCTTCATCTTCAATTGCAGTGCCTTTTCTGCACTCTCGCGGCTCGGCACACCGACGAAGGTCAGACGCCCATCGATTATCGTCGCCGGCACCGCCCGAACGGCGTGGCGATTGGCCAACTCCTGGCCGTCCTGCGTTGTAATGTCGACTTCCCGGTATGAAAAGCTATACTTGACCCGCAATTGCTTCCAGAGGCTCTTCGCAGACGGGCAGGCCCCGCAACTGGGTGACACAAGCAACGTGATGTTCGGCATCGCAAGTTTCCGATAACCTGGCAAATCTTAACACCGACAAGAATGAGGGGGCAAGGCATCTTCACTCGCAGAGAATATTCAAGGCGGGATCACAAAACATGGGGCCAATGGTAGGCGGACTCATATTGCTAGATGAGGGATCCTGAGCTCCCAAGCCGCCTTTGAGCAGGGGCCCAATGGGCATGCCTGGCGGACTCTGTCCAGCAAAGCCGAAGCCGTGGCGAGATTGGGTCTATATATCCTTTCATGCGGCTCCTCACTGTTTCTCCGGGGGGCCCAATCGATCCACCCAAGGTCAACTACGCAGTTTCCACATTCCGCGCTATACTTCACTATATTTCATCCTGTTCATTCGGCGCTAGCTCGAGTACACCGCATCAAGGAGGGACTATGGGACAGACAGCCTCGTACTGTAGCGACTGTTATAACAAGGTCGGAAGAACCCAGGACGCCGACATTAAGGCCGCGGAGGGAGCCGGGAAGACCCCGATGACGGCGCAAGGCACCTGTTGCAAATGCAGCAAGGCAACCATCGTCGTCTACTACGACAAGTAGGAGTGGGTTTTAGTCCAGCCAATCCTTCTCTTTCAGTTTTCGCGGCAGATATTTCTTCGTAAGATACTGAAAGTCCTTGTTAGCCAGGGCATCGAGTTCGTACTTCAATCCGCTCGTGAGCATTCGTTTGATTTCTGCCTGCCACGCCGGCTTCTGGAACCACTGATAGTTCATCAGTTCCTTGGCGCGTGCGATGTCCTTCTCGTTGAGTTTGATGCCGACGTTGCGGGGCAGCTCGTACCGTTCAGGGTCTGCACTCGAGAGACCGATGAACTTCGCCTTCGGGATCGCCATGCGCTGGCTCTCAAAGGCCAAGTTGATCGAACCTTGTTTCACCACTGAATAGATGTAGTACCCCCAGGGATCGTTGTCGACCAGAACGTATACCGGCAGCCGGTATTCTTCATGAAGTCGTCTAGCCAGGCGACGCACGCCTCGAGGTGGTTGACCGTTCCCTGTGAGCAGGATGCAGTTATAGCGCCGCCAGAACTTATCTTCCGACAGCCGATTCCACTGTGTGCCTTTTTCAACAAGGAGTACGAAGTCCGCAGTGCAGCGGCGGATCTCCAGGTATTCTGGCTCTACAATGGAGGGCACCGAATAGCCCCCCTTGCCCAGCCTCGAGCAGTCCACCCGGTCGCCATCGTCGCCGAAGACGACCGGTCCGACGATGCTGCCGCTGTTTTCCGCACGGACGTGCAACTCTTCGCGCAAGGCAGCGAGCGAAACTTCCAGGTCTTCGATCACCGGGTCAGATTCGTCCTGCGTATCGAAGGTGTTCTCGTGGGAGTCTTTGATCGTGTGCTTCGTGCGGTAGTAAATTTCTCGAAGTGAGGTGGTCAAGTCGGCTCGCTGCAATTCCGAGAGCGCATCGGCCACTAGCATGGTCTGCATGAACTTCTTGGCCATGCCGACGTTGAAGAACGAGCGCGCCTGCTTCTTGTTGCCCATCTCGATCAGGCCCTTGCGTTCGTTAAACGACACGTTCGACAGAGCGCGTATCGGGATCGCAAACGTCGGGTCTTTCGATCGATCCGCCGCCGTGACCACGACGTCGGCGAGACCGACCAGTTTCTTCTCGACAGGAGTCGCCTTTTTCTGTTTAATTTTCATGGGATCCTACTTCTTCCTTCGGGGCGTCACGCGCTTTGCCGATTTGGCCGATCTCCTCGCCGGTTTCTTATCGGTGACCGGTTTGTCGGCAAACAGCGCCATCTGGGCCGCCTTCCCTTTTTCAGCCTTGAGAGTCATGCCCTTCACGGGCAGAGCCTTGGCGGCTTTCTCCTTCGACGGTTTCTCAATGGAGGTCTCGTCACCGAGCAGATCGGACTCCACCACAGGAACCGTCGTGGCCTGATCCGCCTCGACCTTCGACGCAAGGTCAACCTCCCCTTCGACTCCTTCCTCTGTCACGATGATCGAATGGGGCAGGCCCTCGGGCCCCGCGACGGTCTTCCCGAGCGCTTCGTCGGTCTTGACGCCGCCTGTGCGAGATGTGGCGATCTTCTGGAGCTGCGCCTTCAACTTCTCTTTGGGCAGTTTGCCGCCCTTGAGCCGGTTGCAGGCCTCGACGACTTCTTCGATGTAGAGTTCGAAGATATTGCGCCGTCGATATTCGCTGGCGGCTCGTTCGCGCCGTCGCAGGAACAATCCTAATCGCCTGCCACATTCCCGGAGCGCCAGCGTGATTTCCTTTTGGATCTCATCATAGTCGGCGATCGCTTCTTTCGATTCGCTCGTGAAGGGCACCCAGACCGAGGCCATGTGAACAAAAATCACCATCGGACCGGCCGGCAGCGCCCCGCGCGATTGCGCGACACCATAATTCTTCCAGGTCGTGGTCAGCACCGCTTTGAACGTGGAGCAGGCTGATTGCTGATAGAGCAGCGGCACACGGTTCGCATACCGGATCACACGCGCGAGTTCCGAATCGTCCTCTTCATCTTCGCCTTCCGCTTTCGGCATGGCCGGCTGTTGCGGCTTGTTTTGATCCTCAGGCCCGGTGCCGTAGGCCAAGCCCGCTTCGATGATGAAGGGGTTTCCGCGATAGACAGCCGGCGGACGGCTCACGGCCGTGTAGAACTCACCCTTGATCTGTTTGTAGAGTCCGGAAAGAATTGCCTTTTCGCCAATCGGCGAAAGGCAATTCGTCGGCGGCGCCATGATCTTCGTGTTCTGGATAGTCTGATAGAGCGTTTCCGCAATGGTACCCTTCAAGGCGCGCGGCTTGAGGTTGGGCGAAACCTTGGCGGCCTTGCAGATTTCGCCGGCCAATTGCGGCGACACACGGCAAAAGTCGCTGGCCAGGAATCCGGATACCGAATGGCTCTTGGTATCCTGTAGCATCTTCAGCAACATGCCGAACTCAATGCCGTAGGGATGGGGCTTAATCTCACGCGGCGAGGGCGGCAGCTCGTGGTAGGTCCGCGGGTACTCCTTCGTCTCGCCCTCAGGAGTGTGGTAGATCAATCGCACGTGCGGATTCGCGATCGACGTTTGCTCTAGCCATTCATCAACCGAGGCGCGGCCTTTCTGATACTTTCCTTCGACTTCCAGCGTAACTTGAGTGCCTCGCGGTTGATCCCACTTGATCTGTTTGTTCTCATGGACGAGAGGCTCGTTCTTCTTGGTCTCGATCTGCACCTCGAAGAAATGCGCGGTTGCTCTGGGGCTCGTGCGGGAGATGATCTTCACCGGCTTGCCGGTCGTCAGCTGACCGTACATGCCGGCGGCGGAGATGCCGATCCCCTGCTGGCCGCGACTCATCCGCAGGCGATGAAATTTCGAGCCGTAGAGGAGCTTCGCGAAGATGCGAGGGATGTGCTGGCGAACAATGCCGGGCCCGTTATCCGTCACCGTAATGCGAAACTTGCTCGCTTGGCTGGGTGCGACGGGTTCCCCGTTCGACACTACCTCGAGTGTGACGGTCACGTCAGGCAGGATGCCGGCTTCTTCGCAGGCATCAAGCGCGTTATCGACGGCTTCCTTCACACAGGTCAAGAGCGACTTGCGCGGGCTGTCGAAGCCGAGCAGATGGCGGTTTTTGGTGAAAAATTCCGAAACGGAGATTTCCCGCTGGCGCGCCCCCATTTCAACCGCGGTGATCTGTTGTGCCGGCTTCGCGGCGGATTTCGTTGAAGCGGTTGATTCAGGAGACGATTTCGCGGGAGCAGGAGCGGAAGTCGACGAAGCGGAGTTGTGCTTTTTGGCCATTCATCCTCTTAGGATAGAATTACTCGCCTTAAATTGCGCGGCATTGTACACAGGTTGACCGCCAGAGGGAACCCTCGAGGACGACGCCCCGATGTGATCAGACGACAGCCGACCGGCGGGATAAAGCCATTGAGGGTGGGAGGAGCACGCACCTACCGAGAGCGGTTAGGTACGGCGGAGATCTTGGGAGAACTTTAGGCTTCCCAGTCCAAGCTGGGCCTGCACACCATCCTCAGCACTCGACCCCCTGATGAACCATATTCCCTCGGGGCGTTTTCTCCTCCCACCAGCTCAAGATAGTCCTCCGTCTCGAGCGAGTCAAGCTTTTGCTGCAACCAACTCAACCGCTCCCCCTTGTGGGAGACCGAGAAAGAAGCCTACAATTCGCAAAAACATTTTGTTCCATTGCTTCGCCACTCTCACCCAGGAGGTACGCCATGCCAACCTACGTCAGCCTCGTGAAATTCACCCAGCACGGCCTTCAAACCATGAAGGACAAGGGGATAGAGCGCGCCGAGATAGTGAAGGAAAATGCGCGAGCACTCGGTGGCAAGCTGATTCAGGCCTACTACTGCCTCGGAGAGTATGACGTTGTCGCTGTCTGGGAATTTCCGGACAACAAAACAGCCATGAAAGCGGCCGTGATGAATGCCTCCATCGGCCATATTCAGATTACGACCATGCCAGCCGTCGGTCGGGACGAATGGAAAAAACTCCTGCAAGACACGCTGGGGAAGAAACGATAAGGAGGAAACAGGCAGTGCGAAGTTCTCAGCGAGGCACGGGGCCATGGCGCGGGGTCCCGTGCCGAGGATCACGAGAGGGGATCTGCAGTGTGAACTACCGCGCTAGCGAAGTTTGAGAACCTTCCCATCAAGTTTCGTATCCGCGAGGAACCGTTCAAAGTTCTTGTCATAGAGATCATTCAGCAATTCTTCGGCGTCTTCGGGATCAAACCAGAACACGGTGTCGTTACCAATCCCTGAGACAGTTTCACGAACTTTACTGCCATCGGCTGCATTATCGGCCTGAAGGACCATCTTGTTCCGTCCAGTAAGTGCGGTGTGAGCGACACCGCTCTTCGCATCAACAGCAACCTCAAGCAGTTTGCCGGTAATCGTAATGTCGGCTCCAGTACTATTGGTGGCGAGGACCGCTTGCCAGCCCTTCCGCTTTAAATAGTCCGCAAGAGCTCGGGCACTCGCCTCTCCCACCGTGCCACTCGGCAAGGCAAAGGTACTTTCCCCACCCCAGAGATGCTGACGGGTTCCAAGCCGCGACCGATCGATCCGATCATCCTGGAACGGGACAACAGCCACCTTCACGTCGGTGGCTGTTGGGGGCTTCGCTTCCGTTCCAGTCTTGGCGCTGATCTTGACGTCAATCTTCTCGCCCTGAGCGGCACAGCCGGTAATGACCAGAGAACTGAGTAGACAGAGGCCGATGAGTGGATTGCTCTTCACGTGCTCCTCCTTACGATGATGTAACGTCGGTTTTCGGTCTTGCGGGTAATCCGAGATTATTTTTCGACGAAATGAGCGCGTCGATTCCTTTGATAACAGTTTTCTGTTTGTTCATTACACACCGGCCTGTTTTCGCCATAGCTTGTAATTTGCAACTGCGAGCCAGGGATTCCGAGATCCTCCAGATAGCGCTTCGCCGACTTGGCGCGCTTTTCACCGAGCACCAGGTTGTAGGCCTGTGTGCCGCGCTCATCGCAATGGCCCTCGATAAGCACGTTTTGGCCCTTATGCGAACGGAGCCACCGCGCGTTCTGATCCATCGCCTGTACGCCGTCAGCGCGGACGGTGAAACGATCGTAATCAAAGTAGATGTCCTGGAGTTCGCTCCCGCTGGGGAGCCCACCACCTGGTTGAATCGCTTGGCCTTGACCACTGGGGGCTGAACGAGCAGCTTCCATCCCTCCAGGCGGAGTCGGTGCGCCTGGTGCGCTCGGCCGTTGTTCCGGCGACGCTGGCACCGACGCGATCGCCTCAGGCTTGACCCGTTCGGAGGATGTGTCTCCGGACGAGGAGGTGACTTTCTTGCCGCATCCGGCGACGAGCATGAGCACTGCGGCACAGAGAGACATGACGGAGATGATGTTTGCCCAACGTTTCACAGGTTGTCCTCCTTTAGCCGGTCCTCTCGACTCGGCCCCGCTGAAAACCGTTGCTGGGGGAATGAAATACCTCTTTTGCACCCTGAAATCAACCCACTTTCTCGCATTGTGGGTGGGTTGCATCCCCTCGACGTTTTCGCTACGGTACGAGCGATGATTCTCCCGGACACCTCTCGCACGCATGGGCTGTTGCTTGCCGGTGTCAGTGGGTTTCTCCTTCCCTTCTGCTTCCCCAGGTTCGATTACAGCCTCCTGGTCTGGATTGCCCTGATCCCGCTCCATCTTGCGATCGAAGGCAAGCGAAAATCCCAGGCTTTCTGGATCGGCTGTGTGGCCGGCACGATCGGTTTCACCGGCATCATGGCCTGGGTGGTGACAGCGATGCATACCTTTGGCAAGGTGCCGCTTGCCATTAGCTATGCCATTCTGTTGCTGCTCGCAGCCTACCTGGGTGTCTATGTCGGTCTCTATGGGGCTGGACTGGTCTGGCTTCGTGGGCTCATCCCCCGCTACGGCCTGTTGTTGGCACCGTGTCTCTGGGTGAGTCTGGAACTCCTGCGCACATATTTGCTGAGTGGATTACCGTGGGCATTGCTCGGCTATTCACAATATCAGCAGATTGACCTAATTCAGTTTGCTGATCACACCGGCGTCTACGGGGTCTCGTTCCTCATCATGTTGGTGAATGTGACGCTTGCGGAATTGATTCTGTGGCTCATGCCGCTGTTCCGAGGATTTCGCCCTGCCACCCTGCCCTGGGAATTGATGACGGCATCGGCGTTAGTCTTGATACTTGCCTGGAGCTATGGAGCCAGTATGTCGACCGGCGCCCCGCTAGCCGGCGTGTCCCGCACCACCCTCGCGGTTGCGGTGGTGCAGCCCAACATTGATCAGACAATGAAGTGGGATACCGCCTACCGGGAAGAAACCCTCAGGCGGTTCGAACGGCTGACTTCTAGGTTGGATGCTTCGTCTGATCTCGTGGTATGGCCGGAAGCTGCAACTCCATTCCTGTTTGAACGGGAACCGGAATATCAGCTACGACTGGTCACTCTGGCAAATCAGGCCCAAGCTCCACTGTTGTTTGGAAGTCCGGCGCTCAGATTCTATCCAGATCGACGGCCCTATTTATTGAACAGCGCCTACCTCCTTTCTCCCGATGGTCACTTGCTTGGTCGTTACGACAAGCAACACCTGGTGCCGTTCGGGGAATACATTCCCCTGAAGTCATCGTTGCTCTTTTTCCTCGATAAGTTGGTTGAGGGCATCGGGGATTTTGAACCAGGTCCAGGTCCGACGATTTTATCAATTACTCCGCGACCACGTTCGAGTGGCGAGGGAAGTGAGACTTCTTCTGCCAAACCGGTGAAGTTCGGTGTGCTGATATGCTACGAGGTGATTTTCCCTGACTTGGTCCGTCGTCTTGCGGCGAACGGCGCCGAATTTTTTGTAACCATCACCAATGATGCTTGGTTTGGCGAATCCTCGGCACCGGCCCAACATTTCTCGATGGTTGTTTTCCGGTCGGTGGAGAATCACCTGGCCTTTGTCCGCTCCGCAAATACCGGGGTCTCTGGATTTATTGATCCGTTCGGCCGCATCATCGAAGCGACCCCGATCTTCATAGAACAGGCGCTACAGAACCGCATCCAGACCTGGGCCCCTCGCACATTTTATAGTCGCTACGGCGATGTGTTTGCTTACGGCTGTGTTATACTCTGCGCGCTCGTATGGCTTTACGGGATCCTTAGGACCAAAGGACCCGAGCCCAGCACCGTGGCTGCCACGCCGGTCTAAGGTGAAAGGATCGCTTGATGTTGGATGAGGTACGAATTCGGGTTCGAGCGGTAGGTGAACAAGTCTCGGATCTCCGGGGGCATCTTTGACCTCCCCCGCATGACGACAGAACTCAGCCAATTGGAAGCCCAAACCGCTCAGCCTCAGTTCTGGAGCGATGCCCAGGCTGCCGCAAAAATCAGCCGTAAGAAGGCAGCCCTTGAGCGTGAGATCCAACAATGGCGCGACATCGAGGCCAAGTTGAGCGATCTGGGCGCGCTGTTGGAGTTGGCGGACGAAAGCGGCGATCCCTCGCTCGAAAGAGAACTCGCGACTGAACTGAATCAGTTCGAACCGAGGCTCCTGTCGCTCCGTGTAGAGTTGCTGCTTTCTGGTGAGTTGGATCCCAACAACGCGATCCTCGCCATCCATCCGGGTGCCGGTGGCACGGAATCACAGGATTGGGCGCAGATGCTCCTGCGCATGTACGTGCGCTGGGCGGAACGCAAGCGATTCAAAGTGGAAACGCTGGATTTGTTACCGGGGGAAGAAGCTGGTGTGAAGAGTGTCACACTCTCGATCGCCGGCCCCTACGCCTACGGTAATCTCAAAGCCGAGGCTGGCGTTCATCGACTGGTTCGAATTTCACCGTTCGATGCTAATAAGCGGCGGCACACGTCGTTCGCATCGGTCTTTGTGTACCCAGAGGTCAATGAGGACGTCGATGTTGTGATCGAAGATAAGGATCTCAAGATCGATACGTTTCGCGCTGGTGGAGCAGGTGGGCAGAATGTCAACAAGGTCGAGACCGCGATCCGCATTACACACCTCCCCACCGGGATCGTGGTTCAATGTCAAAACGAACGGTCACAGCTTCAAAACCGCAACGGTGCCATGAAGATCCTCAAGGCACGTCTCTATGAACTCGAGCAGAAGAAAAAAGAAGCGGAGTTCAACGCCATCGTTGGAGAGAAGAAAGACATCGCCTGGGGAAGCCAGATCCGGTCTTATGTGTTTCAGCCCTATCAGATGGTGAAGGATCATCGTACAGGATATGCAGTCGGAAACGTGGCCTCAGTTATGGATGGTGACGTGGACGGATTCATCGAGGCCTATTTGAAGTTGAGACTCACGAAAGGAAGCGATCAGCTGTCGATTGTCAGCGAACCAGACGACCTCTAAACGGTGAAGGCTGATAGCTAGTAGCCATCTCCTATCGCTATGGACGAACTCAACGAACAACGTCAGCAACGGATTAAGAAGCTCGACCAGTTACGTGAGGCCGGGGTGGCACCCTATGGCAGAAGGTTCGAGGTGAAGGACCGGGCCGGGCAGCTGATCAAGCTGCATGGTGAGAAACCGAGAGAGGTGCTGGAGCAAGAGAAGGTTGCATGCACATTGGCTGGACGAATCGTGGCGTTGCGCCGATTCGGAAAGGCCGGCTTCGCAGTGCTACAGGACGGGTCTGAGCGATTGCAGGTCTATCTGAAGAAGGATCATTTATCGGAACAGGCTTACAGGATTGCGGAGCAGCTGGATCTGGGCGATTGGATCGGCGTCAGCGGCATTCTCTTTCGGACCAAGACGAATGAGTTCACCGTGGAAGTCCATGAACTCACGTTCTTAAGCAAAGCCCTCCGGCCACTACCGGAGAAGTGGCATGGCTTGACCGACGTCGAGACCCGGTATCGGCAGCGGTACGTGGACTTGATCGCAAATCCGGAGGTGCATGGGATTTTTGAGCTTCGCAGCAAGATTATCGCCGAGATTCGGTCGTTCCTCATCGAGCGAGGATTTCTTGAAGTTGAAACACCGATGATGCACCCGATTCCCGGTGGGGCAACAGCGAAACCGTTCGTGACGCACCACAATGCGCTCGACGTTAATCTCTACCTCCGCATTGCGCCGGAATTGTATTTGAAGCGATTGATCGTCGGCGGCTTCCAGCGGGTGTTTGAGATTAATCGCAATTTTCGGAACGAGGGGATCTCGACCATCCACAATCCTGAATTCACGATGCTTGAGTTCTACGTCTCCTACGCGGATTACCAAGACCTGATCACTCTGACGGAGGAATTGATCGCCGCAGTAGCCACCCAGGTTCTCGGCAAGACGGTAATCGCGTATCAAGGCAAGGAAATCGATCTGACGCCGCCGTGGCGTCGCTGGTCCTATCATCAGGCAATTCTTGAGGTGAACAGCCTGGACCCATCAGTCTTCCAGGATCGGAAGAAAGCCGTGGAGGTGGCCCAGAAACTCAACGTGCCGGTCGATCCCAAGTGGCCACTCTTCAATATTGTGAATGAGATCTTCGAGGAAACCGTCGAACCTAATCTGCAGCAGCCGACCTTCATCACCGATTATCCCATTGAGATTTCTCCCTTGGCGCGGCGGAAGGATACTAATCCGGCGCTAACCGATCGCTTCGAGCTGTATATCGCGGGCCGTGAGATCGCCAACGCGTTTTCCGAGCTGAACGATCCGCTCGATCAGCGGGAACGATTCGAGGCTCAGGCGGCTCAACGAGTAGCCGGCGATGAAGAAGCGCATCTCGTTGATGAAGACTTCCTCCGCGCCTTGGAATATGGCATGCCGCCGACGGCAGGGGAAGGAATCGGTATCGACCGACTCATCATGCTGTTTGCCAACCAGGCGTCCATTCGAGACGTGGTTCTTTTTCCCCAGTTGCGACCCGAAAAATGATAGCAAACCACTTCAAGACATTAACCCAGGATAGTCAAAGGCGTCGCTCAACAAAGCCGCAGCGAACGATGAGCCGAGACGAACTCAGTGTGTTACGTCGCGGGCTTGGGCGATGCGAGCACGCAGCTGGGGACGCGTTTCAACATCCTGGGAGGCAGGAGAACTAAATCGGAATGGCCCTCCCCTATGAAATCTTCGTCGGCCTCCGCTACCTGCGCGCCAAACGGCGGAATCGAACCATCTCGCTGAATACATTCGTCTCGATCACTGGCATTACCCTCGGTGTCGCTGCATTGATCGGCACCGTCGGCATCATGACCGGATTCAAGGAAGACATTCAGGCCAAGATTCTCGGTACCACGGCCCATATTATCGTGCAGGACAGGATGAAAGATGCAATGGCCGACTACGACTCTGTTGCTGCCAGGGTTCAAGAGGTACCGGACGTGGTCGCGGCCACGCCTTTCGTGTTGAAACAGGTGCTTCTGACGACTCAGACTGGTGTGCAAGGGATCGTGATTCGTGGCATTGATCCAGAACGTGAAGGAAATGTCACCGAACTGGCGAAGAATCTCGCCTCGAGCAAACTCACTGACTTGCAAAAGCCCGTCAAGGTCACACAGTCTCCCCCGGACAATCCGGCTGGCCCTCCAGTGGAATCGGAAAAGCCCGGCATCATTCTCGGCAAAGAACTCGCCTTGCGGCTCGGGTTGTTCATGGGTGATACGGTCAATGTCGTGTCGCCACCTGCCGGCCCCATCAGTGCGATGGGAATGGTGCCGAAGATCCGAACGTTTGCGGTCGTGGGCATTTTTCAGTCCGGTATGTACGAATACGATTCCTCGCTGGCCTATATCGACCTTGGCGAAGCCCAAAAGTTTTTTAACCTTGGGGCCACGGCCACGGGAGTCGAGATCAAGGTGACGGATGTGTTCCGCGCCGCAGATATTGCCCGGTCGGTGGAACAGTCTCTCGGCTTTGCCTATGGGGCCAGAGACTGGATGCAAATGAACCGAAATCTTTTTTCCGCATTGAAGCTAGAAAAAACGATGATGTTTCTGCTCCTCGTCCTGATCACCATCGTGGCCTCGTTCAACATCGTCAGTACCTTGACAATGATCGTAACCGAGAAGCAGAAGGAAATTGCCATTTTGAAAGCGATGGGCGCGACCAATCCCAGTATCCGCCGTGTCTTCATGTTGAATGGCTTGATCATTGGCCTCACCGGCACAACCATCGGCATTCCGCTCGGTTATGCGTTCCTGTGGCTGATTCAGACTTTCTGGACCTTCGATCCGACCGTCTATTACATTTCTCGCATTCCTGTCCATGTGCTGGCGTCCGACGTTTTACTCGTCGCCGGTTCTGCCATCTTAATCAGCTTTTTCGCTACGGTGTTTCCTTCCCGCCAGGCTGCGAGACTGGAGCCGGCGGCGGCGCTGCGCTATGAGTGACGCGCCCTGTATTCAACTCGCAGCTGGTTGCGAGGAACAAAGGTCAAACGCAGAGCGCCGGGGATTTAGTTAGGCCATGATCAGAATCAGCGGCCTGTACAAAACCTTTAAGATCGGTGAGAACAATCTGACCGTGCTCAAGGGAATCGATCTTGAAATCCGGCGAGGCGAACTGCTTGCCATCATGGGCGCGTCAGGTGCGGGAAAGAGCACGCTCCTCCATATCGTCGGCCTCTTGGATCGTCCCACGCAGGGGACGGTCTTGTTTGAGGGGCAGAACCTCTTTCAGCTTTCGGAGGCGGCGCAGGCGGAATTTCGCAATAAACGAATCGGGTTCGTTTTTCAGTTTCATCATCTCTTGCCGGAATTTACGGCGCTCGAGAACGCCTGCATGCCGGCCTTGATTCAACGGCGGTCGCCAGCTGATGTCGAAGCCGATGCCATCGCGTTATTGAACGAAGTCGGATTAGGCGAACGGCTCCATCATAAACCTGGCGAATTGTCCGGGGGCGAACAGCAGCGCGTAGCCGTGGCGCGGGCCTTAATGCAGAGGCCGGACTTGGTGCTGGCCGACGAACCAACGGGCAATCTCGACACTCATACAGGAGAAGCCCTCTTTACCTTAATGAGAGACCTCAATAAGTCTCGTGGGACCACCTTCGTCATCGTGTCCCATAACGAAAAGCTTTCCGCCCAGGCCGATCGCATCGTTCACATGCAGGATGGTCAGATCGTCTAACGCTTGACGGTCCTCGTTCCCTCCAATAGACTCAGCAAAAGACCTCATTTTGGGGGAGCACGTTATTTCATGGTAATCCATACGGCTCTGCGGATAGTGGCAGCCGTCATGGTTCTCATTCTACCCGGGCAAGCCATCGCCGTGGAATTCGTCCCAGTCGGTCCCCGCGCAGCCGGCATGGGTGGCGCTGGAGTGGCGGTCACGACCGACGCCTATGCCACCTATTGGAACCCGGCTGGATTAGCAATGGTCAAATCCCTGGATGTTCGGATTCAGGGGACGGTTCAGGTGACAGGTCGGGATGGTATCGTCAATGCACTGGACAATTTGGACGACTTCAATCCCAATGATACGTCACCGGCCAATCTCGCGAAAGCCCAGAATATCGCGAATCAGCTCAATCGCCCCGGCGCCACTATCTCAGGACTTGGCGCAGGAGGCCTCTATTTCAAAGGACATTTCGGCGAGCATGCCTTTGGATTCAACGTCTCCGATGTCGCGACGTCAGGTGGGTTCGTAAGCTCACCGATACAAGTGTCTCAATCGCCTCCTGGGACAGGCCCGATAACTATTAGTGGTGCAATGGCACTTCGAGGGTTGGAGTCGAGACAAGCGGCGTTCTCCTATGCCTATGCATTTGCGGATAAGACTTTTGCCCTCGGTGTCACAGGCAAGATCATCCAAGGTGCTGCCTACAACAATACGACCAATCTTCAGGGTGGGGCGAATCCGAATCTCTTTAACAATTTTGGACAAGCCATGATTTCCACCTCCTTCGGCATCGACCTTGGCGCCATGTATCGCCCTTCTTCGTGGCTGAGATTCGGCGCGGTGGCCAAAGATATCAATCAACCAAGCTTTGACGCTCCAGGCGGGCTCCAATACAAACTGACTCCTCAGGTACGAGGAGGTGTGGCGGTGAATCCTTGGTCGACGATGACCATTACCGCGGATATGGACATCACGTCCAACCAGACGCTGGTACCGGGACTCAAGAGCCAGGTCTTAAGCCTCGGCATGGAACAAACAATGCTGTCGGAATTTCTGTCGCTCCGCGTCGGAACGTATAAGAACGTTCAGGACGCGGGGTCCATCTTTACACCGACCGCGGGACTCGGGATTCGAATCTATTCCTTCCGCCTCGACCTCGCCGGCGGGTACGATTTCGATAAGGGAGGCGCGATCGCCTCCGGCGCTCTCGCCTGGACGTTCTAAATGGTATACTGAGCGGGTGACCATCGGTTTTCATCACATATGTCCCCGAATGGCACTCGCATTCTTGTTCTTGGTCACCGCCGGTTGTGGCGGGCTTCTCGAAGTCTGGGAAGGGCCCGGAGCCAGGGTGTTTCACCCGCAAGCGATTGCGGTACTCCCGCCGATGTCAAGTCAGTACGACAGTGCTCGTGAAGACATCCAAGAGGTCATCGCCTCCTCCCTCAATCGTATCGCGCATATCGAACGCGTGGTGGCTCCCGAACAGGTAACCGATGTCTTTCAAGGGTCAAAAGAAGCCTTCGACGCCCTAGTATTTTATTTTTCTCGCCTCGAAATGACTGGCCAGTCGGACAAAGAATCGGCGGTAAAGCTGGGAAAGGCGTTGAACGTCGATTCCTTTCTGGTTGTTCGCGTGAATTCCTGGGAGTACGTCCGAAAGGAAGGCGACAACGTCGGGCGTGTTGGACTCAGTCTCCGGTTGATCGACGCCACCAACGGGACCACGGTGTGGAAAGCTCGTCACGAACGGTCCAGCAGTTACATGTTCTATAAGCCGGACTTAAAGGATGTCGCCAAAGATCTTGTCGACGAGATGGTTAAGAACATGCCTCCGCAACCGAAACACTAGCCGCCTCTTTCAGCTATCCTCCACCACGAATTTCTCAAGGTATTCGCTTCCGACCACTCATGTCGGTCGAATTCCGCCGAACGGGAGGCTGGGGGCTAGCGGCTTGCCGAGATTGAGACGGAGGTCATAGCTGCTTTGATGGACTTCACGAAGGATCCTACCTGAGCCACCATCCCACTGTTCTGTTGGTGCGCTGCGATCTGCTTGACGATGGCGCTCCCTACGATGACCCCGTCGGCAATCGCGGCAACCTTGGCCGCGTCCACCGGAGTCGCGACCCCGAACCCAACCGCGACCGGTATCGCTGAAATCTTTCTGATCTTTTCGACATTGGCCCTGACATCGGCAAGGTCGCTGAGTTTGGCTCCCGTAATCCCGGTGAGGGACACATAGTAGATGAACCCCTGCGATCGACGGACGACATATGAGCGGCGTTCTGTTGTGCTTGTCGGCGCCAAGAGAAAAATCAGCTGCAAGCCGGTCTCAGCGGCGGGCTCTTCAAGAGGTCCTGCTTCATCTGGCGGCATGTCTGGGACAATCAAACCATCGACGCCGGCAGCCACCGCCTCTCGGCAGAATCGCTCGGGACCAAACGCATGGATGGTGTTGTAGTAGGCCATCAAGACCAGCGGAATCTGTGTCTTGCTTCGAAGCGTCTTCACCATCGTCAGGATCTTGCGCAGTGATGTGCCACTCCGTAGGGCCCGTTCCGCGGCCTGCTGAATGACCGGACCATCAGCGATCGGATCGGAAAAGGGAACTCCAAGCTCGATCACATCGGCGCCGGCTTGTTCCAATTCCAACACCAAACGCTCCGTGTCTTGTAGAGTGGGAT
>UEXT01000146.1_pt1 | contig 19772 bp, 22 predicted proteins | sample 4301081 | NCBI WGS metagenome assembly UEXT01 (sample SAMEA4773177, study PRJEB27434) | metagenome | biome: 2259; feature: agricultural soil; material: soil | place: USA | collected 2014-09 | depth 0.25 m
CCAGAGGTCCCCATCCAGCTTAATGGCCCGCAATCCGCTTGTACAATACGAATTTATGCCCATTGAGCGGTGGTTTGTCCGGTTGAAGCGGCGAAAAAGGCGGGACGGGCAAGACAAGGCGGGACCGGCTGACAGCGTGGGTGAGGGGTCAGGCGTGAGGGGTCAGGTTTTTTAGCCGGTCTTGAATCCAATGCGGCGGAGTTTGGTCGCGGATGGCTCCATGAGTCGGTGGATGGCTTCAAAGAGGGAGCGAATCTGCGTGTCATGTCCACCGACTTTCCGTTCCAACTGTTCCAATTTGGCTGCCAGTTCCTTATGGCCCACGGCGAACTCACGCAGTTTCACAAAGGCTCTCATGATCGCGATGTTCACATGGATTGCACGTTTGCTACGAAGGACACCGGATAACATGGCGATCCCCTGTTCGGTAAAGGCCCTCGGTAACTTCCGTGTCCCTCCCCAACTTGATGTTCCAAATTGGAACTTCAAGTTGTTGAACTCCGACCTCGTCAGTTGAAGCATAAAATCTTCGGGAAACCTCTCCAAATTCCTCGATACCGCCTTGTTCAGGTCTCTGGTTGTGACTCCATACATAGCCGCCAAATCTCTATCCAGTATGATCTTATGACCACGGATCATGAGGATTGTCTGTTCAATTCGTTCGCGAGGTACCTGCACGCTCATGCTCCTTCTCCGTCATGGAACGCCCGTCCGTAAAGTTGCATGGAGATACCGTTTTCATTGCACGCAACGGACGGTGGACCGAAATGGAAGTATTTACAGGGAGTTGATGCGGGCGCGACGCGTTCAGTGGAATATCGTAGTCTCTGGTTCTGAAGATCCGGACGGAAGCGCGATGTGCTCGGTGGCAGTCTGCTTGTTCTCCCCTACGTCGAGCAGGATAGCGACCAGCATGTCGCTCATGACGTTCACGCCCGAGCGAGCTCTCGCGAGGATCCAGTCGACGGTGATGATGACAGGAATGGCGGAGGCGATGATGTGATTCGGTAATCCCGCGGCCGACAGCACGAGCGGTAACACGACCAGGCCGGCTTCTGGAATGCCCGCCACGCCGACACCGGCCATGATTGAGGCGATGACGATCAGGAGCTGATTCACCATCGGCAGGTCAAACCCAAGCGCTTGGGCGAGAAAGAGAGCGGCCATTGCTTCATAGAGAGTGATGCCGTCGTTGTTGAGATTGGTCCCGACGCAGGCCGCGAGGCGGGCAGATTCCGGCGACACCTTCATGCGCTCGAGGCAGCGGAGCGTGACCGGCACGGTGGCGAGACTACTGTTGCACGAAACGGCAGTCATGATCGCATCGGCACCCTGACCGACGTACTCCTTCGGCGACCTCTTGCCGATGAGCCAGGCGACGACCGGATAGTAGACGAACGCATGGAGCGTAAGGCCGAGCATGATGGCGGCGAGAAAGATCCAGAGGACCGAGAAGACGCCGATGCCCGCCCTGCCAACGACGTATGCGAGGACGCCGAAGACGGCGAACGGCACGGCGTGGATGATCCACCCGAGCATCTGCACGAGGATGCGATAGATTCTCTCAACAATCTGCACAAGCGTTTCGACTGCTCCGCGATTGTCGGCCGCGCGGGTGTGCAGGCGGCGCAATACGGCGCCCATGACGAGCGCAACGAGTACGACCCCGATCACGTTGTTGCTCGAGAACGGCTGAAGCATGGTGCGGGGAATGTAGGACGCAAGATACTCAAGTGGGCTCGGGGTGCTCGTCTCTGAGACGGCGGTCGGATTGCCCGGCGCCGAATTCGAGCTGGGAACGATATCGAGCAATTCATCGACGCGGCCGTACCAGGCCAGGCCCGGTTGCCAGGTATTCATGATCATGAGGCCGATCGTCATGGCGACCGACACATTAATGAAACAGATGAGTATCAGCTTCGTGCCCTGGCGAAGCGGAAGGCTCGTGCGCAGAAATGCTTCAAGGATCGCAAAGAAGATGAGCGGAATCGCGAGCATCTTGAGCAGCATGATGACGAACATGCCCAGCTGGCCGAGGTGCTCGTTGCGCAGACCGCCCAAATACGGATCTTGGCCGAACGCAGCCCCGAATGCCGTCCCGCAGACCACTGCAATGAGCACTTGGGTGTAGAGCGGCAACGGGGACGAGTCTTGTGTGTTCTTCATACAGGTCTCTCGCTGGCCGCAGAATACCGGTTTCCCCGCGAGAAATCATCCGAATTGGGAAAGTGGAGCGCTGACAGCTTATGGCCTATGGTGTCTAGCTGATCAGTGAGTCCCGCGACACGGACAAGTAAGACTCTGGATTATCCAGTGACCCTCACTCGATCTCCCCGCTTGAGAATCCCGCCTTGGAGGACGGTCGCATACACGCCCACATGGCCCTGACTCTGCTGGACTGCCGTGCGCAGGATGCCGCTGTCCTTTGCCAGGTCTCCTTGCGCGAGGGTGGTCATGACGCAACGGCCACAGGGGCCCGTGATGGTGAGCCGCACGTTGTCGCCGATCGTGACGGTGCGGCCAATCCAGCTTTGCTCGACAAAACCCTTCTCCCCTGCCGGTACTTCCACCACGATGTTCGGGCGAAAGCGCGGTACCTCGAAGCGCCCTTGCGAATATGAGTCGTGGAGCCGATTGAGCGTGGCGGTGGTGAGCAGATGGACGGTCGCACCGTCGAAGAAGGTCCCGGTGGGGAGCGTGAAGTCGGTGACCGTGTCCCGATGGTCGAGACCTTCCATGTCCGGCCAATACTCTTCGGCCTTTCCGGTCCAGGCTTTGGGCAATGAGGCCTGCACGCCGCTCACTCGTCCCCGCACGGCGGTCGCCAACGTCACGTCACGATTCAGCGCCTTGGAGAGCGTCTGATTGCACTCGCGCGCCGTGCTGGACAGGGCCGAGCCGTTGGGAAACGTGATGCGGACTGCCGGGAGGACCCCACTGCTCGTCGGTTGATCCACGAACGTGGCGCGGAAGCCGAAGAGCGTCGGCCACTTACCCGGGTTCTTCGCGGTGGCAGCTTTGCCATCGGTGCCATCGATCAAGGCATAGGCTCGATCGCCCAGGAGACCGTACTCCGTGAGTTCCACCGCCGGCAGTTCTTCTCCTCTCATCGACTTGACCGGATAGCGCCAGAGGGATGCGATCGTGCCTATGTCGGTTGCCAAGCGGGCCTCCTCGGTGGAGGTGATCGGACAGGAAGATCATAGCATAGGCGGAGAGTGGACACAGGAGCTTACGGGCGGAAGCGTGAAACGTCGAGTTACTCTTTGACCGTGACGGCCGGTGCGGACGGTGTGGCTTCCGGAGTGGCGACCGTCGTGGCGGGTGAAGAACCGTTCTTGAATGGGAGATCGAGTAGCGCATAGGGGTTCACGCGGGCGCCGTTGAGCTTCACGCCCCAATGAAGATGCGGGCCGGTGGCCCGGCCGGTCGCGCCGACCTTGCCAATGGTCTGGCCAGCTCTCACCAAATCTCCATCTTTCACCAGAACCTCCGACAGGTGGAAGTACATCGAGTAAAACCCCAGGCCGTGGTCCACGTAAATCCCTCTGCCGGATAAGAGATGATCCACGGTGATCCGCACAATCCCGTCGTTCGTCACCGCCACGTCGGTGCCGATCGGTGCCCCGATATCTTCGCCGTTATGGGGGCTCCTGGCCTGGCCATTCATGATCCGGACACTGCCGAAAATGCCGGTGCGCTTCCCGTTGACCGGCTCGACGAAGTCGCTCCGCCACAAACGGAGACGTGACTGTTCCGCCAAGGCCTGCCTCACCTGTTCTTGCTCTGCCTTCCAGCGGGCCAGGCTTTTCTCGTCGAGATCGACCTTGTCTTTGGGCAGATTGAGATGCTCGACGTGAAATTTCTCTTTGACGACCAGCACGTTGAAGCTCAGTTTCCGAACCTGCTCGCCCTGTTGGATTTCGACCGCCAGTTCGTGGGTCCCCGGCTCGTCCTGCAAGTCGATCCCAAGCAGGCCCACATACCCGGGAGGCCCTCCCGGTCTGGGATCGGGGAAAAATGGAATCGTCCGCGTCAGAAAGGTTCCACGAATCTCCGTCGGCTGGTCGTCACTCGGGATCTTGATCACGAGCACCTGCCCCTGCTTGCCGCTGTACTGCCCGTCGATGCCTTTCGGCTGAACCGGTGTATTCGGGAAAAGCGCAACGGGAAATACACTGGCCAGTAACACGACGACTGTGATCAGCGTCCGGTCGAGTTGCGAGATGCGCAGGCGAGCCTGTTTGATCGCTGGAATGATCATCGGTAAAACCGTAATCCCGAGACCTGTGAGACGAGCTCATCCACGCGCCGATTGACGGCGCTGAAGGGATCCATACAGAGAATCGTTTCCTCCCAATACCCGTTCAGCTTCAGATAGGTCCAGTCCACGGTATAGGAGCGATTCTTCGCCCGTGCGAACCGGATGAAATCGCCGCGCACTTTGGCTCTCGTGGTCTGCGGCGGCGTCGACATCGCCCGCTGGACGGCTTCCTCTTCGACGATCCGCTCGATCAGCCCGCGCGACTCCATCAGATAATATAAGCCGCGCGTCCGCTTCACATCGTGGAATTGCAGATCCAGCAGGAAGACGCGGGGGTCGTCCCAGCCGCACCCCTTCTTGTCGGCGAAGGACTGGATGAGATGTTTCTTGGTAATCCAGTCGATCTCGCGCACCAACTGCATCGGCTCGTCTTCCATTCGATCGAGCACCGACGCCCACCGCTCAAACACATCGTCCTGGATCGGATCGTGATCTTGCTGAGCCAGGTAGTCCTGCGCCCGATCCAGGTACACGCGCTGAATCTCGATGGCGGTCATCTGCCGGCCGTCGTCCAGCTTGAGCTTGCGTTTGAGCGTCGCATCACGGGAAATCTCGCGAATCGCCTTGACCGGGTCTTCGAGTTCCATGCCGTGCACCGTGTACCCCTCTTCAATCATGGAGAGCACCAGCGCAGCGGTCCCGACCTTCAGATACGTGGCATACTCGGACATGTTCGAATCGCCGACAATGATGTGCAGGCGTCGGTACCGTTCTGCATCGGCATGCGGTTCATCCCTGGTATTGATGATGCTGCGTGACGAGGTCGTCGACGACGAGGTTTTTTCGTGAATGTGCTGGGCGCGCTGCGAGATAAAAAACTGCGGCTTGCCCGAGACCTTCAACACTTTTCCTGCTCCGGTGTAAATCTGCCGGGTCACGAAAAACGGAATCAGCTGCTCCGTTACCTTCCAAAAATCGACGTCCCGGCGCATCAGGAAATTCTCGTGGCAGCCGTAGGTGTTGCCGAGCGAATCGGTGTTGTTCTTGAAAATGTAGATCTCTCCTGAGAGGCCCTCCTCTCGCAACCGTTCTTCCGCTGCCGGCAAGCAGGCTTCGAGCAGCCGCTCTCCGGCTTTGTCATGGATCACGAGTTCGAGGATGTTGTCGCATTCCGGCGTCGAATACTCCGGATGGCATCCGGTATCCTGATAGAACCGTGCCCCATTGACGAGAAAGGCGTTGGAGGGCCAGCTGTTGGGGATCAGGCCTTCGAAGATATAGCCCAGCACCTTCTCCATCGGCAGATAGATGCGGCCGTTGGGGGAGAAGATGAGGCCGTACTCGTTCTCCAGGCCGAAGATCCGCTGCTTCATGGGGCCGGGGGGCATCATAGCTATCGATAACAGAATACACGCAGGCCCGACGATCTTCAACTGAACGTCGAGAATGGCAATCGAGTGGAACTAGCTGGAAAGGAATTGTTTGATCTCGGCGGGAGAGAAGCGGCGGAATTTGCGTCCTTCACGCGTCCGATCGAGCGCAGCAACTTCAAGCCCTTCGACCGGTAATTTCTGATTGGAGGTTTGTTCCAATGCCGAGACGCAGAGGCTCAGAGCAGTCTTGAGATTTGCCGCCTGCGTCGCCGCTTTGTCCTTCAGTACCGCCTGAACGGCTTCAGATTTTCCTCCGATCACCGCGAAATTCTTTTCATCGATGATGCTCCCGTCGAAGGAGATCCGATAGATCTCGTTGGTATGGCCATTGTGTCCGACCTGCACGACGAGAATCTCGACTTCGAGCGGCTTGAGCTCCTGACTGAAGATCGTGCCGAGACTCTGCGAATAGCCGTTCGCCAAGGACCGTGCCGTGACGTCTTCACGGCTGTACATGAATCCCTTTAGATCGGCGTGGCGAATGCCCGCCTTGCGGAGATTTTCGAACTCGCTGTATTTCCCGGCTCCGGCAAAGGCAATGTTGTCGTAGACCTCGGAAATCTTGTGGAGCGAGGCACTGGGGTTGTCCGCCGCCAGCAGAATCCCGTCTGCATATTCCATGGCGATGATCGACCGGCCCTTGGCGATGCCTTTTTTGGCATACTCCGCCTTGTCCTGCATCATTTGCTCGGGCGAGACGTAATACGGCAGCGGCATGCTCAAGTCTCCTTGGACTGACGAGTGGCTAGGACGCCGTCATAGATCCCGCGGATCTGTTGCTCGGACACATCGGTGATGCCGGTCGCGTTCACGATTTTGGCGGTCGGATAAATTCCTCGTATGAGATCCGGCCCGCCGGTGCCGACGTCTTCATCCGCCGCATTGTAGAGAGCCAGCAGCGCCAATTTCAGCGCGTCCTGTTCGGCCATGCCCTTTCGGAAATGTTCCCGCATCGTGTTGCGCGCATCTTTCCCGCCGGACCCGATGGCATGATAATCGGACTCTTCGTAACGCCCTCCTGCGAGATCGTATTTGAAGATCCGGCCTTCGGCGCGCTTCAGGTCGAAGCCGACATAGAGCGGCATCACGACCAATCCTTGAAATACCATCGGGAGGTTGGCCTTGACCATCTGCCCGAGCTTGTTCGCTTTTCCCTCGCAGGACAGCTGGACTCCTTCGAGTTTTTCGTAGTGCTCCAATTCCGTTTGGAACAACTTGGCCATTTCGATGCACGGACCGGCTGCTCCGGCAATTGCCATGGCGGAATAGTCGTCGATTTTGAAGACCTTTTCGATCCGCCGCTCGGCGATCTGGTAGCCTTCCGTCGCGCGTCGATCACCCGCGATCACCACTCCCTGCTGGTATTTGATCGCCAACACTGTCGTCGCCTGGGGAATCGTCATCGGCGCTTGCGTGCGAGGTGGTTCGACGGGAGTCGGCGCCGAGGCGGTCCAACTCCTGCCTGCCGGGGTCAGGTCTGGATGGTGTCGGGTCAAGAAGTTGAAGAAACTCGCGTCGTCGTGATTTGGTAGAAACGGCAGCTTCATGGTGGCTTCAGGAGGGAACTCCGCCCACTGCGATCACGCTTTCAGCTTCTCCAGTAAAGAAGCCGCGCTGTCACACTGTTCGAACAGTTCGGCCGTCAACGACTCTGTCCCGCGAAGCGGGTCCATGAGCGGCACTTTCTTGATCGTCGTGTTGCCGATGTCGAAGAGGACGGACGTCCAGCTCGCTCCATACAAGGACTTGCCGAACTTGCCGGCGCAACGGCCGCGGAAATAGGCGCGGGTACCGGGTGGGGGCGTCAATTCAGCCCGCGCGATCTCGGCCTCCTGCACCACACGCTCGATCATATTGCTCCGCTCCAGCGTGTAGTAGAGGCCTTTGTCCGGACGGACATCGTGATACTGCAGATCCATGAGACGGACGCGCGGATCGTCCCATCCGCACCCCTTCCGCTCCATGTACGATTCGATGAGATGGCGCTTGGCCACCCAATCCAGCTCACGAACCAGGGTCCGAGGATCCCGCTCAAGTTTCTCCAGCACCTCTTCCCAGCGGACCAAAATATCCTTCGTTACCAGGCTGATTTCGTGACAGGCATAGAAATTCATCGCCGCCTTCAAGTACGCGCGCTGAATCGCCAAGGCGGTCGTGACATGACCTCCGTTGAGTTTGATGGTGCCTTTCATCGTGAGGTCCCGTGACACTTGTTTGATCGCCAAGACCGGATCGTCCAGCTCGAACTGCGGGAGATCCGCCCCGGCTTCTATCAGCTCGAGCACAATGTTCAGGGACCCAACTTTCAGATAGGTCGACACCTCCGCCATATTGGTATCGCCGATGATGACGTGCAGACGGCGATATTTCCCGTAGTCCGCATGCGGCTCGTCGCGCGAGTTGATGATCGGTCGCCTGACCATCGTATTGAGATCGACGAGGCACTCGAAGAAATCGGCCCGTTGGGAAATCTGGTACTCGGCGGGACTGGTCTGGTTCTCCGCCCCGACCTTTCCCGATCCGGCAAAAATCGGTCGCGTTACTAAGAACGGCGCCATGACCTTGACCAGACGGTCGAAGGGCACCGATCGAGAGACCAGATAATTCTCATGATAGCCGTAGCTGTTGCCTTTCCCATCCGAGTTGTTCTTGTAGATGACGCACTGTTCGCGCCCCCTCGCACTCGTCAGGCGATCCAGGCACTGGGCGAGGATGTGCTCCCCAATCCGTTCGAACGCCACGACTTCCCGCGGGTTGGTACATTCCGGACTCGAGTATTCGGGATGGGCTCCGTCGACGTAGAGACGCCCTCCGTTAGCTAGCACCTTGTTGAGTTGCCGGTTGTAGTCCGGATTGGGCCGTTCCCGCTCTCCGTCGACCTCAAATCCACGAGCATCGAGGAGAGGGTTCTCATTTTCATAGTCCCAAATAGCCTGCGGTGCCGGCAGTCCAGGATAGTGCCCGATCACGGCGATCGAGTTCGATACGGGATCGGAGGCTGCGGCATCGCGCGACGCGATCCCGAACTCCGTTTCCGTTCCCAGCACGCGAGGGGTCGTCAGCGGTTTCACGTCTGGCATGGAGTCATGTTTTACAGATAATGGCCCGTCGTTATGGTTTCAATTTGTCGCGACTCGGTCGATCCGCCGCTAACCGTCCGGAGGTGGACGATCTTTTCACCTTTCTTGCCGGCGACCTTGGCCCAGTCATCGGGGTTGGTCGTATTGGGGAGGTCTTCATGCTCCTTGAACTCTTCCCGGATCGCGCGGATCAAATCCTCGGATCGCAGTCCACGGCCTTCCTGCGCAATCGCGCGCTTAACCGCGTACTTCTTCGCTCGTGCGACGATGCCTTCGATCAGCGCACCGCTCGCAAAGTCTTTAAAGTAGAGAATCTCCTTCTCGCCGTTCGCGTAGGTCACTTCGATGAATTTATTTTCCTCCGACGTGGCATACATCGTATCCACAGTGGTCTGGGTCAATTGCTCGACCAGCGCCTTCGCGTCGCCACCGTGACGTTTCAACTCGTCCTCGGCGAACGGAAGATCCGCGGTCAGGTATTTGGAGAAAATATCCTTTGCCGCCACGGCATCGGGACGTCCGACCCGCACCTTCACGTCCAAGCGGCCGGCGCGCAAGACCGCCGGATCGATGAGATCCTGCCGATTGCTTGCACCGATGACGATCACGTTCCGCAAGCTCTCGACGCCGTCGATCTCGGACAGGAACTGCGGCACGATGGTTGATTCGACATCCGAGGAAATGCCCGTTCCTCTGGTCCTGAACAACGCGTCCATTTCATCGAAAAACACGATGACCGGATTGCCGTCCGCGGCCCGTTCCTTGGCCTTCTTGAATACTTCACGCACCTGGCGTTCGGACTCGCCGACATATTTATTCAGCAATTCCGGCCCCTTCACGTGGAGGAAGTAGCTCCGGATTTCTTTGCCGGTGAGATGGCCGAGCTTTTTCGCGATCGAATTTGCCACGGCCTTCGCGATCAACGTTTTCCCGCAGCCCGGCGGTCCATAGAGCAGCACCCCTTTGGGCGCACTGAGCTTGAATTCCGTAAAGAGCGCGGGATGCAGGAACGGTAATTCCACGGCGTCGCGCACCTGTTCGAGTTCCCGCTGCAACCCTCCGATCTGGGCATAATCGACGTCGGGCACTTCTTCCAGGACTAATTCCTCTGCCTCGGATTTCGGCAGTTTCTCGATGACGCATCCCGACCGTGGGTCGTAGAGCAGGTGATCTCCGACACTCAGCCGCTCGACTAACAACGGGTCGCCCAATTCGGCAACTTTCTCTTCATCAAAATGCAGCGTCACCAGTGCGCGGCTCCCCTCCAACACGTCTTTCAGCCTGACCACTTCTCCCTGTACGTCGAAGGCCTTCGCCTCGATGACATTGAGCGCCTCGTTCAGGACGACCTGTTGCCCCTTGCGGAGGTCTTTCGCCTTAATTGACGGATGCAGGCTGACCTTCATCTTCCGTCCGGAAACATAGACGTTCCCTGTTCCGTCCGCGTTCACACTGGAAAAGATGGCATAGGTCGAGGGCGGTGCGGTCAGTTTCTCGACTTCAGCGCGCAAGGCTTCGATCTGAGCCTTGGCTTCCTGAAGCGTCGCGACCAGTTTCTCGTTTTGTTTGGTGGCCTGGTCGAGCTGGTAACGCGATTGATACAGCCGACGGAGTTCCTCCTCCATCGACTGGATCTGAACGCGAAGCTTGTCGAGTTCACGGGCATGCTCGTCGTTTCGATGGATCACGTCCGTATCTCCCTCGGACAATCGACTCGTGATGTGTCTAACGGAATCTCTGAGGGACCGAAGTTTACTGGAGCTTTCTTTCTTCTCAGCCATGAAGGAGCTCGCAGAGTCGCGTCATTCCTTGCCATATCGAGAAGTCCAAGTCTTGAGCGGATTCTATCATTCGTTTTTTTCACGGTCAACAGGACTGCAAGAACTCGCACAGTGATGTGAGCACATCACGATGGTGAAGAAGACATCGACAATACATTGAGCAACTCATGCGTCGCACGTTCCACATCATCTGCACCCAGCACGGCCGTCACCACCGCTACACCGAACGCACCTGTGCGTTGCATCTCTTCGACACGCGCCGCAGTCACACCGCCGATTCCAATGATCGGCACGCGGACACGTCGACAAGCTTCCTCGAGCGCGCGCACTCCGAGCGGGGCCCCGTAGACCATCTTGGAGGGCGTCTCATAAATGGGACCGAGGACAATGTAATCAGCTCCTTCGGATTCGGCACGTGCCACTTCTTCGACAGAATGCGTGGAGATCCCGATCAGGCGCTGTCCTCCTAGTAGTTTCCTCGCCGTGGCGACGGAGAGACTATTCGCACGCAAATGCACTCCGACACCGTCGAGCGTCATCGCGACATCGGCGCGGTCATTGATCAGAAGCTGCGCTCCGGCCGCAGTCGTGAGTCGCTGCACCTCTTGCGCAAGACGGAGCAGCTCGCGCGAAGAGAGATCGCGTTCGCGAAGCTGAACGGCGCGGACACCGGCTGCGAGTGCGCTCGTCAGCACATCGAGCAGTGGGCGCCCGCGGGTCTGCTGACGATCTGTCACAAGCAGGAGCCGACTCGCAAGGGACGGCATTAGGGAAGCACTGAGTCACACATGCAGCGCACTGAGTATTGAGACTCACTCTGCATGATGTCTCCTCTCTCAGTACTCATATCTCAACACTTCCTTTATAGCATCCCTTCGATTGGGCTGCTGGCTGTGGCGTACAACTTACGTGGAATGCGTCCGGCTTTGTAGGCGAGACGTCCGGCATGCACGGCATACTTCATCGCTTCGGCCATGGCAATCGGATCTTGGGCGCCAGCGATCGCCGTGTTCATGAGTACTGCATCAGCTCCGTACTCCATCGCGAGCGCTGCATCGGACGCAGTCCCGACACCGGCGTCGACGATGATGGGAACCTTGACCTGCTCCATGATGATTTTGAGGTTGTACGGATTACGAATGCCGAGACCGGACCCGATCGGCGCCGCCAGGGGCATCACAGCGGGACAGCCGATATCCACCAGCTTCTTGGCAACAACGGGGTCGTCGTTCGTGTAAGGCAGGACGATAAAGCCTTCCTTGATCAGGATCTTGGCGGCTTCGATGAGCCCCGCTGTATCGGGGAACAAGGTTTTGTCATCGCCCAATACTTCAAGCTTGACCAGATCGGATACCCCCGCCGCCCGTGCAAGACGCGCGTACCGTACCGCGTCTTCGACGGTATAACATCCGGCTGTATTGGGGAGGATCACGTATTTCTTGGAATCGAGATAATCGAGGAGATTTTCTTTCGACCGATCCGTAATGTTGACACGACGGACCGCGACCGTGACGACATCGGCCCCGGAGGCGTCGATTGCCTTCTTCGTTTCGATAAAATCCTTGTACTTGCCGGTTCCCACCCACAACCGAGACTTGAATTCTCGTCCGGCGATCGTCAAGCGATCATTCGTGTCCATCTTTCACTCCTAACTGCAGGGAGGCAATTGGGGTGACCTCCATTGCGCGCATCGAACGAGCACCGGTTATGAAAGTCGAGCTGCATTCGACATGGGAGGGGGCCCGAACTAACTCCCCTCCCATACCCACTCATGCGCGTTCTGCGAGCACAGAGGTTACCCCAATTGCCTCCCTGCTCGGCCTCCCGCCCCCGATGAAACTCAGAATTTCCAGCCGGTCACCGTCTCTGATCCCGCGGTGATCAAATTCTTTGCGATCCAAGATTTCCAGGTTCAGCTCGACCGCGACACGCTCGCTCGTGATATCCAATTCGCGCAAGAGTTCTCCGACTGTCGCCCCTACCCGACAGACACGCGGTTGCCCGTTCACTTGGATCTGAATGGATTCGAACATCATCCGTCATCCTATGGGACCAGAAATCCGGTTGTCAACAAACCCGCCGCCCAGCCAGCCCCCTTGCCTCTGGATCTGAGACGGTCGCACAATATAATTAAATCCGATTACGAGATAATTAAATTGGATTGCACGCCCTATGCTCAAGCATAACGAACATGTGGCCACGCTCTTTCGATCTATGGCCGAGTTGCTGGCGACTCAGCGCGCAAATCCCTATCGGATCAGGGCCTATCGTCGCGCAGCCGATGGCATCGAGGCCCTTGAAGAGGATGTGGCCGAAATCGCCAGACGGCAGGGGTTAGAAGAGATCGACGGCATCGGTCGGGACTTATCCGACAAGATCGTGGAAATATTGAAGACGGGGACGTTTCAGGCGTACGAGGCGCTGAGGATTCCGCTTCCCGATGAGGTCAAAGATTGGGCCAACTTGCCGGGGCTCTCAGAATCACTCGTCGGTTACCTGTACGCTCGCCTGAATATTAAGACTCTTCCCGCCCTCGAACAGCTTGTCCAATCACACCTGCTTCGCACCATCCCTGGATTTTCGGGATCGGAAGATGCCCTCCTACAGGCCATTCGGCAATTGCGCACGTCTCAACGAACTTAAGATTGTGCCTGAGGGAGTCCCTTGAAAATCTTCCAACTCTTCAGTAACTCCACTGCCTTCTGAAGCTGGACGTCCTGTTCTAGCGAGGGCTCGCCTGCAACATCAAAGGGTGGAGGTATCGTTGTCGTTCCGTTTTTGGTTGCGTCTTCGGACGGTTTCCCGTTGGAAGCCGGTTGGTCTTTCGTCGCCGGAGGCTTCGCGGTCTTGGCATCAGCCTCCTTTTCACCGGGCTTACCTTCGCCTGCCTTGGCCACGGTCATTGGTTGAACCTTCACGACGATATCCGGCGCAATGCCTGTCGACTGGATCGACCGGCCCTTCGGGGTGTAATACTTTGCCGTGGTAAGGCGCAGCCCCGATCCGTCGCCGAGCGGAAGGATCGTCTGCACCGATCCTTTTCCAAACGACGTCGTCCCGACAATCACCGCCCGTCCCCAATCTTGCAACGCCCCGGCTACGATTTCGGAGGCGCTCGCCGAGCCTTCATTCACCAAGACGATCATGGGGGCATCTTCCATTTGATCCTTGCCCTTGGCGAACCATTCGTCCTTTTTGCTCTCCCGCCCTTTCGTATAGACCACTAGCTTTCCGCTCGGGAGAAATTGCTCGGACACCTCCACCGCCGCCGTCAGCAGTCCACCGGGATTATTCCGCAGATCCAAAATTGTTCCTTGAACTTTTTGTTCCTTGAATTGTTTCAGTGCCTTGCTCAGATCCCTGCCCGTGGCTTCCTGAAATTGGGTCAATCGGATGTACCCCATATTGTCCAGTGTTTTGGCCTTGACGCTCTCAATCTTAATGGTATCGCGCACGAGCGTGAACTGGAGGAGCTCCGGCGTGCCATCTCGTTGCACGGTCAAATTCACCTTGGTTCCCTTGGGTCCCCGCATCTTCTGTACCGCATCCATAAGCGTGAGATCTTTGGTGGACTCATCGTTAACCTTGGTGATGAAATCGCCGGCCTTGATGCCCGCACGGTGAGCGGGGGTGCCTTCGATCGGCGCAATCACTGCCAGGCGATTTTCCTTCACCCCGATCTGGATCCCCACTCCGCCAAATTCACCCTTCGTTTCAACCTGCATCTCCTTATACATTTCAGGAGTCATATACGCCGAGTGCGGATCCAGGGTCGCTAACATGCCGCGAATCGCTCCCTGCACGAGATCCTTGACCTTGGTCTCATCGACATAATTTTTCTGAACCGCGGTCAGGACATCGGAAAAGGTCCTCAGTTCCTCGTACTGATCTATAGCATGCCCCGTTCGTTCCCAGCCCTTGCCGATGAGGACCCCGAACACAATTGCGATCCCGATCAGCGGTCCCAGCAACCAGAAACGTCGTCGTGGATACTGTTCCATGATTCTCACATCCTTTCGGGTTCGTTATCGTTTCGATAACCACTGGAGGGGATCGACGGGGTCAGCTCCCTCCCGCAGCTCAAAGTATAAAGTATTTTCGCCCGTCATGCCTGTATCTCCGGTTTCCCCGATAGCCTGACCGGCTGTCACCTGTGCTCCAACAACGGTGAGAATCTTCGAGGCATGGGCATAAAGTGAGAAGAATCCATTGGCATGATCGATGATTATAACGAGTCCGTAGCCTTTCAACCAGTCGGCATAGACGACGGTGCCCGGCATGACGGCATGGATGGCGCTCCCTTCCGGAGTCCGGATTTCAATCCCCTTTCGCTGCACGTAGGTATTGAACGTCGGATGTTTCTGCCGACCGAAAAACGTGACGATGTTTCCTTCAGCCGGCCATGGCAACAAACCTTTCAATCCTCGCGGTAAGCTCCCCGCGACGGGAGGCCTCACCATCGCGGCCCGGCGACGATTTTCCAGTTCGCGCAGGAGACTGTCGACCCGGGAGGCTGACCGTTCAAGCTCCTGTAGAGCCCGCTCGTATGATTCTTTTTCATGAATGATATTGGTCAGATATATCCGCTTTTGTTTTTTGAGAGACTTGATGTCGGTCACATGTTTTTCGGTGCTCTGTTTATAGGCCAGCATGCCGACGCGGGCTATTTCCCGCTGCCGCTCCGCTTGCCGCATCTGGTCGACATCGGCACGGAAGGTCCCCATGAGGGCATAATCTCGCTCCGACACGGCAGAAAGGTATTGAAGCCGTCGCTGAAAGTCTCCGTATGAATCCGACGCCAATAGAGTTTTCCAATGGCCCAGGCGCCCTTCCATGTATTGGATACGCAACCGCGCCAAAATCGCATCCCGGCGTTCATCGATGCGGTCTTGTAGAATCGACATCTGCCGGGTGAGCGTTTCGATTTCCTGGTCCTTCTTTCGCAGTTTGCGGCTGATGTCCTGGTGGGCTTGTCGATATTCAACCAGCCGTTCATCCAGGGATTGAAGACCCTGCAACACCGAATCTCGCTTTTTCCCCGCCTCATCTGCCTGCTTGCGTTTCTCTTCGATCTGGTCCTTGAGTTGATCGAGCGTCTTCCGTTCCTTCTCGATCTTGTCGCTCAGCGACTCGCGCCCCGCTCCGATCGATGCGGTGGCATAGAGACTCCCCAGGATCGCCACGGCGAGCAACAGTTGCCTCGACCCCGTCATACCTTTGCCTCTCCAAAGCGCCGCAAGGACACGAAGCTCCCTGCACAACCGAGCCCCATTCCGACGACAATCAATGCCAAACAGATCTGAGGAGAGAAAAATGTGACCATCTGCTCCAGGCCCGCCAAGCGACCCATCGCGCGCACCTGTTGCCGAAACACTTCGTAGACAACCTTCAGCATGATCAACGACACCGCACTGCCCAATACGCCCAGCACCGCTCCTTCGAGCAGATAGGGTACGCGAATAAAGGTTGTCGTCGCTCCGATGAGTCGAAGAATGGCCAACTCATCACGACGCGCATAGAGCGTTAGCCGGATCGTGTTCCTGATAATTGTCACTGCAGCAGCCGACAGCACGACCCCGACCCCTATGGCGATCAATTCAATAGACCGGATAATGGTGGCCAAGGCATTGATCCAATCTTGATTATAATCGACCTTTGCGACACCTGCGATCGTCCGGACACGTTCCGCCCAATGCTTCACGGCATCCGGTCCGCGAAACTGCGGCGACAAGGTGACGACAAACGAGGCCGGCAGCGGATTCTGGCCCAACCCCTCGAGCAAATGGGATTCCGACGGAAACTGAGCTTTGAATTCACCGAGCGCCTGTTCCTTGGAAATGAACACCAGCGACGCCAGAGCACGATCGCTTCGCAACTGTTGCTCGATACTCGCAGCCGACTCGCGCGAGACTCGATCATCAAGATAGACCATAATTTTGACATCCTCCTGGAGCCAACCAGCCGCGGCGCGAAGATTGACATAGAGCAGCAGGAAAATCCCCACACAAGCCAGCGTAAAGGCTGTGGTCAGGATGGCCACCATGGTGGTGGTCCGGTTGGTCCGGAGATTGACCCATGCCTCCCGCAACAAGTAGAAGACCGTCCTCATGCCCAAACCCGCTGTTCCGGCACCAGCATTCCCTGAGACAACTTGACCACCCGTCGATTTACCTGCTCCATGACGAGCGGATCATGTGTGGCCACGACAACCGTGGTGCCACGGGCGTTGATGAGCTTGAACAGCTCCATGATCTCACTGGTCAGTTCTGGATCTAAATTGCCGGTCGGTTCATCGGCCAGCAACACCACCGGGCCGTTCACAATCGCCCGGGCGACGCAGACTCGCTGTTGTTCTCCCGTCGAGAGGCCAATAGGTAATTGGTCTCGTTTATGGTCTACGCCGACCGCCCGCAATGCCTCCGTCACCTTGCGACGGATGTCAACACCCGACGCGCCTTGCACCAGCAAGGGGAGCGCCACATTGTCGAAAACGGACTTTTTGGGTAAGAGTCGGAAGTCCTGAAACACGGTCCCGACCTTCCGGCGCAGATAGGGAATCTCTGACGACTTCAATTTTGTGACGTTCTTGCCGTGGACAAAGACGTGCCCGTCATCCGGCTGCTCAGCTCCGATCAGCAACCGCAGCAACGTGGACTTTCCGGATCCGCTCGGCCCCATCAGCAACACAAATTCACCCTTCTCGATGTCCAGGGTGACATCTGCAAGGGCGGCTCTCCGATCATAAAACTTGGAGACATGGATGAGTTGAATCATCGGGCGGTCACCACCTGAGATCGTCGCCGGAAACTTCGAACGCATTCTGAATATGATCAACCTGAGGCTCGGTCTCTTCCGACCCCTGAACCAGCACCACATCGAACCGGCACGGTCGGTTGTTGATGTGGTGGCGAGCTAAATACTGCGCCGCCAATTGGATCAGCTTGTCCTGCTTGTGTCGGTGAACAGCATGAACGGCGCCGCCACAGGCGTCGGTGCGGCGTGCTTTAACTTCGACGAACACCAGCACGGCTCCATCCTCTACCACCAAGTCCAGTTCCCCCAATGAGGACCGTGCGTTGCGTTGAAGGATCCGATAGCCCTTCCGACGCAGGTACCGTTCTGCGAGTGATTCTCCTTCTTGCCCAAATAGTCGTCGAGGGTCAAGCATTGCCGCTTAATTGGTCCGTATGGTCACAGGGTTTCATCGACGGAGAAACCTCAGGAAACACGCCCCGCTATCATCGCGGCGACCGGCGCGAACGTTCGCCGATGAATCGAGCAGGGGCCGTATTCGGCCAGACGTTGTAAATGTTCTTCCGTCCCGTATCCTTTATGAGAGAGAAAATTGTACTCGGGGTAGGTTCGATGATAGTCCGCCATCAACCGGTCGCGCGTCACCTTCGCGACGATCGACGCGGCAGCTATCAACCGCGACAGGGCATCGCCCTTGACGATGGCACGCAGGGGAATCTCGATACCTGGGAGTTCCATTGCATCGGTCAACAGGCAATCCGGCGCTACGCCAAGTGCATCGATCGCCCGACGCATCGCTGTTCGTGTGGCCTCGAGAATATTCAGGATGTCGATTTCCTGCTCAGTGGCGATGCCGATTCCGACCCCGATCGCCCGTCGGACGATCAAGTCATAGAGGACTTCTCGTTCGGATTCTGAGAGCTGTTTGGAATCGTTGATCCCCATGAGCCGGCAGCGAGCGGGGAGAATCACTGCCGCCGCCACGACAGGACCCGCGAGGGGACCTCGCCCGACTTCGTCGAGACCAGCGACACGTCGATAGCCGCATCGCCGAGCTTCTTTTTCAAAATCGTCGGTGGGTTCCACGCGGTGGCCCTGGGGTCATACTACCAGCGGGCACTACTGACGATCGGAGGTCCGAACACTTTGAGACTGCCCGTGACTATGATTTCGCGGCGCCTGCAGGCTCGGCCGATTCTTGGCGGACTTCCTCAGCCTGGACGGATCCAGGCTGGCCCTTGGAGTCTCCCACGAACTCGCGATCTTCAACTTTGGCAAACTTGCCTTTTTTTCCACGAAGATAGTACAGCTTGGCCCGTCTGACTTTTCCTTGGCGCACGACTTCGATGCGAGACACAATCGGTGAGTGCACCGGGAAAATCCGCTCTACCCCCACGCCGTAGGATACCTTGCGCACGGTGAACATCTCAGTGTTGAGCGTCCCCTTGCGGGCGATCACGACCCCCTCATAGACCTGAATCCGCTCCTTTTCTCCTTCGATTACTTTCACGTGGACGCGGACCGTGTCCCCAATTTCAAAACGGGGCACCGATTTTTTCGTTAACGAGCGTTGGATTCGTTCTAGCCGATTCATGGTGTGCCTCTCCCCTCCCCACAACGAACAGGCGCAGATCCCACGCCCTCGCGAATGAGTTCATCCAGCAATTGCCGATCTTCCGCATTCAATATCCGATCCCTTAAGAGGTCCGGCCGCCTGCGGTAGGTATTGCGCAGGGCTTCCTTCCGCCGCCATAACCGGATCGCCTCATGGTTGCCGGAGAGTAAGACCTCGGGGACGGTCATCCCCCGTACATCCGACGGTCTCGTATAGTGCGGATACTCCAGCATCGAGTCCGCAAACGATTCCTCGACGGTGGACTCTGGATCACCCAGCACGCCAGGAATCAATCGGGTCGCCGCATCGATCAAAACGAGCGCCGGCAATTCCCCTCCGGTCAGGATATAGTCGCCCACCGAGATTTCCTCCGGCTGCAGCGCGAGCCGCACCCGTTCATCGACTCCTTCGTAATGTCCACAGAGGATCACGAGCCGTCTGGCCTCGGTCGCGAGATTCTTCGCGTACTCCTGCGTAAGGGGCCGACCCTGTGGAGAGGGAAAGAGCAGGCGGGTTTGCTCTCCGGCGCATTCGTACTCCGCCGTAATTGTCTCGACCGCGCGCAAGATCGGCTCGGCCTTCATCACCATTCCTGCCCCGCCACCATAGGGCACGTCGTCAGCAACCTTGTGCCGATCCAAGGTGTAGTCACGCAAATTCCGGATGCGCACTTCGAGCAGGCCCTTGTCTTGCGCGCGCTTGAGCATGCTCTGCCCGAGCACCGGCGTGATCATGTCCGGGAATAATGTTAGGACGTCACAACGCATCGTGATACTCAATCAACCCCTCGATCGCGCGGACCGTCATACGTTGCCGTGTCACATCGACCTTTGCGATCAGGTCTCT
>UEXT01000151.1_pt1 | contig 19679 bp, 16 predicted proteins | sample 4301081 | NCBI WGS metagenome assembly UEXT01 (sample SAMEA4773177, study PRJEB27434) | metagenome | biome: 2259; feature: agricultural soil; material: soil | place: USA | collected 2014-09 | depth 0.25 m
TTTTGGATCTGGGCATAGAAGTTTCCTGACGATCCCAGTGAAAGCTTTATATGGTTGCCCGTGGCCTTTTCGTACTCAGCGACGATTTCCTTGATCGCAAAATTCAAGTCTGAGGCGGCGGCAATCGCTATCTCGCCGCCCTCTCCAGCGAACGCTTGGTCTAATCCACTCATTGTGCATATGGATAAGGCGATCAAGGCTATCCTGACTATACAAGATAGACTGCGCGTATGATGTTTCAACCTGGTCATGTAACATCCTTCCTTGTATCCTTGATTGACGGCAAGCCGCATCTGGTTTGTGCTGCTAGAATCTCATCCTCACAACCACAAGATCAACTCTCTGTGGGTCCACCACTATATTCACAATGTCCCATGGTTTGCTCGGCTGCCGTGCGCCCACAACAGGGCCATAGCCCTTGACTGTCCAATCTTCGCCATGGATCTTTACCGTATAGACCGTTCCCGTCTCCGCGAACTCCACCAAGACAATACGTCCAGTCCAGCGATTCCACCGTTGCTTGCTTCGACGAAACAACCCGGCTTCTAACCGCACTGCCTCGGCTGGAATGGTGGCAACCACTTGCTGTCCGTCGACAAAACATCGCGGCTCTCCAATCGGCCACCTCACACGAAGGTCGGTTCGTTCCATGACTCTGATTCGGACACCTGCTCGTACAAGCCCCACATGCTGAGATCGAACGACCCCTGCAACCCAATTGGTAATCGTACCGTCCGCACTGATACTGCCTTGGTTGATTGGAGGTTCGCTCCCCAAGATCTCGCTCAACCTATCTCTCCAATGAATCTTGCTTGTGATCATGACTTTCTCTCCTTGCAATCAGAAGAAGATGGAGTACTGGACACGGATCGCATTTTCGATCAAGTTCTTCTGGACCGCATCCAAGGGAACAGTCCCTGATGAATTGATGGCGATAGTCGGTAGGTTAGGCAGGGGCGCACTTCTGCCAATGGCGAACCCGCCTGTTCCCATAAACAGGTTGGTGTATTGAATCTGAATTTGGTGATCGTAGGTTCCGGTTAGATAGTAGGACAAGGCGAAATCCACCTGCTTGATGAGATCGCCCGTTGCGCCCGTGTCTGGGTCCCACCAAGAATAACGAGCGGCCGCTTGCAGTTGGCGAGGGATTATGAAATATCCTGACTGCACATACCAACCTTGGGCATTGCCAAGCAGACCAGGAGCAAATGCCGTGCACACCGTACCCGCGGCATTCGTCTGTACGCAGGGGGCCTTGTCATGGCGGGTGATGTTTTTCCAATACCATTCCCCTTGCAATGAAAATCCCCTGTACTTGAAGACGCCGTCAAATCCGTAGGTGTTATAATCTAAATTTCCCCAGCCTAGCTGGCGACCGTTGCCAAATGTCGCCAGTTGGCGCCTGACGTTCAAGTTCGCGAGATCAATCCCAACAAATGCATTATCTGTCCGCGTATTAATTTGAGGGTTGTACGCATATCCGCCGCCGACCGCCAACTGAGGAGTTTCAGAGTAAGCCATATCGCCCTCTCCATAACCCGCACGTCCCAAAATGTTAACGTTCAAGCGAGCGACATACATCAACTGGTTAAAGTTATCTCTCAGGTTTGCATTGATATTCCGTTCCGTGGCTGGGCACTGAGGTGGGCCTCCACCAGTCTGCCCCCCCGGGCAATCCTGGGTCGGGGCTTCACTCTCGAAAGTTCCGAACCGGTTGAACCCAGGTCCTAACCCGTTAAACACGCCGACGTAATAATTGATGGGATAGATTTCCTCATCGTTCATGATCGTGATACCGATATCGCGCCGATTCAACCCGCTCGCGGTAAAGGCATCCATCACGCCAGATCGCTCAACGAATTGCATCGACGTGGCGTTGTTGATCTCCGAGCGGTTGAAGAACACCTTATACTGGCCTGCCATGATATTGAGCAGCGGCAAATGTGTACTGTGGACTGCTCCATCCAGTAACTGAACGGAACCAGGATTTTGGGCGTTCTCAGCAGTCTCAGCCGCAAACTGCACGAAGTATTTCAAATCCGGGGTGAAGAGATGCCCCATGAGCAAAAGACGCACTCGCCTCATCGTAAATGTGCTCGCGTCGTTCGTTGAGCGTTGCGCTCGATAGTCGCCAAACACACCGAGTAATTCCGGGTAGTTTTTCGCGTCACCGGGATTCCGCCAGGCATCATTCCGAAACCGTTGCGTATACCGCATTTGGAGGAATCCACGGATTTTCAGTAGAAAGGCATTATCGTTCATCGAGAAACTAAATCCGCGGTCATACCAAGCCTTAAAAGTTGGTTGCAGCAGGTACGCCCGCTTTTCAGATTCTTCGACTACGCGATTGTATTCATCTTGCGTAATAGTGCCTTGTTTCAAGGCTCGCTCGAGCAGGAGCCGAGTTGCTGGATCCATGGTCTCTACAAAGACATACTGCCCATCTTTCTCGATCAGTCTCCCCGACTCCGTAGCGAATGCAATGAATGAGGAGCATAGCCATTCCGCAACAACTATCATTATTGCTAACCCCAAAAGGTGCCATAACCACGACACACGAAATCGACGTGGCATCTTGGCATGTTCAATCCCTCGGCCAATGTCTATGTTTTGTGTCTTAGTCATAACAATCGATGCCTCCCTCTCGTTTCTCTCGGAGAATTAGATGGACGAATCCGAAGGACGATGAGTGGCAGTGATTACGGACTCAGCGGTGCTATACTGAGAAAGTCACGGAACTGCAGTGCACGCGCCCCGTGCTGATCCGTGACCCAGAAACGTCCTGGCTCGAAGAAGAGGAGGTACGTCTTGGGCTTAGGCGGCATTAACGGGTCGTTTGGATAATAGGTATCGCTGTGTCTGGTGGGAACTTCTGTGTGAAAGTATTCGATCGTCAGATAGAGATAGGGCTCTCGGATGGCAACCCAACCTGCCGTCACATTCCGCGTCTGGGCTCGATTCATCCCAGACGCAAACAGCTGAAAGTGTGCGCGTTCTTCTGGCCCTGCCTTTTGAAGCGCTTCCACCAGATAAGGTGACACCCATACGAGCTCTTCTTCGCGAAAGACAGATTTAGGCCGGTCTTCTTCGGCAAACCATCGCAGCGGCAAACGCTGCTCCTCACGAAGTGAAAATGATCGCAGCATTGCCGTGACTTCCTCAGCCGTAAGCTGGACTGGATGGGTATATCGAACCGGGGCGGTCTCTTGTTGCAGAGTTACGGCAACACGATAATCTTCATGCACGGTCTTTGTTGTGTAGGGCATCCGCGCGCAGCCGGCGAACGCCAGGCTGATCACACCGAACATCATCAGGGCAAAGACTGTTACCTGCCGGAACCAACCGTTCTCCTTCATCGAAAGCCTCCTTTCGCATTGACCGCGACAAGAACGATCCATCAACAATGTCATATAGTAAAGTTTAATTGACACCTAGGCAAAAAAATCCGCGCGCCATTTCCCAAGAAGACTCTTGCCCCGAACATTCTCATCATTCTGTATGCAGGTGCGCTCAGCGTGTAGGAGATACCTGGACTTCACTGCTCGGAATGCCATACCCGAACTGCTTGATGATCGCTTCCGCGTCTTGGCTACGAACAAATCCAAGGAATTCTTCACAGAGAGAGCGATTGGGGCAAAAACGTTCCATCGCCATCGAATGCGTAACCGGTCGGTCGAGTTTCCCGGGTGCAACTGCGACTACGCGAACGCGGCTCGCCTCTCGAACCGCATCAGGCCCAAAGACGATTGCGACATCCGCTTTCCCATTCAGCAAGTGATCAAGGACTCCTCTCGCGTCTGTCGCAACGTCAAGACGCCCTTCCCACGTCGTCGCTGCTCCCAGCGCACGAAGCAGCTCGTCTGTCTTTTGTCCGAGGACGGTTAACTTCGGATCAGCAACCGCGATCCGGAAATGAGCATTCTGCGCGATCGCTTCAAAGGAGGACGGAGCATCCACCAACGATTCCGGGACAACGAGGACCAAGGAAGCGGTGGCATACGGAGTTCGAGACTCGGGCAGGACGTAGTACCTCTGCTCTAACCGCGTGATAAGTTCATCGCCACCGGGGGCTATTATATGAATGGGACCAGAGCCGATAAAATATTTGGTTCGGTCTCTATTCTCCATAGCAGCTATCATCTGTCGCAACTCCAAACCGGATCCATAATGGAGTTGGACTTTAACACCGGGATGATTGGCCTCGAACGCTTGAGCAAGCGCCTGTAAAGGATCAGCCATGCTTGGTGAAGCCACAATCACAAGCGGCTCATTCGCTGAAATAGAATCAATCGGTCCGCTCATGAAGACCACGGCCAAGGACCCTACCGTTCGCAGTACATTGCACATAAGCTTTCTGGACATAAACCTCCTTCACACTCGGTCCATATGCAGCGATTGCAATGTCCCGGTTTCCCTCGTGTCGTATCCTCCGAGTGCCTCGACCTCTCCTCTAAACTGACGCGTCACGATGGTCTCAAAGAAACTTTGCAGTGCGGGATGACCGGACACATAGGCTTTGGGAACGACAAGATCGTACCGAGCCTCCTGGAGTGGAACAAAGTCCAACCCATAATAGTTTGCGGCAAAACGCACCCCAACACCGACATCGACCTGGCTCTCAGAAATCAAACGTGCCACGTGAAAGTGCGACGACGCAATTCGGTCATACCCCTTCACGTGATGTGATGCCACACCGGCGTCAGACAACCTGTGATCGAGTAGAATCCGCGCCCCTGCACCAGCCTCCCGGTTGACGAACTGCACGTTGGGGCGCGCCAGGTCTGCGATCGTATGAATGCCCTTGGGATTGCCTGCCCGCACGATCAGACCTTCTTCCCAACGTGCGAACGTCACGATATTCACTTCGTGCCCTTTGAGGTGCCGCTTAACGTACGGCAGATTCGACTCGCCCGACTTACTATCGACGATGTGGAGGCCAGCAATATGCACTTCCCCCCGCTTTAATGCTTCGAGTGCGGCTCCGCTTCCCATCGTCCATCCGATCACCGAAGCAGTATTTGTATGGCGCCGCAAATACTCACCCGCGAGAAAGATGGCAGGATCGCATCCTGCCACCGCAATTTCCTGTTCGATCAAGCGTCGATCTCTCAACAACTGCACCTTCACAGAACGCGGGGACTTGTCGCCTCTCAGGGTTGGATTTATGGCATCAGTAATCAATCCGTCGGCTGAGATTGCATAGTTCAGCAGCTCGCCGAGGTGCGCCACGGGACGCACGATTAACCGATTTCCAACTTGAGCTACTTTGACTCGCGCATGATGGACCGGAATGCCGGTGGCCGATCCAGAGATCAACTCACCCTGGACCAATTCACCTGTGGAGATAAGGCTGAAGAGATCTTCCACACGACAATTCAGAACTCCCGCGAGGCGGAGAGCCACGGCAGTCGTAGGAAGGTATTGATTGGCTTCGATCGCACAGACGGCTTGGCGCGTAATTCCTGACATGGCGGCAAGATCTGTCTGAGAGAGGCCTTTTGCATTTCGAAGTTCACGTAAACGGTTTTCAATATTGCTGGCAGGTTCCGCTTTGTGTTTTTCACCCATGGCGGATGTGTCAGATATCAAGTGTACACGATAATTGTCAAGTATTATGGCTATTGGGTGGAAGCCGGGATAATTGTTGACAAACTAGAGTAACTTAATATAAAAATAGTAGCATAATCCTGATCGGAATACTGATATTTAATTGGATCACAGTAACAATCCTATGAAAACATTTAGTTATTATCGCGATCGGTTGGTCACCCTTCTATTAGTCGTAGCCATGCTCCAACCCCTTTTCCCCTATACCGCTCATTCTTTCGACTGGGTACCAACCGATGAGGAGATCAAGAAATACCGGCAAAGTTGGAATCCCTTTTCTGAAGGCCCGCTCCTCATTCAGGCGGTCGACATTCATCCGCAGGGGCAACTCTCAGTCCGCCCCTTCCTCTTCTCCCAAGTCTCGGAGAAAAGCTACGGAAACAAACTGTCTTTTCCCACCGATGCGAAGGGCGGTCCAGTTCATACGTACGCTATTCAACCGCTTATCACCGCGGCCTACGGGCTGACCAATCACGTCGAACTCGGAGTCTCCACCTCCATGATCTCGTTCTGGACGAAAGACACTGAATCTGCGAATAAGGGGAAAGGTCCGTGGACTACCGACACTGGCATGGGCGATACTTCGCTCATCATGAAATATCGACCGATCGTACAGGATCCTGACAGCGCGCGCCCTTCTGTGACGCTGTACCAACAGATCGTACTGCCCACTAGCCGATGGGTGACCGGCACGGAGCGCCCGCCCGGCGGATTCGCGCCTCTAGGCCGACTTCCGTCAACCAAATTTGGTGAATTGGGCTTCACAGAAGGCATCACGTTTCGAAAGAATAGCAATCCCTTTCGAATCAGTGGCGGGGTCTTTTACACCTATTCAGCCCCCGGCAGTAATGCTGGCCAGAATACCTATGTAGGGGACGTCATCAATACCCGATTGATCTTCGAGCATTTTCTCGACGACAAGAACGGTCTGGCCTACAACCTCGAATTCGTCTCCGTCAGTACGGCCACCTGGAGAGCTGATGGTCACGCGATCAATAGCGGAGCCCTCAACGGGTCGACCGTCATCGGAATCGAGCCGGCTATTCAGTTCAGATTTACCGACTCCCTTGTCGGCGCCGTCGGCGTGTTATTTACGGTCGCCGGCCAGAATTCCATGGACGCGATTTATCCGAACTTTTCGTTCCAATGGTATTGGAACAAAGGCGAAAAGGTCATCATGAGATAACTGGCAGGACTCCGTACGCTATGGTACGGTGGTGTCATGAACCGGTCTCCGATGGGCTGGTTTCGCAATCTGTCAATCGGCCAGAAGTTTCTTGTCTCCTTCGGCTTGGTGCTGACCCTATTGGCGCTGAGCCTCACAGCGCTCTTGTTTTATCTCGCCCGCATCAATAGCTATGTCGATCGGCACAAGCGTATAACCGTCCCCGCAATTGTGACCGCTGCCAACATGCAACGGGAGGCGTACGACCTGAAACTGGCGCTGCACCTTCACGTTCAACGCAACTCGCCTGCTTCAGTGAAGGATACCTTCAGCCAGCTCGACCGCCATAGCGCAGCCATCAAGGCCGCCCTCGACCTTTACAAGGGAACACATGCAGCACGCACTCATGCCGTTCTGTTCAGGATGTTGACGGATCACCATCGTCTCGATCTGGTGGAGCAGGAGGATCAGGCCCTCACGGATATTGCCGTCTCGTTGGAGGAGCTGACCATAACTTGGAAGAGGCTTTTGGAGACGTCCATTTCTGTCCAACCGACGATGGATCAAACCGACCAGCTCGTGACTCGCATGATCACCGGCCTCAATCAACTCGTGGACGCCCATACCCAGATCGACATCGAAATGAAGCATGAGGGCGATCGTTTGCTTGGCCACGCCCGTCTCATCGCGTTGACCCTCGCACTCATTTTAGCGCTGGTCATAGCCGCCACCTATGTTCTAGCCACCAGACAGATTGCCGATCCTCTCATGACACTGGCCACGACCGCAGACCGCGTCGCTCATCAGGATTTTTCGGCCAGCTTCAAGCCCTGGCCCAGTCGCGATGAGGTTGGCATCCTGGCTGCCTCGCTCACATCGATGCTCTCGAGCTTGCGCGAGCGCGGCACCGCCCTGATGCGTAAGACCAAGGAATTGGAGGCCTTCACCTATTCCATCGCACATGATTTGAAAGAGCCGTTACGGGAAATCGAAGGCTTTTCCTCATTACTGGAAAAACACTTTGCGGAGTCCGGTGACCCACAAGTCAAACATCACATCGACATCATCAGAAAATCTTCCCTCCGTCTCACGCACATGATCGATGCCTTGCTCAAATATTCCCGATTGGAGCAACAAGACCTGCCTCGAACTCGGTTCAACCTGCTGGACATGATCAACCAACTCGTGTGCGAACGACCTACGTCGCCAGATGGCATAACCCCGACGATCACAGTCGACCTACAATTCAGCCATCTCTACGGCGAGCCAGCTAGCATCCGCCAAGCCCTCACCAATCTGCTCGACAATGCGCTCAAGTTCTCCCGTCATTCCCCTGCTCCGAAGATCCGCATTAGCGGGCGGCGGGCGGAGACGGGGTGGATGATCTCGATTTGCGATAATGGTATCGGCTTCGACCCTGCGCAAGCAGACAAACTCTTCGGCCTCTTCGAGCGACTGCATCCGGCCAAAGAGTATGAAGGCACCGGAGTCGGACTCGCGATTGTGAAAATGGTAATGGAGAAGCATGGAGGACAGGTCTGGGCCGAATCGTCTCCACGCGAGGGCACCACGTTTTATCTGGCATTTCCTTATAGCCAAGAAGCCATCAGCTTTCAGCAGTCAGCTAAGACCCCGAGCTGACGACTGAGATCTGACCGCCGGAAGCTAAGTCCATGCGCGCGCTGATCATCGACGACGAAGAATACGTCAGGTTGGTCTTGGAGCAGGCCCTCCGCGGGGAAGGTTGCGAGGTGACGGCCGCGAAAAACGGGCAAGCGGGGATTGACTTGCTCCAAACTGCACCGTTTGACTGCGTGATTACCGATCTTCGTATGCCGGGGCTTGATGGCCGCGCCGTGCTGAAGTGGGTTAAGGAACACCAGCCCAGCGTGGATGTGCTGATGCTCACCGGTTACGGCGACGTCAAAGACGCCGTGGATGCCATGAAGCACGGCGCATGGGACTTTCTCGTCAAAGACACCCCGTTCGATGCCACCGTCGTCAAGGCAGCGTTGACCAAGCTCAAGACCGTGCGGGCCCTCAAACAGGAAAATCTCGCGGCACGGCACGGAGGATTCACGCGCGACGTCATCGTCGAAGGCACCAGTCCGGCTTGGCAGAACTTGAGAGCCCAGATCGCTCAGGTCGCACCAGCCAGTGCACCCGTGCTTATTCAGGGAGAAACCGGCTCGGGCAAAGAAGTTGTGGCTCGGCTACTGCATGACTTGAGCCGGCGGGCCAGTGGACCGTTCATCGCGATCAACTGCGGTGCGGTAAGTCGGGAACTGCTGGAGAGTGAGCTGTTCGGACATGAGAAGGGGTCGTTCACCGGTGCGACGGCGGCCAAGCTCGGCCTCATCGCTGCCGCAGAGGGCGGCACACTGTTCCTCGACGAGATCGGGGAGATGGCCGGCCCGATGCAAGTGAGCCTGTTGCGGTTTCTCGATCGTGGTGAGTACCGTCCCGTCGGCAGCACCCGCACGATGTATGCTGATGTGCGCATTGTCGGCGCTACAAATCAGGACCTTCAAGAACTGATTCTGCAAGGTCGGTTTCGCGATGATCTCCTCTACCGCATTAACACCGTCACCCTGCTTGTGCCTCCGATCCGTGAGCGAAAAGGGGACTTGCCTCCCCTGATTGACCACATTCTCCAAACCCTGCGCGTCCCAGGGACTACAAAACGAGTATTGTCCTCAGAGGCCATGCAACAACTTTTAGCCCATAGCTGGCCCGGCAACATACGTGAATTGCGCAACGTGATTGAGCGGATCGTGCTGATGAGCACGGGTTCCGCGCCGATCAGCCGAGAAGAAGTGGTGCAGGTATTGCCCAGAGGTCAAGGATCACCGCAGGCGGGTGATCTCACGCAACTTTCGCTAGACGAGATTGAACGACTCCACATCCAACGAGTTCTCGATGCGAGCGGAGGGAACAAAACCCAAGCCGCGAAGACCCTCCAAATCGACTACAAAACCCTGCTCACCAAGCTGAAGAAGTACGGAGTACACGACTAGACCTCACAGGAGGTGTCCGTGTTCCGTTACCTTCCGTTTGTATTCCGGATGGCAATAACGTGGGGGTCTGTGCTCATTCTGCATCTGGCAGCCCCAGACACTATCACTCCGGCTGAGAGCCCAATTGAAGAACTCCCGGCCTCGACACTCCTCTACGTGTCTGACTATTTTTCCTTCATTGGTCAGGATAGCCAAGGTCACGTGGCATTCGCGTTGGATAATAATCGAGGCCGGGATGGTGACGCCTATCAAGCCGAACATTTCGTCATACTCCACGATGAGAGGCAGGGCTGGGTGAGGCTGGCGGGTAACGGCCGATATAACAACACAAGAAAAGAGCTCAAGGCCATTCCTGACTCACCTTTTTTTCGGTTCCAGGGCAGGCCACCAGCGGGCATGACAATCACCAGTGACACCAATCAAATCACGCTCCACATCGAACCGATCTCGGAACGAACAAGAAACATACACAACGGAGCAGCCACCTGGATGGGCTCCGCGCCGGCGGTTCTGACCTGGAAGGGCCGGACCATCCCTGGGCGCGTCATCTACGAATACGTCGTGATGCCGGACTTCAATCGCCTCACCCGTACCTATTGGGGTATGTGGAAGGAATTTCAGGGGCTCTATTTGGTTGCCGACACAACTGGCGATGTGTATGTCCACAGCCAGTTAAGTGAGCGCATCGCGCCGTTAGTCGGCATGCTCGCGGGCTTCACTGCCTTCGACGGGCACACAGAATCGATGAAGGATTTGAAAGTTGACATTCTTGAACGCAACCTTACCTGGGGATTCTACCGTTGGCCGACCGCGTGGCGCATCTCCTGGACCGGACCGAAAGGGCCGGGCACCCTGACGCTGTTGCTATCCGATCGCAACAGCATCGCCAACTGGATCATCGGCGGCTTCTCAATGGGCATCGTCCGCGGCGAGTTAGACTATGCGGGTAAGAAGCACCAGATCTATGGCCTTGCAGAATTGATTATCTAATTCCTGTTCACCCCTCTCGTCACAGCTTCGGCTTCTCCTGCTGCTTCGCTTTCTCGATGTCCTGCCTATGCTGCCCCTCGGCAATGTCTTCCTTCCATTTCTTCGCATCGGTGAATCGGCTAGCTACTGTATCGCACCCGTCGCGGGTTCACTTTGGAACTTCATTCCCGAGCGATCTCAGCCGCAGCCGAGCCGAATTCTTTCCACGACCAGATTCTATTCTGATCCAACAATGTATTGGAGCCGACATAGAGAGCGAAGAGATTCTGCTGGCGAGCCACTTTCTCAGATTTATTCCGAGAGTCGGCCTCGGCGGAGGGCTCGAGGTGATAGTCGAGTTCCCGCCAGCTTTCCGTTCGCAGGGAATACACTAGAACACCGCGACGATCGACCAACCCGATCAGATCGTCGTAGACACTGCTGAGATACGCAAAGTTGTCTTCCGCACAGTCCGTTATGAATAAACAACTGAGGTCATGTCCAAGAAAAGGAGCGAGGCGCGGGGTTAATCCTGCGAGGCCCAACAGTGTAGGGACTAAGTCCACCTGGCTAGCCACAGTTAAAATTCGCCGAGGATGGAGGTCTTTCGAGAAGTGGAGAGACGGGTCAAACCACACATATAGTGGTGCCAGAAAATGCCCGACCTGCTTTTCATCTTTCGTCCGCCCGACGACTTCGTGCCGGCCATGATCCCCCAGGATCATGACGATTGTGTTCTTCAGGAGTCTCGACCGGCGGGATTCCGTGAAAAACCGCTCTAATTCCTGGTCAAAGTACCGGAGCGATGCCAGATAGCCGTCAGATTCTTGTCTCAGCGAGCGAATGACCTCGGTGTCTTCTGGTACAGTAAAGGGGTGATGCATACCTAACGTGAGGGTGGTCAAGAAAAAGGGGCTACCGCGACCTTGCAGGACCGATAACCGCTCCCGAATCAAATTCAACAGGTCTCCATCTGAGATCCCGAGACTCGGGCCAAGGCCGATTCGTCTGGTTCCTGCCGGAAAATCGTGCATATCGAACAATTGGTGAAATCCATTTCTGGTCGCGAACAGCTGGAGACGATTGAGATCGCGATCTTCACCGGTGACCATTTCATTGCGATAGCCGTGGTTCCGTAACAGTGTCGGGAGACAGGGATAATCATAGGCGTACCTGGTTTTCATGGCTGCCTGTCCCTGACGGGGGTAGTAGGAGCAGAATGAAGCAAACAATCCCCTCGACGTCTGAGTGCCATTGGAAAAGAAATTTTCAAAATAGAAACCTTTGCGTTGCAGTGCATCCAGGAACGGTGTGACTCGAAACCCTCGAATTTCTTGATTCAAGAAACGACGGTCTAGACCTTCAACCAAGATCATCAGCATGTTGGGAAGGGAGCCGACGGATTGTATCTCGGAAGGGTGCATTGCGCGCACGACCGGGAAATGCGGGTAGGCAAAGTCGCCCTTAGGGTCGAGCAGCCTTTGCATCATCGGAATAGCTTTCTCGGCGGGCATCCCTGGAAAATCCGGCACGCGATCTTCCGTGAGTTGAGCGGAGACCGTTGCGCCAAACGCTTCGCTGGCATAGAGAATGGGATTCTGCGAAAGCATGTAGTATTCGAGGCTGCTGATATTGGCGAGACGCAACGCGTAGGATCCTTGAGGGTGCAATCCCATCGCCCCAAGTACAAGCCCGCCCATCAGGGCAACGTTGGCGATGAGGCCAGACTGCGGCGCCCAACGAGAAATCGTCGGACTTACAACTCGGGAAAAGAACAACCACCATGCGCCGAGGATCAACCCCGCGGCCGTATAGAAACTCGCTAGAACAGGTCCCCAAGATCCCTTTGCGCTAAGCTCCGCTTGGGTCTGTCTCGCGGCTTGCCCGTGTTCAATGCCGATATCTTTTGTCTGAACGATAAGATCGACCACATATTCGAAGAAGACAAAATCCAGGTGGTGCTGGTTATAGTGGTAGTAGCCCATGTCGATCGTGAGCAACGTAAGGAGCACAATGCCCATCCCGATCATGACAATCGTCAACACCCGAGAGGAGAGGAACTGATGATCGTCCCTTTGGCGCCCCCTCATAAACAGCTTCATCACACACGTGACCGCAAAGGCGAGTCCAATCGCCAGCAACACCGTGAAGGTGGCAATAATAAGATCGCCCCTAAACCCAAACCACAGGGTATGCATTAAGAGCGGGACTGAGGCCGGTTCTCGACCAGGCGTCTCAGCCATTTGGACGAACCGTAGCGTCTGTTGGAGCAGGAGGAAGACGACCCACCAAAAGAGGATGGTGTGGCGGACGGACCACCTTCGCTGGTCGACAGAATTGATCGGCTTCAACATGCGCGATCGCAGAGGGACGTCATAATTACAAGTAGGCACTCATAACTTGTCGATGAGTTTCTGTCAATGGTCCGCAGATGCGACGCGTCGATGGGATAGCGTACCCTCGCTCCATGGTTAGCCCTCAATCTATTTGTGGCCGTTGTGCCCCATGAGTTCCTGCCCACGACCTCTGAATCGTGCGAAGAACCAGGAATACAGCACACGAGGGAAGCCATATCCACTTGGCCTCGCCGAAAAGGATGTGCAACCCGTCTTCGCTGAAAAATCTGCCGATGCCGATCGGAGACACGGCGATAGGCCGAAAACTAAAGAAATACCTAGTCGTATCAAAGGGTGAGAAAAACGCAACTCCCAACCCTCCACTGGTCATCGCATCAAGAACTCCATGTGATGCGGTACACAGAAAGAGATAAAAGCACATCCCCGCCATTGCCACCTTCGGCCTCTTGCGATACCATGCGACCGCCAGCACAGCACTCAACAGAACGGCGAATAGTAAGGAGTGGGTAAGGCCACGATGTCCCCACACATCGCCGTACTGAATGCCGTAGCGAAACCCGATGACGTCCACATCCGGAAGGATTGAGCATGCAACGCCCAACAACAACGCACGCCAATTTATCAGGTGGTTCTGACAGGCTTTACCCATCGTGAGAGCAACGATGGCATGCGAGAATGCAGAAGCCATTCTTAACCTCTCGATTCATCCCGTCAATGACGGGTGCAAACAGAGACTCTCGCGGAACGTCGTTACATACCATTCCCAAATTCGATCTGTCGCCACGCTTCGTACACCATTATCGCCACCGTATTCGACAAATTGAGGCTCCGACTTGCTGGCTTCATGGGGAGGCGGATACGCTGCTGCTCGGGAACACTTCGCAGAATCTCAGCCGGTAACCCGCAGCTTTCCGGACCGAACAGGAACGTATCACCTTCGGCATATTCCATCCGGTCGTAACGCTGGGTCCCTTTCGTAGAGACGGCAAACACCCGGCGATCTTGAAACCGATTGGCGCAAGCGGCCCAGGTTTCATGCACGGTGACCGCTGCATATTCGTGATAATCCAGTCCGGCACGCCGTAAGAGCCGATCCTCCAGCGCAAACCCGAGCGGTTTCACCAGATGCAACGATGCGCCGGTATTAGCGCAGAGCCGAATGATGTTGCCCGTGTTCGAGGGGATTTCCGGGTGAAAGAGGATTACGTCGAACATGCGTTGCGTCAGTAGTATGGGTGGCCGATGTACCTTGCTGTCAAGATAGATTTTTGGCAAGAGACGGGTATTGTTTTACCGACAACGAGAGCGACAGCGATGGGCGGTCGTTAGGATGCGGTGCTCGGTGGGCATCGCGACTCTCAAAGCAGTGATAAAGGGTAAAAAGCCTAATCGAAAGACCGGTCGCTACGGGTGGGGCAGCTCGCAACCTTCAGGCTGAAAACGCCAGCCAGCTCTACGACGTCGATTATCGACTGAAACTACCCCGAGAGAGATCGAGCTCGGGGATCTTGCGCCTCTTGGCCCCATGTGGTCATACCACACCGAAGGGCTTGCCACATTATATATAATATGGGACGAGAGATGCGGTGGCTTCTGTCACCGTCACATCGGTGTTTGGACAAGCGAACGCCGAGCGTGTCAACATGGTTGGGAGGAGACCTTTGCCGGTTCACATGCAAAACACTGTCGCCCAGCTTAGATATCAATTCATCGCAACTCTCCTTGGTGTGTCACTTGGATTGACATTAACGATGGGGCCTTTTGCGTTCGCGAACGATCCTCAGCTCCATTCAGATGAAAACGTAGCCGAACGTGCGAAGGGAGCGTGGGAAAGCGGTGAGATAAACCCTGCCCTCGCTATCCTCGACCAAGGGATTCAGGACCATCCAAACGCTCTCGCGCTGTACAAATTACGCGGCGATATTCTCTCTACATCTCGAGGTCCCCAAGAGGCGGTTGAAGCCTATGACACGGTCCTCGCCGCAAAACCAAACTCGCTGGATGTCCGATGGGCCAAATGGAGTGTGCTGATTCGCTCGGGACAGGGGGAGGAATCCATCACCGAGTTGCAGCATATTGCGCGAGGCGATGACCAGAATCCTTTGATTCATTTGAGACTCGCGCAAGAACTCCGAAAACTCAATCGCCTTGAGGAATCGCTGGAATCGTATAAGAAGGCGGTCGAACTCCTTCCGGACTTACTTGGCTGGCGATTGGCGATGGCCCGGGCGCGTTTTGATGTCCTGGACTATGAGGGCGCAGATGCGGAGGTGGAATACGTGTTGCAAAAGCTGCCACCTGGTTCTCCGCTCGAGTCCCAGGCTGAAACTCTGCGCTTGATCTTCCACGGCACCTCCCAGGACCGGGGCCGACGCTTTCAACCTGATTTTTCTCAAGATGGAGTGACACCGGCCCAACTAAAGGAATGGGCCCTCATTCGGGCGGATGCATGGAGACTGTTCATTGCAGGTCGATATCAGGAAGCCGAGCCGATCTACCGAAAACTTCTCAAACTCAACCCCAAAGACCCGAACGCCTCCCATCAGTTCGGGCTGACCCTCATGCAGGTTGGTAAGTGTAAGGAAGCGCTGACCATTTTTGGGAAGGTGTCCGATCTCGATCCGACGGATGAACTCTATGCCGATACAGTTTTTCGTATGGGCCAATGCCTGGTCGAGTTGGAACAGTGGGAAGAAGCGTTCGTTCATTTTCAAATACTTTATGATGAGGCCGTGCGATCTGAAGAACGCAACAAGAACGCTCAGCTCCCACCGGGAACGCGTGTGTTAGATAAAAAGAAAATAGTGCGGTGGCTTGAGAAGGTTCGTCCACACGTTCCCGAACTTGCGAATGCGAAAGATGAAGAGCGCCCGGTCAGCAAACCTTCGGGAGATCCTCCCCGATCCACAGGCCTCACGGAAGAAGAGTATGCGCAAGCCATCGAGCGGGCGAAGCCTCACACTCTATTGGACATGGGGTCGCTACTCATGGGCAGAGACGCCGATTTCAGTTGGTTTCGATTTGTCATCCCGGCGAGCAAAGTCATGCGGGATGATTTCCCGACCGGTGACCATCAGTTTATTCCGATCAACCCGGGAGACAGCTTTCCCACAACGCAGCAAGATATTTATTTGGTGTTTGGACTGGTATCCGCCTCCTATGATGCCGTGCCGCTCTCAGTACAATGTTTTTTGGAAACATCCGAAATGGCCGGTGAGCCACGCGTCTTAACCCAAGACCATGTCATGATGTCCATGAATGACCAGTCTGCCTACTTTCGGTTATCCCCTCCTCAAACCGGATGGCCGGCCGGTCTCTATCGCTGTGCGTTGTTCGCGGGAGAGCGGATGTCGACAGATACGCAAGTTGATGATGTCAGGTTCCGCATCATCCAGCCAGCCCCCTCGTCGAAGCAGAGCTCATGACAAATAGGGAAAAGCCTCTCGATGAGGCTCAACCTGCAGCCAGTGTTTCAATAAAATAACGAACGTGACGTAATGCGTCACCAGGAGCGAAGGGACCCAGAACGCCGGGATCCAATAGGCTGGACCCATGTATGGAGACGCATCAGAAATCGTCGCCAGCAAAATGGCGTTGATCAGATCGAGTGATCCTTCCACGTTGAAAGCCCATACGAGAAGCCGCCCACTTCGATGGCCTATCGCAACAGCTGGAATTGATATAAGGGCGAGAACAGCTGCAACCAGGTCGCCGAATGCGGCCGGATATGCGAACTGCGGAGGGATGCCGGCATAGGTCGCGCCTGGCGCCAGGAACATCAGGCCGAGGTGACGAAACGAATGCAGAAGAAGCACCGGCAGCAGTACTGTTGGAGGTCTGAGCTCATGAAGTCTTGGCAGGAGGTAGATCTTGGCGGCAATCCAGAACACGAGGGTGCTAAGGACTAAATTGATCGTGAGAATGTTCATGATGCCGATCCTTCATGCATTCTCATGTCTCGCTCACTTCGGTGCCGTCAGCGCATCCTGAGCCACATGCCCTGTCATGGATTTCTCGATAATGTTGTGTTGAACTTCCAAGGCGATGACGCGAGCGAGCTGTTCCGCTGAGAGGGCGCCCATGGGCAATCCTTTGGTGTCTGCATAAAACGGGTCGTCCGGGGCTGCAGTCCGATAGGTGTTCAACAAAATCTTGGCCGGTTGAATCGATTGGTTGCGTTCCCCTACCAGCACGGACTTCTCTGCTGGCGCCACTCGTGTTCGCGTGGCCCAATCCCGCTGATCGATTTTGACGAATGACACGTTCCAAATGGTTCCATTTAACAGGCTTCTCACAGCTTTAGGAGTGTGTTCCGAAAAAAATGGTTCCCGCACGATCTTCTGCAGAGACTCGCGGACACGGATATCATAGAGCTTGACCGTCGAATCCGGTTGCGTAGGCGGAACCAGCGTCGTGGTGCCGACTTCGTAGAATGGTTGATTCTGCAGGCTGTTCTGATCATCGACAGTCGTCAGATAGGTCTCGAACAGTTGCTGCATGAGGTGGAGACGTTGATTCTCTGACATCTCCTGAATTTCTTTATCTGTGTGAATCGGGGTCCGCTTGAGATCTCGGTCAACCGAGACGGTCTTAGGCTTTGGGTCGGTGTCCGCTTTACTGACAACCCATTGGAACTCTCTGGCCAAGACCGGAGCGAGTTGTTCGGGACGGTGGAGAAATCCTTTATCCTTCAGTGACGAGGCGCTGATGAGCAGTTTGACGCGGCCCTGGTCCTTCGTTCGGGCAACCAAAAACGGAAATTCCTTCCCTTCTCGATTGATCACTTTGGGTTCAATGATGACAGTTTGGAGCAGGTCTTTGCTCACTGCTTCGTCGAATCGCGAATAATCGGCCCGATGTTGCATCATGAACGTGAAAGTATGAACCACGGTCTGGAGAGCTGCATCAGCTTCGGACTGGTCGAGTCCTGCAGGTTCCGTCGTTCTTGTTCCACCCCCGATGAATACCTGAAAGGATGCGCCCGGAATTGCGTATCCTGACCCTGTTGTCTCATGGGTGTCGTCGTCCACATGAGATTCATGTCCTTGATGGTTCGCGCTCACCGGCAAAACAATCAGGGCCAACCATCCGATGACCACCACGGAAAGGACTGTGGCGCTCATCAGAAGGCAGCCTGCATGGCTATCTTTCCACAAACATTCTCTCCTCAGGTTCCTCATGTTCTCCTCCTTCGACGACAAGAAATATCGCCAAAGAATCACTGACCGAACTTGAATTGTTATTTTACACGTTCTCCTGTCCGTTTGCCCGAGCGAAGCACATGTCACGGGAGGCCCGCAAGGCAGGCGGACCTGATCAAACCGACCCCTGGCATCGACAACCATCTGCTCTACATTCACCGTGCTCAAGGGCGGAAGAGCCGACTCTTAGACGATGCGACCGAACAGTTCGTTGAAGCCTCTCGAAGCGGAACATCCGTCTAGAGCGGATAATTGTTTTTCCGCTTGAGCGGCTGTCCGGGCTCAGCCGTTAGAAACACTCGCTGGCTACTGACGGCGGCACTCCCACCTTCTCTTGCTGGTGCACAGAGGGTAAAATTTACTGATGGCTTTGGTTCGTACCAAAGAGGAGCAGGCCGAAGCGATCGCTCATGTACTCGACGACGTCCTCCGTGTACCGGCAACACGCATGAGAATCGGAGCGGATCCTCTGATCGGACTCATACCGGTCGTCGGAGATGCGATCGCAACGTGCCTGGGAGCGGTCATTTTGGTGATCGCGCGGCAACTGAACGTACCCTGGCACATTGTGCGCACCATGGCTTTCAATCAATTAAAGAACGGATTGATCGGAGCAGTCCCGATCATCGGAGACGTGTACTCCTTCCATTACAAAAGTAATGCCGTGAACACGGCGCTCCTTCTTCGCACCATCAAGCACGGGGAAGAAGGCAAGTGTCCGCTGACGACTCACCCATTGAAGATACAGGACATGGCAGGCCTCGCAGGTCTGCTTCTTCCGATCATTGCTCTGGTTGGCATCGTGAGCTTCTGGTTCTTGGAGCACAATATTTCCTATAACTCCATATTCTTCCCTACCCCGTACCAGAGCCGCTAACGTGGGAGCTGCTCCGACTTCCCCGCCCGGCGGACACACCCATTGCTGCACCTCGTGACACCTGGCCCTTAAAGCGTACCTACCCTCTCCCGTTCCATGGTATAGATTTCTCCTTCCGATCACGCTAGCCTAGTAATTTCCAACATCTCATATCCACTTTGACCTAGGAGAAAGCCATGGCTCAACACATCATGCTCACCGTGCTCGTCGCATGTACCCTCTTGATGCCCGCGATCGTCACTGCGGGTGACAAACCGTCAAAGAAAGGAACAACTGTCAAGGATGTAAAAGCGATGTCCGAGAAGGACCAGACCGCGCTGGCGTTAAGCGCCGCGCCGGCGCACATCGCACAAGAGGCCGGCATCATGATTTACGGGGCCGATGGCAAGTTGACCGAAACCAAGAAAAGCGCCAACGGGTTTACCTGCATCCCTACTGTGATGAATCTACCTGAGCCTGACCCGATGTGCGTGGACGCTGCCGTTT
>UEXT01000043.1_pt1 | contig 19562 bp, 23 predicted proteins | sample 4301081 | NCBI WGS metagenome assembly UEXT01 (sample SAMEA4773177, study PRJEB27434) | metagenome | biome: 2259; feature: agricultural soil; material: soil | place: USA | collected 2014-09 | depth 0.25 m
GGGAAGACTCGATCAAAACGATGGCGGCCATGGGAATCACGAGATTCGTCGAGGTCGGACCGGGAACGGTGTTGTCAGGATTGATCAAGCGGATTCTGCCGCAGGCTACCACATTGGCTATCAACGATCCCAAATCGCTGGAGGCAACGCGCATCGCACTGGCTGGGTGACGAGGTGTGAGGAGCCAACGAATGTCATTGCAAGGCAAGGTCGCAATAGTGACAGGAGCAGCGCAGGGCATCGGGCGTGCGATCGCCGAAGCGCTCGCCCACGCCGGAGCGGATATTGCCGTTGCCGATCTGGATCCAGGGCGATCAGCGGACACGGTGGCAGCGGTGGAGAAAATTGGGCGCAAAGCGCTCAATATCAAGGTCAATGTCGCCGACGCCAACGCGACCAAGGCGATGGCGGAGCACGTCATCAAGACCTGGGGGAAGATCGACATTCTCGTCAACAATGCCGGGATCACACGTGATGCGCTGTTGCTCAGGATGAAAGAAGAGGACTGGAATCTGGTTTTGCAAGTGAATTTAAACGGAACGTTCAACTGCACGAAGGCGGTCTTGCAGCCGATGACCAAGCAGCGGTATGGTCGCATCGTGAACATCGCCTCCATCGTTGGAGCCATGGGCAATGTTGGTCAGGCCAACTACGCGGCGTCGAAAGCGGCGGTGATCGGCTTTACCAAGACTGTGGCGCGCGAGTACGCAAGCCGCAACGTGACAGTGAATGCGGTTGCGCCGGGATTTATCGACACGGCGATGACCCAAGGCTTGCCGACGGAGGTGAAGGAGGCGCTGCAGAAGCAGATTCCATTGGGACGGCTTGGCACGCCCGCGGATATTGCCGCGGCCGTGCAATTTCTTGTCTCGGATGAGGCGGCGTATGTCACCGGCCAGGTGCTTCATGTCAATGGTGGTATGCTCATGCTGTGACGCGGTGACGGAATTGATGCCGCGGCCAGAATGCCGCGGAGAGGTTTCAGGTTCATGATGGGAAGGAGGTCAGGATATCGATGGCTACGGTAGAGGAACGAGTCAAGAAAATCATTGCAGAGCAATTGGGTGTGGAGGAAGACGAAGTGACCCCGGAAGCGAGCTTCGTGGAGGATCTTGGAGCGGATTCGTTGGATACGGTCGAGCTTGTGATGGCGCTCGAAGAGGAATTCGGGATTGAAATTCCAGACGAGGATGCGGAGAAGATCCTCACGGTCGGGAAGGCGTTGGACTATATTAAGGAAAAAGCATAGGCGGGAGGGCCATGATCGCTGAGGGCTCGATCAGACGCATCGTTCTCACCGGTCTCGGACTCGTCACACCACTGGGGACCGGCGTGGAGAAAACGTGGAAAGCTCTGTGTGCCGGTGAGTCCGGCATTGGCCGCATCACGAAATTCGATCCCACGGGATACGATGCTCAAATTGCCGGGGAAGTTAAAGATTTCGATCCCGCTCAATTCATCGAGAAAAAAGAAATCAAGAAAATGGACACGTTCATTCACTATGCCGTTGGGGCGGCCCTGATGGCGGCGGATGATGCGGGATTGAAAATCGCCCCGGAACAAGCGACGAAGGTCGGCGTCTACATCGGATCCGGCATAGGCGGACTCGGCTCGATCGAGAATTATTACAAGATCCTGCTAGAAAAGGGGCCCGGGCGCGTCTCACCGTTTTTCATCCCGATGACCATCATCAACCTGGCCTCCGGTCAAGTGGCGATTCGTTTAGGAGCGAAAGGGCCGAATTCCTGTGCCGTGACAGCGTGCGCCACAGGAAACCATTGCATCGGCGATGCCTATCGGCTCATCCAGCGTGGAGATGCGGACGTGATGGTGGCAGGTGGGGCAGAAGCAGCTATTACCACGTTGGGGGTAGCTGGATTTGCCGCATCAAAGGCGCTTTCGTTCCGCAACAGTGAGCCCACCAAAGCTAGCCGGCCTTTCGACAAGGATCGTGACGGCTTCGTGCTTGGCGAGGGAGCAGGCGTGGTGGTGTTGGAAGAGCTCGACCATGCTCGCCGACGTGGGGCGAGAATCTATGCAGAAGTGATCGGCTACGGCATGAATAGCGATGCCTATCATATTACCGCGCCATCCGAAGACGGCGAGGGAGCGGTGCGGTGCATCGAGCTGGCACTGAAGGATGCCGGGATCCCAAAAGATCAGGTCGGCTATATCAATGCCCATGGCACCTCGACCATGGCCGATGCCATCGAGACAAAAGCTATCAAGCAGGTCTTTGGTGAGCGAGCCTATCGCATTCCGGTCAGCTCGACGAAGTCGATGATCGGCCATTTGCTCGGAGCAGCTGGCGGTGTCGAGGCGATCTTCAGTGTCCTTGCTCTTTATCACGGCATACTTCCTCCCACGATCAACCTGGATCATCCGGATCCCGAGTGCGATCTCGACTATGTTCCGCACAAGGCCAGGCAAGTAAACGTGAACGTCGCCTTGTCGAACTCTTTCGGGTTCGGGGGCGTCAATGCCTGTCTACTCTTCAAAAAACTGCATCTCTAGCATGGCGAGAAGGTTGTTCAACAAAGGGTTCGTCTCAGCCCCTCGACCCCTGTGTCGTTGCGCCTGTTTACACCAAGTCTGCCTAGACAGGCTTCCTTCCGATGAGAGGCGCCTCAATCTATACTCTGTTCTCGGACCGCATAACGGCTTCCCGTACGAAGCAGGGCACGATTCGCCTTTTCACTCGCCGCGGCCTCGCCAGACGATCTTCTTGAACAACGTGCGGGTTGTCTTGCATGCCTGTGGCGTCTTCCACTGATCCTCTTCAAACAGCGTTGGGCTATCGGTTCCAGGATCAAGCCCGACTCGATGAAGCCTTGACGCATAAGTCGTATGTGAATGAACAGAAGGGCGTGGTTTGTCGAGACAACGAGCGACTGGAGTTTCTCGGCGATGCTGTGCTGTCGCTCGTGATCAGTGAGTATCTTGCCGCCACTCTGCCGGACTCGACCGAGGGGGCGCTCTCGAAGCTGAAGGCACAGCTCGTGAGCGAATCGTCACTGGAACAGGTCGCCCGGCGACTGCAATTGGGAGGCTATCTCAGGCTCGGGCGAGGAGAGGAATTATCAGACGGGAGAGAGAAGTCGTCGCTCCTGGCCGATGCGGTCGAGGCGATCCTGGCAGCTGTGTATCTGGATGGAGGCTTTGAAGCAAGTCGTCGCGTGACGTTGCACATTTTTTCCGCAGAAGTGCGGCAGATCGTGGTTCGTGTACACCAAGCCGGGGCAGAGGACTTCAAAACGCAGCTCCAGGAATGGTGTCAGAAACGCTATGACACCTTACCGCACTATGCAACGATTCGGGAATCGGGTCCCGACCACGACAAGCGCTTCGAGGTGGAAGTGACCGTCTGTGGTGAGGTCGTTGGTGCCGGATCAGGACGAAGCAAGAAAGAGGCGGAACAACAGGCTGCCAAGCAGGCACTCGAACGAGCCAGGACATGAGCAGTGAGCATGATAAAATGATCTCCAGCATCGTCAGTTTGGAAGAAGGAGGATGTTCATGCTGAGAAGAACGATGGTTAGTGTACTGGCAGTGAGTCTGTGCCTCGTCGGAGCTGTGGTGGTAGGGACAAATCTCTTGAGCGCAGCTGACAAGGGCTCGAATTCGAAGGCCCCGAAGGCCATCATCAAAACCAAGTTTGGCGATATGGAAGTGATCTTCTTCCCCGAGCAGGCGCCCAAGCATGTAGAAAACTTTGTGTCTCTGGCAAAATCGGGATTCTACAATGGCACGATCTTCCATCGGGTTATTCCAGGCTTCATGATCCAAGGTGGCGATCCGAACACAAAGGATCCCAGTAAGCCGGAGACTTACGGCATGGGTGGTCCAAGCCAGCGGCTCAACGCCGAGTTTAACGATATCCCTCACCGGCGTGGAATTCTGTCGATGGCTCGCGCGAGCGATCCCAACAGTGCGGGATCGCAATTCTTCATTGTCGTGAAGGATTCGAATTTCCTGGATCGCCAGTACACGGTCTTTGGTGAAGTGGTGAAAGGGATGGAGGTGGCGGATACCATCGTCAATTTGCCAAAAAACGCGAAGGATCTTCCGACAGAACGAGTGGAGATGACGATTACGATTGTTGAATAAACAGGCGAGGAGACAACGTTATACCCGAGGAAGCGGCACCGTGAAAAGACAGATAACGATGGCGGCACTCGTTGGAATCGTTTTTCTCACGGCTTGTGGAGGGAAGCCGGAGGCCAAGCCCGTCTACTCCCCTCCTTCCGACCCAGGTCCGAAAGCCATTATCAAAACCAAATTCGGCGACATGCACATCAAATTCTTTCCCGAGTTGGCGCCGAAGCATGTTGAGAACTTTACAAAGCTGGCAAATTCGGGATTCTACAATGGCACGATCTTTCATCGGGTTATTCCAGGCTTCATGATCCAGGGTGGCGATCCAAACACCAAGGACTCACTCAAGAAGGAGACCTACGGGCAAGGTGGTCCGAAAGATGAAAAGGGCAATCCGATCCTGTTGAAAGCAGAGTTCAGCGACACACCGCATAAACGTGGGGTCGTCTCGATGGCGAGAGGTACCGACCCCGATAGTGCCGGCTCGCAGTTTTTCATCGTGGTGGAAAACTCACCGTTTCTCGATCGAAAGTACACGGTGTTTGGTGAGGTCATCAAAGGGCTCGGCGTCGCCGACAAGATCGTAAATTTGCCGAGAAACGACCGAGATCTACCGAATGAACGTGTCGAGATGACCGTGACGATTGTGCCGTAGTGCCCCCTACCGGGCGACAGTACCCCTTCTGTGCACGGAACACGGTGTGAGACTGGTTCGACTGTGGATTTTATTTGGCTTGTTCGAGAGCCTCTCGAAGGCGTGCGCGTTCGGAGGCAAGCATCAAGATAAAGCTGAGACCAAATGCATTGCCCGAAACCCAGCGAACCGAAGCTCGTTCAATCTTAATGGGCCGGGATTGATTGGGCACATGGATGAGCGCTTGAAATTCCAGCCCGTCTGCGAGGTTAATGTCAGATTCTGCCCGACAGCCGGCAGGGGAGATATTCAGAACGGTTGCCTCCCCTGCGATTTCGCCTGAGGAGAAACCCAGCGTGCACCGGAAATCGACACGCCGGGCTTTCCGAATCTTTCTCGCCTTTTCTGTGCTCATGGTAAGAAAACCCAAGTGCCGCTTCGTTAGTGATAGTGGTGCTCGCAGCCTGGGCCATGCGTGTGCGATCCCGAGGCTGACGGCGGCATAAGTTGCTGACCGGGGAGCACAATGTGTCCTGGCTCATGTTGCTTGGTTAGCTGCTCCGCGATCGCTGGATGGAATGCGCGGACATAGCCGACCAATCCTCCGAGAAATCGCTGTGATTGAAAGTCTGTTCCAGAAAACTCGGAGACAAATCTGATAGCCCGGTCCAAGACCTCTGGTGCCATCGATGCGTCGGCGATCTTTTCGGGGTTTCGCTTTTTGAAGGTGTCATACTCCTTCTTGAGATGTTCAGCGAAGACTGGCATCGGCGCAGCCGGGACGTGCAAGGGGCTGAGTGTGCGCCGTAAGGCTTGCATGGCCGTCACGACTTCCCCGTCCTGGCCGTCGCGACGTCCTTGGAAATAGCTGAACGTGACGACTTCGATAAGGTTGAAGAGGGCCACCGCTTTTTCACCGCCAACCTCACCCAACGTTCGATAGAACTCGCGCCGAACGGGCATGAACTGCTCGCCCAGCCGTTTCTGTTGATAGTCGCTGCCGGTTCCAAGGTACACACAATCGGTTGGGCAAGAAACGCGCACGATCCGGTGTTCGCCGCAACATTGGCTGCAGATCAACCCGTTCAGGGCGGGGCACGACCGTTTGCCTTTTCGTTGTTTGCAATAGACGCAGCGGCTCATTTCGCAGTCGGTCCTCCTGATTCTGGCTTCGGCGGTGGGGGGACGAACCCGTAGTCGGCTAGCGTGCGCTTTTCTTTCTTGGGCTTCCCATCACTTGGAGTCTCGAGGCCGTTCATTTCGGCGGCGTGGACCAATTGGTAAGGGACGAGGATCAAATTATTGGTGCGATCTATTCCGAGATCCCCTGGGGAGGGCAGGTATTCGGCAATGACCTGAAACCGTTTATCCCTCGTCATCCGCCAGACTTTGCCAGTTGTGGAATCAGACATGTACATATTGCCCCATCGATCGAAATCGACACCGCGGAGATTCTGAAACCGGGCGGAGAAAAACCCGTTCGAGAAGACCTCTGTCAGCACGCCTTCGGGCGAGATTTCGAAAATCTTGCCTTTGTCCCAACTCACGACCATGATCTGTCCTGTTTTCGGATGCACCGCGATACCCGAGGGGCCTGCAAGGACTTTGTCTGACACAAGGACCGTCGAGTGGTGTGTGGCGAGGTCTACGCGATAGATTGTGTTGTTCAATTGGTCGGAGCAGTAAAGCACCCCCTTTCCGTCATATGCGACGTCGCTTAAGTGAGCAGGGGCGGCTTTGCCTGGGCCGGGACTCGCTGGGAGCATGGGGATCGTCACGACGGGTTTAGCGGTACTAGCATCAAATCCACGCAGCGTATCCAGATCCGCCACATAGAGCGTGCGGTCTACGAGGGCCATGCCCTTCGGAGCGTGGAGCGTCGTGCCTCCGACTCCTCCTTGGATGAACTTGCGATTGATGATCTTACCGTTGCCATCGAGCTTTGTTATGAAGCCGTTGTTGTCTTTAGCGTCCGGTTCTCCGTTGACGCTGGAAATGAAATATTCTTTCCCGGCAGCATCTGAGACGAAGCTGTAAGGCGATGCCAGATCTGTGACCGTGATCTGCCCCAAGGCCGGGTTGGCCGCCAAGAAACCGAATAGAAAAAGGAGCAGAGCACGAGTACAAATGAGCGTGTGCGAATCCTGGAGATGTTGTGTGAATTGTCTGCTCAAGGGTAGATCACAGCGGGTGAATCTCGGATGGGATGATCCTAACGGTGGGGTCGAGAACCTGTCAAGGAAACCAGGCGAGTGGTGAGGGATGAAGGGTTCAGGAGAACTGGCAGAAAACCACAAGAGCACCCCACGTTGTGCGTCTCGCCCTTCGTGGAGCGAAGCGTTGACTTGCACAAAAATGCCCTGGTATGGTGCGCTGGTTTTTTGTTTAATCGTGGAGTGAGGAGGTTATTGTGGCAGCACGATTGATCGATGGCAAAACGTTGGCGCAACAGGTTCGTGAACGGTTGGCCAAGGAGTCTGCCGAACTCTTAGTCCGGACAGGAATCAAGCCGGGATTGGCGACGATTTTGGTCGGCGATGATCCCGCATCGCACCTCTACGTGAAAAACAAACAAAAAGCTTCTGATGCCGCCGGCATCTACATCGACGACCACAAGCTCCCGGCCAGCACGTCACAAGCCGAGTTGTTGGCATTGATCGGGAAAATGAATGCCGATCCCAAAATCCACGGGATTCTTGTGCAGCTCCCGCTTCCGAAGCAGATTGATACTAAGACTATCTTGGACGCGGTGTCACCGGACAAGGATGCCGATGGTTTTCATCCATACAACTTCGGTCGGCTCGTAGAAGGCCATCCGGTCTTCGAGGCTTGCACACCGAAGGGTGTGATTAAAATGATAGAGTCCACTGGGGTGACTATCGAGGGAAAGCGGGCAGTCGTCCTTGGGCGAAGCAATATTGTGGGCAAGCCACTGGCGTTGATGCTTCTCCAGCGTAACGCGACCGTGACCATCTGCCATTCTAAAACGAGAGATTTGCCCGCGGTCTGTCGCGAGGCGGAGCTCTTGCTGGTCGCTATCGGCAAAGCGAAATTCGTCACGGCCGATATGGTGCGCGAAGGAGCGGTGGTCATCGACGTCGGCACGAATCGGCTGCCGGACGGGAAGGTGGTCGGCGACGTCGACTTCGAACCGGTGAGCCAAAAAGCGGGCTGGATCAGTCCTGTGCCGGGAGGGGTTGGGCCGATGACGATTGCCATGTTGTTGGAGAACACCGTGGAATCGGCGAAGAGAATGGCGGGGGTCTAGGTGCAGGGTAGATTTCTTGCTCGTGCACCGGGCGCACAGGAGACCATGGTATTCTTTACATTTAAGGGCGGTGCTCGGTGGACACGCGCAGGGAAATCTACCCTGCACCTAGACCTGAGGGTTACAAGTGGTCGGAGTGAGGAGAACTGAATGAGTCGGGAGCCGCGGCGGCTGAAAGACGTGCTCGATCAAGGACAGTTTGCGGTGACGGTCGAGTACAATCCTCCGAAAGGGACGAACATCGCCGGCGTCTTAGATAATGCCAAACAATTAATCGGGCGTGTGCACGGAGTGAACGTAACCGACAATACGGCCGCGATTGTGAGAGCCGGGTCAATTGCTGTTTGTCGCCTCCTCTACGAACTAGGGCATGACCCGGTCATGCAGCTAACCTGCCGTGATCGAAACCGGATCGCCATGCAGTCCGATTTGATGGGCGCATCCATGCTGGGCGTTCGCAATATTCTTTGCTTGACCGGCGACTATCCGACGGTAGGCGACCATAAGGACGCCAAGCCGGTGTATGATCTTGATTCGGTGCAGGTGATGCAACTCGTGCAAGGCCTCAATCATGGGCGAGACTACGCGGGGCACAAGTTGGATGGAGCCACGAATTTCACGATCGGGGCCGCCGTGACCCCTGAAGCAGACCCTCTCGGTCCCATGTTGGCCAAGTTTGAAGTGAAGGTAAAAGCAGGAGCCCAGTTTTTTCAAACGCAGGCGATTTACCATCCCGATCGGTTCGTGAGTTTCATGAAAGCGGTCCGTCCTTGTAAGGCCAAGGTGTTGGCCGGTATTCTGGTGTTGCGGAACGCGAAGATGGCAGAGTTCATGAATGATAACATCCCCGGTATTTCTGTGCCGCAGGAAATGATTGAAGAGCTTCGCAAGGCTGGCGACAAACAAGCTGAGGATGTCGGAGTGGAGATAGCGGTGCGTACGATCAAGGCGGTGCGGCCACATTGCGATGGCGTCCATATCATGGCGATCAGGGCGACGCACCGTTTGCCCGAAATCATTACCAAGGCTCAAATCGGCTGATGACCATCCTAGAATTCCAAAAGGCCAAGCGCGAGGGAAAGAAGCTCATAGTGGTGACGGCCTACGATGCCCTCTTCACTCGGATTGTGGAACAAGCCGGTATCGAAATCATATTGGTTGGGGACTCGCTAGGGGTGGTTGTGCAGGGGAAGGCCAATACCCTGTCTGTGACGATGGATGAGATGCTGTACCATACCAAGCTGGTGGCAGGAAGTGCCCAACGCGCGTTGGTCATCGCCGATATGCCATTTATGTCGTACCAGGCAGGCAGGGACGAGGCGCTTCGAAATGCAGGGCGGTTCATCCAAGCCGGCGCGCAGGCGGTGAAGCTCGAAGGAGGAGCTCCTATCGTGGACCGTGTCGCGGCTATGACACAGATCGGTATCCCAGTCATGGCCCACCTGGGGATGACTCCTCAATCAATACACCAGCTTGGCGGATATAAAGTGCAGGGTAAGGGAAAAGACCAAGCCAAGACACTCATGGATGATGCAAAGGCCCTTGCGGCAGCCGGAGCCTTCGCGCTGGTGTTGGAAGCGATCCCTGCCGAAGTAGCCAAGGCTATAACTCACCAACTCGCAATCCCAACGATCGGCATTGGTGCAGGTCCCGATTGCAACGGACAGGTTCTCGTGCTCTACGATCTTCTCGGGCTCTTCGACGAGTTTGTCCCCAAATTCGTCAAGCCCTATGCTCATCTCAAGGCCGACGCGCTCCAAGCACTTCGCCGGTACAAGGAAGAAGTCGAGGAAGGAAAGTTCCCCTCGGATTTGGAAAGTTATCACTAGTCACCTGCATTTTCCGATTGTCGTGTGACACCATTCATTTCTTAAGAGAGAGACAGGTCTTTGAAATTTTCAGGACAGTTCCACACTTGCAGTTGAGGGCCAAATGGAATGGATCGAATGGTTGCTAAGCAGAGAATTCCGGCAGTTCATTCTCGACAATAACTTGTTTTTTCCTCTTCTATTCGTTGCGCGATTGATCGGTGTCACAGCACTTGAATTGGTAGTCCCGGCTCGTGCAGTTTCCTACCGGTCGTTACTTTGGCTGGACATCATCGGAGCCACAATTTTGGTCTATGTCACGACACCCACCGCAAGATTTCTGAGCAGCTTTCTGGCTGTCCGACCCGTCGTCCCCGAATCGATTCTCACCTTGCCAACGGCAGGAGTATTCCTCTTGTACTACGTCATCGGTGACTTCGGTGCTTATTGGATGCATCGGTTCTGGCATCTCGATCATGTATGGCGCGTTCACAAGTGGCATCATTCTCCTACCAGTTTGTATTGGCTTGCTGGCTACCGGACTTCAATCCTTCAACTCACGCTGCAAAATTTGCCTTGGATGTTTGCTTACGCAGTGCTTGGCATGGCTCCTTGGTGGATGTATCTGGCCGTGACGAGTTCCCATATTCTCTTGAACGATTGGATGCACATGAACGTGTCGTGGCGATCGAATTGGTTGGAGTGGGTATTCGTGACACCACGGTTTCATCATATCCATCACAGTGACAATCCGGCTTATTCCAATGCGAATTTCGGCGTCACGTTCAGCCTATGGGACCGACTTTTTGGAACATATGTCGATCCGGAAAAGATCAAGGAGCCGTTGTCATTCGGGATCGGAGAGAAAGTGCCGCTTGTCAGGCTCGCAGTCGGCATTTGAGGAACGAATCGATTGACTACCGTTTCTGAGGAAGCCCTTCCACCTGAAAAACCGCCCGATCTTCCAACCTTACCGCGGTGAGTTGCCTGCCCCACACGCAGCCGCTGTCGATCACTAAGAGCGTTGGTTCAATATGGAGTCCGAGTGCCGCCCAATGACCGCAGACGATGGTGATGTCGGCTCGTCGTCGATGGGGATGGCGAAACCACGGAAGGTAACCGGCAGGAGCCTGTTCCGGAGGACCGGAGAATCCCGACAAGTCCCCGTCGGCGGTACAGGTTCGAAAAGCTGTCAACACACGGGCGATGCTCACCAGACGTTCTTGACCATTCAAGGCTGGGTCCCATCGAGGCGTGAGGCCACGGAAGAGCGCTTTGAGGAAGTCCCGATAGTTGGGGCCGGACAGTGCTGATTCGACTTCGCGGGCCAAACTCACCGATTCATCGATCGTCCATTGGGGGAGAATTCCAGCATGGATCATCAGAAACGATCCCTCCCGGTGATGGAACGGTTGGCGCCGAAGCCACTCCACCAACTCTGATCGATCTTCTGCCGCAAGCACATCCTGGATCGTATCTTTCCGACGAACAGGAACGATTCCTTCCGCAACGGCGAGCATAAATAGGTCGTGATTGCCAAGCACAACTCGCGCCTTGGAACCGAGATTCTTGATGAAGCGAAGAACTGCGAGGGAGGCTGGCCCGCGATTGACCAAATCACCGACGAACCATAACTGGTCTGTGGTAGGGTCAAAGTTGATGCGATCGACCAGTTGCTGAAGTTGCGAAGCGCAACCCTGGACGTCGCCGATTGCATAAGTAGCCATGGATGGGATGATGTACGTCAGTTGAAGCGAAATCGTTCAGAAGAGGATCTCACGGAAATCGAGCTTCGATCACGCTTCTGAGTCCGCCCCGTGCCGCGAATGTGCCGGTAACCTTTGCCCAGACCGGACGGCAGGCTTTGACGATATCCTGCAAGATGCGATTGACTGAATTCTCATAAAAAATGCCGATGTTCCGGTAGGCGTGGATATACATCTTGAGAGACTTAAGCTCGAGGCACTCCTTGTCCGGCATGTAGTGGAGCGTGATTGTCCCGAAATCGGGAAGACCGGTCTTAGGACAAATGGCGGTGTACTCAGGGATCTCGATGGTAACTTCGTAGCCCTTGTACTGGTTGGGGAACGTTTCCATGTCGGGTAACCGAGTGGTAAGACCGCTCTTGGCGTGCCGTTCGTTGTAGCCGAGGTTGGTCGTCCGCCGTGGTTTGCTTGACCCCTTACTCCTCACGCCTGAGTCCTCACCGTGCCTTAGAGCTGCTTCATCCACTCGACTTGACCGAGACGTTCGAGCTCATTGTAGAGGGTGACCCACGGGCACATCATCTCCGGGTAGACCTCACAGAACCCACCTTTCCGAACACCGCCGCAAGGGCCGTGGCTCATGAACTTGGGGCATTCGGCCTTGAGTGAGCCGTCGGGAATTGCCGGGCGCATATGGACACCCCCAACGTGCTGTGACCCCTCTTCTTCTCCTGGAATGAGGACACGGATCGGCATGGTGCCTCTAGTGTAGACAGATTCGCATCAATCGGCAATCATCAAGTATAATTTCCTATCCAAGATTGTTGGCCAGGCCTCCCGATCCGGCTTGATCGGGATTGGTATTTTAGGGCGAATGGCCTATAGCTGTTCCATGAGGTAGGCCTTCTTTCGGCGGGGGTGGGCCTTCTGCGAAGTTGCGTTGATTATCAGGAAGTTATAAAATTTTTCTGATGACGCCTTGGCGCGAGGCGGGACCAACATATTCGTTGACAGTCTTTTTTCAGCTTTGCTAGGATGACTTCACGTTTGGATACCCATGAACGGGTTGTCTCCGTTCTTCCAACCTCGACGTCCTTCGGATTTGTTTCGATTAACCTGATTGGCCTGATCAGCAACGGATGCCCGTTGCAGTGAGAGAGGGAGGTGCCGGATGAGTCTTGATTATGTCAAATTTTCGAGTGGTTTTGAGAAGTTCATGCCGAAGGAATATCGGGACATGGTGGAACACGGTCCCTTCGGCAAGAAAGTGTCCGTGTCGCAGATGGGGAGCTTCAAGGAGGTCCTCGAAGAACATCCCATGTGCGCCGGCTGTGCGATGACCCTCTTCATTCGCCTCGCCATGATTGCGTTCCCCAACCCAGAAGACACCATTACGGTCGGCACCGCCGGATGTGGTCGTCTGGCGATTTCGCAGGCCGCGATTCCCTTCGTATACGGTAACTATGGCGATCAGAATGGTGTTGCGAGCGGCTTGTCTCGTGGCCTTCGGTTGCGGTTCGGGGATAAACCGAAGGATGTTGTCGTAATGGCGGGTGACGGCGGAACGGCGGACATCGGCTTCCAACAAGTTCTCCATTCCTGGTTCCGGAAAGAACGCTTTACGACGATCATGCTGGATAACGAAGTCTACGGCAACACCGGGGGCCAGGAGAGCGGCATGACCAACCGCGGAGCCGTGTTGAAGATGGCGCCGCTTGGCAAAAAGTTCGAGAAGATGGACATGGTGCAGATGGCGAAGGTCGCGGGCTGTGCCTATGTCGCGACCGTCGTGCCGAACAATCCGCGCCGTGTCGAGAGTGTCATCAAGAAAGCCGTGTTGATCGCCCGTGAGGTCGGCGCCAGCTACATTCAAGCCTACACGTCCTGCAACATCGAATACGCAATCCCCACCGACAAGGTCATGGAAGATGCCAAAACAGTCGAAAATGATCGGTATGCCTTCTCCGAATACATCAGCGATGAAGCCAAGCAGTACCTGACCGAGCGATATGGCTACAAAGAATTTCTCGCAAAGCCGGCGGCTCCTGCCGCGGCAATTCCGGGCAAGGCCTAAGCCGACGAAAGGGAGGATGCATCATGGCGAAACGGTTCAACATTCGAATGGCAGGCGTCGGCGGCCAGGGGGTCGTCACTGGCTCGCACATTCTGAGCACAGCCGTCATCAACGCCGGCGGGGAAAGCACCATCGTCCCCTTCTATGGATCGGAAAAGCGCATGGCGCCGGTCGAGAGCTACGTCCGTGTGTCGGATGAAGCGATCTATGAGATCGGCGAAATTACGTTCCCACACATCATTATCATCTTCCATCCCCAAGTCATTACCCATGGCAAATCCTACACGATGCCGTTCTACTTTGGGTTGAAGGAAGACGGGATTGCGCTCATCAACAACGACGGGCCGATGAAGCTGCACAAAGATCAAGCCCGCGAGTTGGAAGAGCGCCGCGCAAAACTCTACTATTTCCCGGCGACGAAGCTTTCGTTGGAAGTTGCAGGGATGGACCTCGCCACCAACATGGCGCTGATGGGCTGCATCGGTGCGATCACGGGGCTGACGAACATGGCGGGGTTGGAGCAGGCGGTGAAAGACCGATTCCTCGGAAAAGGGTTCGTCGTCTCGGGTGGCACCGCGGCATTGGACAGTGTCGTCGAGCGGAAATTCAAGAAGAAGCAAGAATTGATTGATAAAAATGTCGCCGTGATGCGGGCGGGGTGGAACTACGCCGTTGATCACGGCTGGGCGTCCAAAGACGCCAAGCGCGTGGAAGAGCCGGTCGCGACGGCCAGCGCATAAGCGCATAAAGGAGCACCATGTATCTCGTAGCCGATATCAGCGTAGAAATCTGTGCCTCCAAGAGTTGCAAGCTCTGCACGCAGTATTGCCCGGAAGCCAACACGATTCTGTACAGCGAAGAGATGGGGAAGGATAGGGGATTCAAGTACGGAACTGCGTACGTGGCAGTGGATCGGTGCAAGGGCTGCGCGCAATGCGTGTGGGTCTGCGACAACATGGCCAAGAACAATGCGATCAAGATGATCATGATCGATCAGCTGCCGAAGGCTGCTTTGACCGACAACATTATCTACGGTGAGAAGAGCACGACAGCGGTATTGGCGAGCCCTGTAGTCGGATAAGTGTGAGAGGGTCGGAGAAGGGGATTGGGCGTGGCGACAACGCAAGACACCAGAGAGAGAATCATTGTTCCAGGACCGGCGGGCTTTCATCCTCCCTCGGCTGCCCAGTTGGGAGTGGCGCTGCCCGATCCCGGACAGGGGCTTTTTTACGGGTTGCTGGAACCGAACGAAGAAAAGGTGATCGAGGAGATGGCTCGGAAGATGTTCTCAAGCCCCAATGCCACCATCTTCCCTGGCCCGTTACTTCTTTGGGCTTGGAACGAACACGCGATGGAAAAGGCGAAGGCTACGCTGGAAATCGCGGCGCAGATTCCGGACGTCATGATCATTCCTATGCCTGATTACCGGCCGAAGTATCCCAAGATCGATCCCGAAGAAGTGATCAACCCCAACCATCCGAATCTGACGATCTGGGGCAACAAGATCGAAGCCTGTATTTTCATCGGCGTCCACTGCCACTATGCGAATCTGACGCTCAAGATGATCCGGGCCGGGACGAATTGCTGTACCATGGCGATTTGTGCCGAGCAGGGCCATGAAGATGCCATGCTGACGATTCGAGATTCCGATACAGCCAAGATCAAGCGGGTTGCCGAGATCTTTAAGCGAGTTCGTGAGGAAATGGGCATCAAGTTGCCGGACAACGGCGAAAACGTCCGGTTTACTGGGACGCAGTCCAGAGTCCATGGCGGAAAGTCTCACACGAATCCCATGACCTTCGCCCCGTCTCCGACTGGTGTCGGCAGTGCGGCGGCGTTCGGTCACTCCGCTGAACAGATGAAACGAGAAGGATAGGCTGAGCGAAACCGCTCATCCATTTTGAGAGGTGAGATCATGAGCGAAGCGTTGGAAGCTGAACAAAAAACCAATCCGCAGGGTGATCCGATCACAAGCGAGCCGGAACAAAAGACCAACCCGCAAGGTGATCCGATCACCAGCGTGGCGGCTCCCAAGTTGGTCGGGAAGAAGGATCCCCATGCTGACGCCAAGCGGCAGAAGATTGTGACGCCCGAATATATGTTCCATGAAGCCCCGCGGACCAAGGAGTTCATCACCGGGAGTGAAGCGGCCAAAGAAGCGATCCGCCGATCGAACGTGGACTTGGCCGTGGCCTATCCGATTACCCCACAGAGCGAAACGATGCAGCTCGTCGGCGTGCTCTATGGCGAAGGCTATGTCAAGGAATACTATCGGGGCGAAGAGGAAGTGGGCGTGATGGCCGCCATCGCCGGAGGTTCTCGGTCGGGCGTTCGATGCTTCACGGCGACAGCCGGTCCCGGAACGTTGAGAGGAATGGAAGGGATCGCGTCGTGGCCGGGCCATCGATTGCCGGCCGTGGCGATGTTTACGTGTCGAGTCGTGAATGCCCCATTGGCCATCCAGCCCGACAACATCGAGGTCGCCTATCTCCTCAACTGCGGCATGGTCGTCTTTCACGCCGAGAACCAGCAAGACATGTTTGATTTCATCATGGCCGGGTTTGCGATCAGCGAGAAGAACGATGTGACGTTGCCGGTCGGTGTCTGTTGCGACGGCTTCTTTGTGACGCATGCCCGCGGCTATGTCCGGATGCAGGACCGTGGTCTGAAGCTGCCTCCGCGCGATGCCTGGCGCGGAGCGGTGCCGGTGCTCGATGCAGAGAATCCTCCCGCCCGCCTTTCCAGAGACGCCCCGGTTCAGAAGTCGAATTTCATGGCCTACAACATCCATGCAGTCTGGCAGCAGGAAGTGTGGGCGGCGGTGGAACGTTCGCGCAAGTACATCGATAGGTATATCGGTGGCTTACTCACGGCGGAGCATGTCGACGATGCCGAGGCCGTCATTATTGCCTCGGGCAGTGCGGCAGCCCAGTCGCGGGAAGCCGTTCGTCTCTGCGCAGAAAAGGGCATCAAGATCGGCTTGATTAAAATCCGGTCGCTCCGTCCGTTCCCGACCAAGGAGCTGCGTCAGTTGTGCGGAAAGGCGAAGCTCATCGTGGTCCCGGAATTCAATTACGTCGGATGGCTGGCCAAAGAAGTAGCTACGGCGGTCTACGGGTACTCCACCGCCAAGATCATCGGTGGTCCGCGGGTCTATGGCGGTCAGTCAATGCCGGTCGAGCTAATCGTGGACGAAGTCGAATCCGGTATGACCGGGAAGAAGTCCACCAACGTGGCGATGTCGTCGATCATGGGTGGCGCGGTCAATCCGGACGAAGTCGCGCATTTCATGCGCAGCATCTGACGAAGCCGCGAGGCTAAAATAACGAGCCCGATCCCATCCGGGATCGGGCTCTTTCATTTTTGTTCGGCTTTCAGCTATCAGCCTTCAGCAGTGAAGAACTGAACGCTGATCGCTGACAGCTGAGGGCTATCCCTGCAGGTCTTCCTCTATGAGTTCTTCGCTCTCAGGCATGCCGTAGGCCACGAACTTGGCGTAAGAGAGGTAGATCATGGCACTGTCACGCATAGCTTTCGACCCCTGAGTCAGTCTGACGACCTTGTCGGCATCTGAATTCGGGGATGAGCGCAGTGTTTCCACATGGTTCTGTAACAGCTCCGTAAACCGCTCCATGGATCTCTCCACGTCCTTGTACGCGAGCAGAATGGCGTCTGTCATAGTTGGCCTCCCCAGTGAAATCAGCATACACTAGGCCATGGAGACCTTCAACGGCCAGCGGCCGGCCAGAATTTCTCCCCTTGCACTTCAAGCCATCAGTCAGAGGACCCAAGCTGGCTGTCAGCTAGAGTCTGTCCAGCTGGCTCATGCTGTCGCGGAACTCTCTCGGCTCTTCACGAAGGAGAGAAAGTCGCTGAGTTCTCAGTATCTTGACGATTCGGATTATGCTGCTGCCTATCTGTACTATTTCATGCCTGTCAATCTGTCAAAGATCCAAGTGCTTCTTGATGAGCTCCCGGCGGAGACGATCGTGGGAGAAGAACAGGCCGCCACACGAGTTCTCGATCTGGGCTCGGGACCGGGCACGGGGGGGTTGGCCATGCTTGATTGGCTTTATCAACGGAATCCTGAATTGACTCGGCGTCTCTCGGTCATGGCCGTCGACTTATCGGGTCGGGCATTACAGCAGGCAGACGAAATCTGGAACAGCTACTGCCGAGAGGCTGACATCGTCGGGCCGACTTTCACCGTATGTGTGGGGAATCTTGAGCGTTCTGTGAAAGAACCCTGGTGCGACCGGGCAAAGGAACGCGGCCCATTCGATCTCATCATCCTGGCTAACTGTCTGAATGAGCTGTTTGCCGCGGCAGTCGATCCAATTGCGTCGAGAGCGCGCCTTATGGCAGACCTCCTGCGACTTCTCAAGCCGCATGGCACGATGATGCTCGTGGAGCCGGCGTTGCGGGAGACGTCGCGAGCCCTACATCAGGTTCGTGACCGCCTGCTCCAAGAGCAGCACTGCACAATTTACAGCCCCTGTCTCCATGAGCGGAACTGCCCGGCGTTGGTGAATCCTGACGATTGGTGCCACGAGGAACGGCTGTGGGAACCTCCTGCAGCCATCCAGGAGATCGATCAAGAAGTCGGGTTCATCAAAGATGCCCTGAAGTTTTCGTATCTGCTGCTGCGGACAGACGGGCGAACGATCGTGTCGCGGCAGCCGGACGTCTACCGAGTAGTCAGTGAGTTGCGTGAGTTCAAGGGAGAGAAGCGGGCGTGGTTGTGTCATGAGCATGGAAGGCCGGAGGTCGGTAGACTGGACCGTCTGCGTTCGCCCACGAATGACGCGTTCGATCAGTGGCACCGCGGAGCGATTATCCGGATCAGCGAGATTGTGAGGAAAGAGCGGAAAGGACGAGAGTCTGCGATCGGACGCATTCCAATCGACGCGACAGTCGAGATTATCCGACCGATATGAACCATACCTGATAACGGGCTGGCTGGGCCAGTCCCTGGTGCTCGCGCAACGCGGCACACAAGAAAGTGAGGGGTGGTCTGGTCGTCCTCCTGCTCGCGGAACGCGCACATCTGATCATCGAATAGCTGGTGGTGAACGATGTGCTCGTTCGACGCGCGCATTCGAGGATCAACCAGGCCACCCCTCTAAAAAACAAACGAGCGAGCTTGGAAGGATTATTGTCTGTTGAACGCGCGCACGTACGGGATCAGCCCAGCCGCCTCCAGTTAAAGAGTAAGGGCGGGGACAGACCGCTAATAGGCCTGTCCCCGCTCGGAATGGAGCGCGCATCCGTTCCACCTGGCAGGAATAAAGAGAGTGTGGAATCGGGACAGGCCGCTTATTGACATGTCCCGTTTCGTAATCTTCGTAAGAATTGCAGAGTTAGAACACAATTAGTGGCGGGGGTCATCATGTCCGAAAATGGCGAGCAAGCCTCGGCCCGTCATAGCTATAATGACGCCCATGACGCTCGATTCTTCGACCTGCTACCGCGCGATGCGGGCGCGCGATGCGCGCTTCGACGGGCGCTTTTTCGTCGCCGTGTCTTCGACGCGCATCTACTGCCGTCCAGTCTGCACGGTGAAGCCGCCTCGGCTCGAGAACTGTCGCTTCTATCCAAGCGCCGCCGCGGCCGAAGTGGCCGGCTACCGGCCGTGTCTTCGTTGCCGGCCCGAACTCGCGCCGGGCAATGCGAGCGTGGACGCGACCACGCGCGTAGCGCAGGCCGCGGCAAGCCTGATCGAAGACCGGGCACTCGACGCGGAAGGACTGGCGACCGTCGCGTTGCGCCTCGGCATTACCGACCGGCACTTGCGCCGCGTGTTCGGCGCCGAGTTTGGTGTCTCGCCCGTGGAGTATGCGCAGACGCAGCGCTTGCTCCTTGCCAAGCGCCTGCTCACCGATACCGGCCTGCCGGTCACCGAAATTGCGTTCGCCAGCGGTTTCCGTAGCCTGCGGCGCTTCAACGCACTGTTCAAGCAGCGCTATCGCTTGCAGCC
>UEXT01000410.1_pt1 | contig 19478 bp, 19 predicted proteins | sample 4301081 | NCBI WGS metagenome assembly UEXT01 (sample SAMEA4773177, study PRJEB27434) | metagenome | biome: 2259; feature: agricultural soil; material: soil | place: USA | collected 2014-09 | depth 0.25 m
AGGCGCGGACGGTCTTGAACCGTCGACCTCTACCGTGTCAAGGTAGCGCTCTCCCCCTGAGCTACGCGCCTATCGTCCGAAGGCGCATGCTAATATAGCCCCATCTGAAGTGTCAAGAAATGCAAAAGAGAAGGGGACGTGCTTCCTCAGGAGGCACGCCGCCTTCTCTTTTGTGTCTCAGACCAGCAATCTCGTGCGGGTGGGTTTTACCTGACGGCTTTCTTCAGCTCCAATCCCGCCGAGAACTTCGGAACTCTGGCCGCCGCAATTTTGATGGTTTCCCCGGTGCGAGGATTACGACCCAAGCGAGCTTTCCGCTTTGCGACGGTAAACGTTCCAAAGTTCACCAGTGTGACGCGATGTCCCTTTTTCAACGAGGTGGTCACCGCGCCGGTAAAGGCTTGGAGTGCCGTTCCTGCGGCTACCTTGGTAATACCTGCAGATGCAGCCATCTTCGCAATCAGTTCTTCTTTGGTCATTCTATCCCTCCCGTTTTTAGTTAAAGGTTTGAAACCGATGACTCTCGCTACCCGCCCTGCTGGAACTACGTGCTGCGACTCTGTGTGACTCGACCACGTTTCACTGGAATATGCAGATCATGGATCTTCTTTCGCAAGGTATTGCGATTCAGGCCCAACAATTCCGCTGCCTGAATCTGGTTGCCTTTGGTTTCCTTGAGCGCCAGCGTAATGAGTGGGCGCTCCATCGCCGTGATCAGCATCGGATGGAGATTTCGCGCTGATCCGTTTCGCATCCCCTTGACGAAATCTCCCATCTTCCCTTCAAGATAGTCCTCGAGCGACAGGGTGCCGGCACCGTTTGCTGCCGGAGTCTTATGTTTCCCCATTACCTGCATGAATTTCGATGCACGCTTGAGTGCGGTGCGTGACCCGGTAATCACCAAACAATGTGACAGGTCCATGCTGCTGGAAAGAGCGGTCGTGCCAGGGGATGAACCAGGCTTTGATTCGACAATCACTGCATCGAAGGTTCGTCTAGCCACGTCCTTGGGCATGGTGGCCAGATCTTTCACCATGGTGATCGACGCCTCCTTGAACACTTGCTTGTAGTGAGCTTGAATATCCTGATCGCTGGTCAGCAGCAAGACACTGAACACGGATGAAGAAAGCGGCATGAAGGCACCAAGAGAAGAAGTGGGCCGGATTATTGCCCAGAGCCGATTTGATGTCAATCAAGAAATTTACTAACAGGAACATGCAAGAAATTTACTAGCAAGAACATGCGATGAACACACACAGGCGCATACTCCGGTCGATGGAACTCAGCAAATACGACTCACATGTGCGGGGGCGAATCTTGAGACGTTCAAGCGGTGCCTGACTATCATGATCGTCGCCTCGTGTAGTCATGAACTCTGGTCCGACGTTTCAATCGATATGCTGTCCGCAGGTCAAGGTTCCAATAATGGGTCACACCATTTCTTTCTATAGGCTCATGGCATGAGCTCAGGAACGGTTCAGGGGTCAATTGAATGGCTACTCACCGCCGCCAAGAGAGCTATTGACAGACTGGGGGGTGGTAGGGTATGAATAACGACAACTCTAATTCCGACCGGAATAGTAGAGTATGAAGGTATCTCTGCGGGCGACCTACGGAATTATGGCAGCTGTCGATCTTGCGATGGGTACGGGTGGGAAACCGATCCAAGCCAGGTCTATTGCCCGCCGACAATCCATTCCTGCGCGTTTTCTTGAACAGGTGCTGCATGCGATGAAGAAAGCTGGACTCGTCATGAGCCTTCGTGGGGCTCAGGGTGGCTATGTGCTCACAAAAAAACCTGCCGACCTGTCCGTGGTTGAAATCCTCGAAGCCCTCGATGGCCCGCTCTTACCGTCGACGGGCTTGAACGGCCAGTTACCTTCCAGGCGTCCGAGCAGACCCGAACTGCTGCTGGGCAAAGTGTGGGAACAGGTTCACCAGGCAGAGCGCAAAGTGCTCGAGGCGATCACAGTCGAAGAACTGGCCGGACAACAACGTATCCTCGAACAACAACGGTCCTTGATGTATCACATTTGAGGTGATTTCCATGAGTCGCACACTGACGAACACCGTCCCCATCCAGGTCCAGCCCATTCCCACGGCGATTGCCGAGGAAATTGAAACGTTTGAGGTTGAAGCAAACCGGATGTTATCAGGCGAGATTGCGAGCGATCTGTTCAAGCCATTCCGTCTGCAGTATGGCATCTATGGCCAGCGCCAGGCGGGTGTGCAAATGGTCCGAATCAAGATCCCCTTCGGGGGGCTTACGTCCAATCAGCTTCGCCGAGTGGCCGAGTTGGCAGAACAGTACGCGACCGGCGTCGGCCATGTGACCACGCGCCAGGATATCCAGCTGCATTTCGTCGAACTGAAGGATGTTCCGACGATTATGCGCGGCCTCGCCGAAGTGGGGCTCACCACGAGAGAAGCATGTGCCAATACCGTGCGCAACGTCACTGCATGTCATCTCGCCGGTGTCTGTCAGGGAGAAGTCTTTGATGTCACGCCCTATGCCAAGACGGTTGCGCTACATCTGCTCCGCAATCCGCTAAACCAGAGCTTGCCCCGCAAGTTCAAGATCGCATTTTCCGGGTGCAAACACGATTGCGCCCTGACGCCCATCCACGACATCGGTCTGCTGGCTCTTCGACGGGAAGATGGCACGATCGGGTTCCGCATGGCTGTCGGCGGCGGGTTGGGGGCTGCCCCCCGCATCGCGCAAGTGCTCCGGGAGTTTACCCCTATCGACGAACTCATTCCGAGTATCGAAGCGGTGATCAAGGTCTTCGATACATTGGGGAATCGGAAGAACCGCAACAAAGCACGGATGAAGTTCGTGATCGAGAAACTCGGCTTTGAAGAATTCAAGCGTCGTTGGGAACAGGCCTATAAGGACATGGGCTACGCTCGCCCCAATCAGGAGCCTATCAAATTGTTGGAACATGTCGATCAGCCTGCGCGACTTATCATGCCGACCTCAAATGGGGCGAAGCCTGTCGCTACCTCCTCCAATGGCAGCGGTAATGAATACAAACAAGAGTCGCCGTTTGAGCTGTGGAAACGGACCAATGTGGTCCAACAAAAGCAGGAAGGATATTCAACCGCGGCGATTAAGCTTTTCATGGGCGACCTTACCTCGGACCAGATGCTCTTTGTTGCCGATCTGGCAGAACGATATTCCAATGGGAACATCCGGACGACGATCAATCAGAATATGGTCATTCGGTGGATCCCGGAGACGATGCTGGCCGGGTTCTACCAGGATCTCGTATCACAGAATCTTGCCGACCCAGGGGCGGAACTCGTGGAAGACATCATAGCTTGCCCCGGGACCGATACCTGTGGACTAGGCATCACGTCCTCAAAGGGCATGGCCCGTGCGCTTGCCGAGGTCTTTCCGGCAGGACGAGTCCCGGAGGATCTTGGTGGCGTCTCCGTAAAAATCAGTGGCTGTCACAATTCCTGTGCGCAACACCATATTGCCACTATTGGGTTACACGGGGTGGGGAAGCGTATCGGCGATCATGTTGCACCTCATTATGAGTTGCACTTGGGTGGGAAAGTGAACGGGACGGCCAAGATTGGTCAAATGACTGTCAAATTACCGGCTAAGAGCGTTCCGGCTGCCATCACGCATCTGATCGAGGTGTACCGGCGGGATCGCCAGACGGGAGAAGGCTTGCCGGCTTATATCGATCGAATGGGGAAGCACAAACTGAAGGATGAGTTGATTCCATACACCATTGTGCCGTCCCAGGAAGAGGACCCAACCTTCTACTACGACTGGGAGGGGGACGAAGAATTCGTGCTCGAAGATCTCGGACCGGGAGAATGTGCTGGCGGTGCCCTCGAAATGATCGAGAATGGCATCCTCGAAGCGGATCAGGAACTGTATCAGGCAACACTCTTGGTCGAGAAACATCAATACGCGGTTTCCGTGAATAAGTCTTATCGGGCAGTCTTGGCTGCGACGAAGGCCTTGTTGGTAACAGAGGGGATTGATCCGGCAACCGATGCGGAGACCTTGCGGGAATTCGAACAACGATTGGCGCCCAAGGGCGTCGTGCCAGCCATGTATAGTGAGCTTGGAAAACTCGTTGCAGACTTGGGACCAAAAGAGACCACCCCGGCGTTTGCCCAATCGAAATTGGCTTTTTCGAAGGGCTATGTCGATGCCTGCCGCGCAGCGACAGAGCGGATGGGGAAAGATTTGAAGCTCGCAGCAGAGACCGAAGCGTCTCCTGTCCTCAAGCCGGTTGTGCCGCCGGTGAAGAAAGTTGCAGCGGTGGCTCCTGCTTCTGCATCGAAAGGCGCGGCAGTCTATGATCTTCGTGGTGTGGCCTGCCCGCTCAACTATGTGAAGACGAAGTTGAAACTCGAAATGATGGATGCTGGCGAGCAATTGGAGGTCTGGCTCGATGCAGGAGAACCGATTAAGAATGTGCCGATGAGTCTAAAAAATGACGGACACAAGGTCCTCCTAGAAGAGGCTCTCGAACCGGCGGCGGCACATTATCGGGTGTTGGTCGAAAAAGTGGAGTGATGCGGCGGCGGGGTGTTCCCTTGCTCGCACAAGGCCTGCGGTAGGCGCGTGCGAGCTCGGGGCTAGCCGCGTGTGCGTACCTGGGGTGAGCGGGGCGCGAAAGGGCACGCGGTCGGGAGCATCCTTCCGCCGCGTTTTGTGGGAGACCTGAGAAGGAATTCAATGACGAGATTGTCGCCGGAAGAGTTGAAGGCCTGGGGGAAGTCGTTCGAAGCCAAGCAGCCGCAGGAGGTCTTGAAGGCGGCGATCGAACGATATGCCCCTAATATCGTGCTGGCTTGCAGTTTCGGAGCGGAGGATGTCGTTCTTGTGGACATGATCCACCGCATCGATCCAACCGTTCCATTGTTTTACCTGGATACGGATTTTTTGTTTCCCGAAACCTACGCGGTCCGTGACCGGGTCATCCACCGGTATGGATTGAAACCGGACCAGGTCATCCAGATGAAGTCACTCCTCACTCCGGAAGCCCAGGCGCAACAGTATGGTGAGCGCTTGTGGGCTCAAACGCCTCGAGAGGAAGGCCCGGACCGTTGCTGCGACCTGCGAAAGGTCGAACCCTTGACGCGCGTGTTGAAGCAGTACGCGGCCTGGATCACCGGAATTAGGCGGGACCAGTCACAGGCAAGAGCCAATGCGGGTTTGATCGAATGGGACGGCAAGTTTCAGCTTGTCAAAGTCAATCCCCTCGCGAAGTGGACGTGGGAGGACGTCTGGACCTACATCCGCCTATATGAAGTGCCGTACAACGAGTTGCATGATCGCAATTATCCAAGCATCGGCTGCACTCATTGCACCGCTCCGGTTTTGCCGGGAGAAGATCTTCGCGCGGGTCGGTGGAGGAATTTTGGGAAGGTCGAGTGCGGGTTGCACAAGGCGTAACGATGGCCATGCAGGAGTTCATCGCGAAGATCGGGAAAGGGCCCAAAGCGGCGAAGGATCTCACCTGGGATGAGGCCAAACAGGTCATGAAGGCCCTCATTGAAGGCGATGCGACGCCGGCGCAGGTGGGCGCCTTTCTGTTGGCCATGCGGATCAAGATGGAATCGGTCACGGAGTTGGCATCGTTCACCGCTGCGGCCCGCTCGTATGTGGCACCGGTTCCGGTTCCGCGAGAGCTAGGCGTAGTTGATGTCCCAACCTATGCGGGAAAACAGGAGACCTTCCATGCTCTTGCAGGGGCCGCTATCGTGGCAGCCGCAGCCGGGGCGACGATTCTGATGCACGGATACGACGGGGTTCCTGGGCGGCTCGGAACCGCCGCCATCCTCAAGGGGTTGGGCATTTCAATCGATCTCGAGCCGAAATGCATCGGAAGTGAGCTCGCAAGCAAAGGGTTCGCTTATCTCGACATCGGACTCTATCACCCGCCAGTCTATCGGTTCCTGGAAATGCGGCGAGAGCTGGGTGTCCGGAACGTCTTTCACCCGATCGCGCGATTGCTGAATCCCGCAAGGGCGACCTCGCAAATCGTGGGGCTCTCCCACCCACCCTATTTTGACAAGACAGCCGAAGTGTTGCGGGTGTTGGGCTGTCCCCGCGCGCTGGTCATTCGAGGAGTCGAGGGCGACCCGGAATTGTCGCTGGCCTCGGTGACGAAAGTGTTGGAACTCCAAGATGAGCGTATCACCCCGCTGACCCTGGCGCCGAAAGATGTGGGGTTGACGATGGGTTCCTCGCGTGAGATGGCAGGGTTTCCGCCGGCTCAGCGAGAGAAGGAGATCGAACTGCTCAGGCGGATCCTCCACAACCAGATCCAAGGAGGTCCACGGGAGTGGGTGTTGCTCAATGCTGCGGTGTTGCTATACGCAGCAGGGAAAGGCACGTCAATGGCGGCTTGCGTTCCGACCGCTCGACGGGTGCTCGAAGCGGGTGCCGCGGCGAGAAAGCTCGATGAACTGGTCCAAGAACCGGCCGGCGCCGGTCGTACACTCTGATGGGATAAGAGGCATGATTCGGTGAATCACCTTCGCCAGTTGGAAGACCAAAGCGTCTACATTTTGCGCGAAGCCTACAAACACTTCGATCATCTGGGCATGCTGTGGTCGATGGGGAAGGACTCGACCGTGCTCTTGTGGCTCGCTCGCAAGGCCTTTTTTGGGCACGTGCCCTTTCCGCTCTTGCACGTAGATACCAGCTATAAGATTCCAGCGATGATCGAATATCGAGACCGATTGGCTCGCGAGTGGCGGTTGAACCTGGTGGTGGGACAGAACAAGGAAGCGCTTGCGGCAGGGATGAATCATACGATGGGGCGCGTGACCTGTTGCACGGCACTCAAAACCGACGGGCTCAAACAACTCATCGAGAAGAAGGGCTACACGGGGATTATTCTGGGCGTCCGAGCCGATGAGGAAGGGACGCGGGCCAAGGAGCGCTATTTCTCACCTCGCGACAAGCACGGGGATTGGGATTTTCGTGATCAACCGCCGGAGCTGTGGAATCAGTTCAAGACGACCTTCCCACCGGGGACCCATATCCGAATCCATCCGTTGCTGGACTGGACCGAAATCAATATTTGGGAGTACATCAAGCTGGAGAATATTCCATTCATCGATCTCTACCTCGATAAGGGCGACGGAACCCGTTATCGGAGCCTCGGCTGTGCCCCCTGTACGTTTCCCATCAAATCCACGGCCAAGAATGTGGATGACATTATCGACGAACTTCGGCACACGACCGTGGCGGAGCGGTCGGGTCGTGCGCAGGATGAAGGCCGAGGGATGGAGTTGTTGAGAAAGGATGGGTATATGTGAGCCCAGTGTGGCTCCGCGAGACTGCCGAGAGGGGTTCGAAAAGCGCGAGAGGCGAGGCACGCACGTCGCGCCCGTCGGGCGAATCTCGCAGGCGTGCGATCAGGATTCTGTAAAGTCATGACGACAACGAAGCAAGTAGCGGTGGTCACGAAGCCCAACGAAACGATGAACATCGTCATCGTTGGACACGTCGATCATGGCAAGTCCACCCTGCTGGGGCGCCTCTATGCTGACACGGGGTCGTTGCCAGACGGGAAACTGGAAAAAGTTCAGGCCATCTGTCGGCAACAGGGAAAGGAGTTCGAGTACGCCTTCTTGTTCGATGCGTTCCTAGAGGAGCAGGAGCAAGGTATCACGATAGATACGGCGAGAACGTTCTTCACATGGAAGGGCCGGCACTACATCATTATCGACGCGCCGGGGCACAAGGAGTTTCTGAAGAACATGATTTCCGGAGCAACGCGCGCTGAAGCGGCATTGCTCCTCATCGATGCCTTGGAGGGAGTCAAGGAACAATCCAAGAAACATGGCTATCTGCTTTCCTTATTGGGAGTGCGACAGTTTGCCGTCGTGGTTAACAAGATGGATCTTGTCGGGTATCGGCAGGATGTCTTCGAGGGTATTGAGAAGGAATATCTGGAGTTTCTGGGTCAGTTCAAAGCAGTGCCTGAACGGATTATTCCCGTGAGTGCCAAGCTGGGCGACAACATCGTTAGTCGCAGTGAGAGCATGCCTTGGTACGGCGGGCCGACGGTTCTTGATACGCTGGGTCTGTTTCAAAAAGAGAGGGTTCAATCCGAGCAGCCGCTACGTCTGCCTGTCCAAGATGTGTATAAGTTCGATGCACGTCGGATCATCGCCGGTCGGATTGCGGCGGGGCGGTTGAAGGTCGGTGACCAGCTTGTTTTTTCCCCATCGAACAAACGCGCGAATATCCAATCGGTTGAGGCCTTCAATGTTGAGCCTGCTCCCACAGAAGCCCATGCGGGGCAGTCCGTCGGCATTACGCTCGACGAGCAGATCTTTGTGGAGCGAGGAGAGATAGCCACGCACCAGGGTAATTTGCCCCTCGTCTCTACAGCGTTTCGAGCCAACCTGTTTTGGTTGGGACGGCGGCCGTTGGAACGAGAGCGGAAATATATCCTCCGGGTAGCCACGAAAGAAGTCGACTGCGAAGTGGCGATGATCCACCGGATTATCGACACAATGGATCTGAATCAACAGCAGGGTGGGGAGTCGGTCGGCAAGAATCAAGTGGCAGAGTTAACACTAAGAACCAAGGCTCCGGTGGCGTTTGATCTTTCGGCCTCGTTTGAAGGCACGGGTCGGTTTGTGTTGGTCGATGAGTACGATATTGCCGGTGGAGGGATCGTCACGGAAATGGTCCGCGACGACCAGGAGTTTCTGCGGGAAGAGGCTCGACGACGGGATTTCGCATGGGTCAAGGGTGAGGTAGGGATCGAGGAACGAGCGCAGCAATTTGGCCACCGCGCCGCGATCGTGCTGGTCACGGGTGGTCGTCATACTGGGAAGTCGTTTTTAGCGAGAAAGTTAGAGGCCAGGCTCGTCGCAGACGGTCGCCATGCCTATCTCTTAGATGGAGAAAACCTTCGCCGCGGGTTGGATGCCGACTTATCTGAAACGGAACGAGGCCAAACCACAGAAATGGCTCGGCGGTACGGAGAGGTGGCAAGGCTTCTGATCGATACGGGGTTGATCGTGGTATCGACCACGAATCCCTTCGGTCTATCCTACGCGGAAGCGGCGCAAGCCATTCGGACTCTGGTTCATCCCGCCCCGGTGATTGCCGTTCACATGAGCAAGGCGCCGGAAGAACCTCCTCCCGGCACCGATATCGCGCTATCCGGTCCAACTGACTTTGATGCGGCGACGCGCCAAATTTTGGACGAATTGAAGCGTCGAGGTGTGTTGGCGCAGGCCATTGGAGCGAAGCCGACGTTTCAGTATTCCATTTAGAGAAGCCGACAACATTTGAGAATCAGCTTCAGCTCAGAGCGAATCGCACGTCCGAGCGATGACTGGATCGTTGAAGGCTTCCAGCGTACCCGCGGTTTGACTCTCCGGAAATCCCTGTGTTAGCGTAACCGCTCTTGGAAACCAGGCATTTTGAGAGACTTAGAACCCATGGCTCCTGAAAAAGACCTGAAGGAAATACTTGGGAAATTGCAGTATTCCGATGACGCCAAGGTGATCCAGCAGATCACCGAGCAGATGAAGCAGGTTCAGGCCCGGATGGCCGGGATCCGCCACAAGCTCGTCGTAATGAGCGGCAAGGGCGGCGTGGGAAAGAGCATGACGACTGTCAATCTCGCCCTCGCGCTCGCCCGGCTCGGCAACGCGGTCGGTTTGCTCGATGTGGACCTCAACGGCCCCTGTGTACCGCGCATGCTGGGGATGCACGGGCTGTCCTTGACGATGACGTCTCAGGGCGCAGCTCCGCCAACCGGCCCGCTCGGCGTCAAGGTCGCTTCGATGGATTTCTTCCTGAGCGCAGCCTCGCCGGTCCGGTGGAAAGGACCGATGGACTTGAGCCCGGTCTGGCTCGGTGTGATGGAGATGAACGTGATCCGCGAATTCCTTGCGGATACGGCCTGGGGTGAATTGGATTACCTCCTGGCCGACCTCCCCCCAGGCGCGGCGGCGGACAAGCCGCCGGTGATCGCGGGGTTCATTCCCGACCTGGCCGGCGCGATCGTCGTCACGACTCCGTCGGAAGTCGCCTCCGATGTCGTCCAGAAGTCGGTGACCTACGCGCGGGACATGGGGATCAGAGTGCTCGGCATGGTCGAGAACATGAGCCAGTACCGTTGTCCCGCCTGCGGCGTAGAGTCCGAACTCTTCGAGGGCAATACAGACGCCCTGTGCGAAGCCTTGAACGTCCCCTTGCTGGGGCGGATTCCCTTCGACCGCACACTGGCCCGCACCTTCGATAAGGGAGAGCCCTTACTGGACCCAGTCTACCCGACGATCAAAAAGTATCAAGAGATTGCGGAGCGAGTGATCGCGCTCGTCGAATATAGAAAAGTCCTGGCGCAGAAACTCTAGAGGTGTTGTATGAAATTCGTCTGTCTTAATTGCGAAACCTATATGAGCTTCGAGAAGGTGGAGAAGCCGGCCGAGGGGTCACTGGGCGTCTTCTTTGGCTGTCCCTCGTGCGGAGCCAAGTTCTCGATGGTGACCAACCCGGGGGAAACTCAGATGGTGAGTTCGTTGGGAGTGAAACTGGGCGGGCGGACTGCGGCGGCAGAACCGTTCGAAATGACGCGCGAGACACTGAAGGACGAAGCGCTTGCCGGATCCGGACAAATGGCGGCCTATTTGAATGAAAAGATTCATGGTGGTCAACCGGTGGCTGCAACCGGGGCGCCAGGATCGGGTAAAGAAGGGGAAAAAACCGGGGGTGGCTGTCCGTTTTCTGCCATGGTTGCCGAGATGGGACTCACGACGGGAGAGAAAGCCGCCAACGGGATCACAGGAGCATCAGAGTTCACTTGGAGTGTGGATGCGAAGGAAAAGCTGGATCGGCTCCCAGCGTTTGTGAAGCCGATGGTGCAAAGCAGCGTAGAAGCCTATGCTCGCAAGCAGGGGTATAAGACGATCACGCTCCAAGTAATGGATGATTCCAAGAATGATTCCTCGAGCGGGTTGACCTGGTCGCGGGAAGCGGAGCAACGACTGGAGAATATCCCTGATTTCATTCGCCCTATGGCAAGGAAAGAAATTGAACGGGTCGCGAAGGAACGTGGCGTTACAACCATTACAGCCGAGGTGATGGATGAAGCGAAAGACAGATTTATGAAATTTATGTAGCCCAGTGACGTTAACTGCGTGAGAGTAAAGGCCCATCCGACTGGTCGAATGGGCCTTTCTATTGAAGGAGCTCAGAAAAAATGGTTGGACGAAGTTGGTGGGCCAGAATCAGTATGATCGTGCTCATGGGAGGTGTTCTTTGTTGGACTGTTCCTGTTTACTCGCAACATGGTGAAGCGGAACATGATTCCCCCCATCAGGTCGCGACTGCAGGCCATGCTTCTCATGTTGTGAGTGCGGGCACTATGGCTTGGGAAGGATCGGTGGAAGGGATTGCCTTCTCAGAATTCAATCATCATTTGGCTGGCGTTCTGGTCATATTGATGGGCCTGGCCGAATTGGCTCAAGCGAGTCGGCTGCCGCCTCTGGGATGGGTCAAAGTGCTCCTACCCGTCTCCATGCTCATTACCGGTCTCTTTCTCTTAATCTGGAGTGATCACGAAGCTTGGCCTATCGGGTCGCTCAGTTTCGGTCAGACCTATTTCGGTGGTGATCATGAAATTCTTCAGCATAAGACATTCGGGGTCCTCCTATTGGCGGTGGGCATCGTGGAACTTCTACGCCGGTTCGGGCGGCTTAGCCACTTCGTCTGGACCGTCCCGTTGCCGATCCTCGCGACCATCGCGGGAGTGATGTTATTTGGCCATTCACATGGGGCCCATCCATCCGCTCAGAAGATTGCCATTCACCATACAATAATGGGGACCATGGCCTTAGCGGCTGGATCGTCGAAACTTCTTTCTGGCTCGTTACATTCAGCCTCCGGTTCGCCGCGTGTCATTTGGGAATGGATCTGGGGAGGGCTGGTCTTCGCACTCGGGATCCAACTCTTTTGGTACTCGGAATAGAGTCCTGTTCTATTTCTCCCGTCGTCAGGTAATTGACACCCTTCAGAGCCCTATGTTACGAGTACAAAATCCCACATTAAGGAAGCATAGCGGCAAGGTCGTGGCAAGCAAAACACCGCGAGCCGCGAGGAGGGTCTCATGGGTGGCCACAGTCACTGGGCAACAATTAAACGACATAAATCCGCGCAGGATGCCAAGCGCGGCAAGATCTTCACGCGCATCATCCGCGAGCTGACCATCGCTGCCCGTGCGGGAGGGGACCCCGACGGCAATCCTCGCCTGCGATTGGCCATTGGCAAAGCCAAAGAAGCCAACATGCCAGGCGACACGATTAAAAAGGCGATTCAGCGAGGCACAGGAGAATTGCCCGGTGTGACCTATGAAGAGTTTACACTCGAAGGTTACGGCCCGGGCGGGACCGCGCTACTGCTCGAAATCACGAGCGACAACCGGAATCGCACAGTCGCAGAGATCCGAAGCTTGTTCACGAAGAATCACGGCAATATGGCGGAGGCTGGGTCGGTAGCCTGGCAGTTTCAGAAGAAGGGACTGCTCACTCTTGAGAAGGGCAAGGTTGATGAAGATGCGCTGCTGTCCCTCGCCCTGGACGCTGGTGCCGAAGATGTCAAATCCACCGGGAAGAGTTTCGAAGTTATCACCAACGCGCACGATTTCGAAGCGGTCAAGAAGGCTCTGGTTGACGCCAAGATCGGCATGGCTCTTGCCGAAATCACTCTCATCCCTCAGAACACGATCAAGCTGGAAGAGAAGACGGCAGAGCAGATGCTCAAGCTGATGGAGACACTGGACGAACATGACGACGTCCAGAAGGTCCATGCGAATTTCGATATTTCGGACGAGGTCATGGAAAAGGTGGCAGCGGCTGCGGCAGGATGAGAGCGAGCGGCAGCCTCGTTCGGTGATATGGTGAGTCATACGACACCGGTCACATGATCGCCTTACTGACAGGCCGTTTGGCCTTCAAGGCGCCGACGCATCTGGCTCTCGATGTGCAGGGAGTCGGGTACGAAGTATTTATTCCTCTCAGTACGTACTATGGTCTTCCCAACCTCAACGAGACAGCGTCTCTCAGCATTCATACCCACGTTCGCGAAGACGCCATTCAGCTGTTCGGGTTTCTGACATCGCAGGAAAAGGATGCGTTCGTGCTCTTGACCTCGGTCTCCGGAATCGGACCGAAACTGGCGCTAAGTGTGCTGTCATTTCTCTCTGTCTCCGATCTGGCGTCCGCCATTCGGGCAGCCGACGTTGAGAAGCTGGCAACGGTGCCGGGTATCGGGAAGAAATCAGCCGGTCGAATCGCGCTCGAACTGAAGGATAAATTAACGAAGCTCGATCCGAGTCCAACGGCCTCGTCTCGCTTTCCAGGAGAAGGAAAGCTGGATACGACGTTCGATGATGCACTCTCTGCACTGGTCAACCTCGGCTATCGACCGCAGGAGGCGAAAGGCGTGCTGCAGCAGGTGAAGAAGTCGAAGCCTGATTCGATGGCTTTGAATGATTTGATACGCGACAGCTTGAGGGAGCTAGCCAGGGGGTAATGTATGGTCATGCAAGTGATGCAAAATCATCTCATCCTCCGAGTCACGATAGGGTTGGTGTTCAGCGTCGGTCCAGGCCTGTGGGGACTAGCAGGGGCGGAGGAATCCGAGATCCCCAAGATCATTCAAAAGGCCTGTGGAAAATGCCCTGAAGGATTTGCCACGACAGGAATTACCGAAGCACCAGGAATTTGCAAGGATGGTGACCCGACGTTGGTTCAATGTGTGCCGCTCGGTGCGAACATACTCCCTGTGTGTGGCTCTTGTCCCAGCGGGTATGTCGAAATTGGCAGCTCTTCCCTGCCGGCTCGCTGCGGAAATCAGGACGGAGGACGGCTATCCCAGTGCCAACTTCAGAAGATGGAACTGAACCTGCCGGATCCCTCGCAAGGAGGGAAAATCTGCCCACCCGATTGTGGCAGCACCCCAATGCCGGGGCAGGGTGCGCTTCCGCCCCCGCCAAGGGTCCCTCCGTCTCCGGAAAAGAAATAGGCACGAAGGCGAGCGACAACTGATGACTGACCGCATGGTGAGTACGCAGTTAAGCGATGAAGAGCGGAACATGGAGAACGTGCTCCGACCGCATAGTTTGGCGGAGTATGTCGGTCAGGAACGGATGAAAGAGTCCCTTCGCATTTGTATCGAAGCGGCAAAGCAGCGGCAGGAAGCGCTCGATCACGCGATTTTCTATGGTCCACCCGGTCTCGGCAAAACGACCATCGCTCACATTATTGCCCGGGAAATGGGCGCCTCACTTCGGTCGACTTCCGGTCTCGTCTTAGCCCATGCCGGTGACCTCGCCGCCATCCTGACGAACCTCCAAGAACACGACGTCCTTTTTATTGACGAGATTCACCGCCTTCCTGCGTCCGTTGAAGAGGCATTGTACCCGGCGATGGAAGACTTTCAGCTCGATCTTGTTGTCGGGCAAGGGCCGGCCGCGCGAACCGTCAAACTCGACTTGCCACGCTTTACCTTGGTGGGAGCAACCACCCGGGCCGGGGCGCTGACGTCTCCCCTCCGAGATCGCTTCGGACTTGTCCATCGATTGGAATTTTATTCCCCTGAGGAACTCTGCACCATTGTGACCCGCTCCGCCGGTTTACTTGGAATTCCCATCGAGCGTGACGGGGCAGCGGAAATTGCGTGTCGTGCTAGAGGGACGCCTCGCATCGTCAATCGGCTCGTCAAACGAGTTCGAGACTTTGCTCAAGTAAAGGCGGAGGGACGCATCACGAAGATGGTGGCTCAAGAGGCGCTCGTGTGGCTCGGAGTAGATACAGCCGGGTTCGATGAGATGGACCGCAAAATTCTCGTCACGATCATTGAAAAGTTCGGTGGGGGACCAGTTGGCGTGGAGGCAGTAGCTGCGGCGGTTCAGGAGGATAAGGGCACCCTGGAAGATGTCTATGAGCCCTACCTGATCCAAGCAGGGTTTCTCGAGCGAACAGGCCGCGGGCGACAAGTCACCAAACTGGCGCATGACCACTTTAAGCTTCCGACCTCATTTCTCTTCTCGTAATGAACCCATAGCAGAAAGCTCGAAATGTTCACGGGGGGAGAAGCAGCAGTGATCGGCGACGATCGCGCAAGTTCGTGAAACTCCAAGGGTCTCCTTGCATTCGCAGCGATGGTTCTTGTATCATTCTTTGGTTTGCATTCACCTGTCCAACCTCTGGACGGTCGTCCAACTCATGAGGTGCGGGTGGAAGGGGTCCGCTCATGGCCGGAGACCTTTCCGACTACCGGAAGGAAATCGATCGGATCGATGACGAGATCCTTCGCCTCCTCAACGAGCGGTCGAAGAGTGTCATCGAGATTGGCAAACTGAAGAAGCAGAAGGACGCCGACGCCAACCTCCATACCCCTGCCAGAGAAACCGCGATCATTGATCGGCTCATGCGCCAGAGCCGAGGACCCTTCCCGACTGAGGCGATCCGGTCGGTGTACCGGGAAATCATGTCTGCATCTCTTTCGCTTGAGGGGCCACAAAAGGTTGCATACCTTGGGCCGCGGGCCACGTTTACGCACATGGCCTGCATGCAAAAGTTCGGTTCCTCGGCCCAGTATGTCCCCGTCAACAGTATTAAAGACGTCTTTAGCGAAGTCGAGCGAGGGCGAGCTCATTTCGGTGTCGTGCCTATCGAAAATACGACGGAAGGCGTGGTGAACCACACCTTGGACATGTTCATCGATTCGAATCTGTTGATCTATGGCGAGGTGTTGCAGGAGGTGTCCCATCATCTGCTGTCCAAGTCGGGTGTGGTCGACGAAATGACGAAGATCTATTCGCATCCCCATGCTATCGCACAATGTCGAAATTGGCTGGAGACCAACCTTCCCCATATTCTGATCTCAGAGGTCGCGAGCACTGCACGGGCCGCGGAAATCTGTGCGGACGACCCCTCGGCAGGAGCGATTGCGTCGGAGCTAGCGGCACAACTGTACGGATTGAAGGTCATCAAGAGTCGAATCGAAGATAATATGAACAACTTTACGCGGTTTCTTGTCCTCTCCCAAAAACCGCCCGAGCGAACCGGGAAGGACAAGACATCACTGATGCTTTCCGTGAAGGACAAGGTCGGTGCCTTGTATGACTTGCTCCGACCCTTCGCCTCCCATGGGTTGAATATGACGAAGATCGAATCGCGTCCTTCACGTCGGAAGGCCTGGGAATACATTTTTTTCGTCGATGTCGAAGGGCACATGGAAGAAGAACGCGTGAAGAAAGCAATCGAGGAAATCAAGGGTCGCTGCCTCTTCATGAAAGTGCTCGGCTCGTATCCATCCCACAGTTAACGTCATGACACTCAGAGTTCACCCAGACATCGCGTCGCTTAGCCCCTACGTGCCCGGAAAACCGATTGAGGAACTTCAACGGGAATTAGGGCTTTCCCATATAATCAAGTTAGCTTCCAACGAAAATCCCCTGGGTCCCTCCCCGAGAGCACTGGCCGTCCTGTCCGAAAGCGCCGCTACGCTCCATCGCTATCCTGATGGCGGGGCGTTCCGTCTCCGTGAGGCGCTGGCGGATCGATGGAAGGTGACCCCCGATCACGTCATCCTGGGAAATGGTTCAGACGAAATTCTCGGCCTGCTCGCACGGAGCTTCTTGTCCCCGGGAGACGAAGCCGTGATGGCGGATCAGACCTTCGTCATTTACAAGATGGAAGTAACGGCCGCTCATGGGAAACCGGTCGTGGTGCCACTGAAACAGTGGCACCACAATCTGCCGGCGATGGCAGACGCGATCACCGACCGCACGAGACTTCTGTTCGTGTGCAACCCCAACAACCCTACCGGAACAATGGTGACCGGTGCGGATGTGGCACCTCTCATGGAGCACGTCCCCCCGCACGTCATCGTCGTCTTTGACGAAGCCTACTATGAGTATGTCCGGAGCTCACAACTCCCTGATTCCATGGCCTACGTCAAGCAGGGTCGGAATGTGATCGTGCTCCGCACGTTTTCGAAGATCTACGGTCTTGCAGGATTACGGATTGGTTACGGCATCACGACGCCTGAGATCACAAATGTGTTGAATCGTGTGCGGCCTCCGTTCAATGCCAATTCTCTGGCCCAGCGGGCGGCCTTGGCTGCCTTGGGTGATGACGAGCATGTGGCACGAAGCCGTTCTGTGAATGGTACCGGGATGGGACAGATGACCGCTGGTCTAAAAGCGCTCGGATTCGAGCCCGTCCCGAGCGAGGCAAACTTTCTGTTCTTCGACATAGGTCGAGAGGGAAGTGCAATCTTCGAGGTATTGTTACGAGAGGGCGTCATCGTTCGGCATATCGAAGGTCCGATGCTGAGGGTCACGATTGGCTTAGAAGAAGAAAACCGCGCCTTTTTGGAGGCGTTGAAGCGTGTATTAAAAAAGAAGTAAAGAGAGAGAGATGAGGGGACCATGATCATCGTCTTGAAACCAGAAGCGACAGAACGAGAGGTCGATCACATCATCGATCGGTTGCGCGAGTTGGGTCTGAAGTCGCAGCTCTCCACTGGCCAGGAGCGGACCATCATCGGGGTCATCGGCGATGATCGGATTTTGCAGAATCAGCCGCTCACGGCGTTGCCGGGAGTCGAAAGCGTGCTCCCTATTCTTGCCCCGTGGAAGCTGGTCAGCCGCGAGTTCAAGCGGGAGGCAACCATTATCGACGTCGGTGGCGTGAAGATCGGAGGGAGGAAGGTGACGATTATGGCGGGTCCCTGCGCCGTGGAACGGTTGGAGTTAACGGTAGGGATCGCGCATGACGTCAAGGCGGCCGGGGCGACTGTCCTGCGTGGCGGAGCGTACAAGCCTCGCACGTCACCCTACTCGTTCCAGGGACTGGGGCGCGAGGGGCTCGATTACTTGATCGAAGCCAAGAAGCAGACCGGGTTGCCGGTGGTGAGTGAAATTCTCGACACGCGCGATATCGAATTGTTTTTGGAAAAAGCTGACATCATTCAGATTGGCGCGCGGAACATGCAGAACTTCGAGTTGCTGAAGGAGGTAGGGGCTTACGACAAACCCGTACTCCTCAAGCGAGGGTTATCCGCCACAATCAAGGAGTTTCTCTTGTCGGCGGAATACATCATGTCGCGTGGAAACAGGAATGTCATGCTGTGCGAACGGGGGATCCGGACCTTTGAAACTCAATATCGGAACACGCTTGACCTCGCGGCTATTCCTACCTTGAAGGACTTGTCACATTTGCCGGTCATCGTCGATCCGAGTCACGCGACGGGTCGGTGGGATCTCGTGGCTCCGATGTCGAAGGCGGCGGTGGCGGCCGGCGCAGACGGCTTGCTGATCGAGGTTCATTCGAATCCGGAGTGCGCCCTCTGCGACGGTGAAGAATCCATCAGGCCGAGCAAATTCAAAGAACTCATGCAGGAGCTGCGGAAGATTGGGGAGGCAGTGGGACGAGAGGTTTAGACCATAATCCCTTCTTTGGACCTCGGACTTTCTATCTACACAATTCATGGCTGTCCATTTCACCCAAGTCACCATCGTCGGAGTCGGTCTCATCGGCGGCTCCCTCGGGATGATTCTCAAGAGAAAAAGTTTGGCCGACCGGGTCGTCGGTGTCGGGCGTCGCGTCGAAAACCTGAAGAAGGCGGTCGAGCTCGGCGCCATCGATCGATACGTCGTGAATTCGACGGAGGGAGTACGGGAGGCAGACCTGGTCGTCCTAGCAACTCCGGTGGATACCTATGACCGTCATCTGAAAGAATGGGGCTCTTGTCTCAAGGTCGGTGCCATCGTGACCGATGTCGGAAGCGTGAAAGGAAGACTAGTCGAACATGCCGAGAGCGCGCTACCTCGCGGCGTGCATTTTGTCGGTGTCCACCCAATCGCAGGGAAAGAACAAACCGGTGTCGTCGCGGCGACTCCCCAGTTGTTCACGGGCGCTCGCTGCATCGTCACGCCGACGGCAACGACGGATCCGGCAGCGCTGGATCGGGTGCGAGCATTGTGGCGAGAGACGGGCGCTGAGGTGCTGGAGATGGATCCATATGAGCACGACAAAATTCTCGGTGCTGTCAGCCATCTGCCTCACGTTGCAGCCTTCGCTTTGATTAATGCGCTCATCGATTTGCGAAACCATATAATCCCGTCACTCGACCTGGCCGGCCACTCGGGCGGCGGGTTGCGCGATACTACCAGGATTGCAGCCAGTTCGCCGGAAATGTGGCGAGACATTTTTCTTTGGAATCGCGACAACATTGTCAGGTGGATTGAAGCCTATGAACAGTCGCTGGCTCGATTAAAACAATTGATCAAATTAGGCGATGCCGGCGGCATCGAGAAAGAATTGGAACGCGCGAAACAGGAGCGGGAGAAGTTCACCTCTCGTCCTCCCTCGTCCACCTCGTAGGAATCTATGACCTCATTGACCATTCAGCCTGGGCGCTCACTGATAGGGACGATATCAGTCCCGGGTGACAAGTC
>UEXT01000533.1_pt1 | contig 19470 bp, 22 predicted proteins | sample 4301081 | NCBI WGS metagenome assembly UEXT01 (sample SAMEA4773177, study PRJEB27434) | metagenome | biome: 2259; feature: agricultural soil; material: soil | place: USA | collected 2014-09 | depth 0.25 m
GCGAATATTGGTTTCGCGAGCAGTCTGTGCATGAGATGAAGCGCAAACAGCGTGCCGATCTCGCCAAGCGCAATATCGGCATGGTGTTTCAGAGTTGTCACCTGCTCGACGATCTTACGGTCCGCGAAAATATCGACCTTCCTCTTTCTTACAAAGACATTCCGCAAAAACAGCGGAAGGGGATGGTCGCCGACACGCTCGATCGCTTTCAGATCGTCGCCAAGAAAGACTTGTTCCCTAGCCAGCTTTCGGGCGGGCAGCAGCAATTGGTGGGAGTTGGGCGCGCAGTGATTCACAAGCCCGCTCTGTTGCTAGCCGATGAGCCCACGGGAAATCTTCATTCCTCGCAAGCAAAAGGAAATCATGGAACTCTTCCGCGAACTGAATCAACAGGGGACAACGATTGTTCAGGTCACACACTCGGAGGCTAATGCCGCATATGGCTCGCGGAGGATTCAACTGCATGATGGCTGGGTCGTTAGCGACGCTGCGAATCCTGACCTTCAGCCCTACGAGGCGGTGAAGCAATGAGGCAATGCTTGCGGAGGCTTGCGACCTGGCAACTCGCGGGGGTGTTCGAGCGGCTGCCCACCCCCAAAGGGGCCGCAGGCGAACAACGTGGAGGATCGAGGTGGGGTTGGTGCGCCAGAACTAGTCGTAGAATCAGCCGGCGAAGAATCGAAGCGCCATCCATGTCACCGCCATCGTCATTGCCCCCAAATCCGGAGTTCGGAGGTTTGCCACGCAGTCCCGGGGGCGGACCCGAGGGTTGGAATACGATGTCCATTGAAGCTACCGGATGTGGGGCCGATTCAGAGTGCAGAAATGCGGAAGAGAAAAGGGCGAATCTTCACCAAGAAGACCCGACCTTCCGCCAGGTTCTAGCCGTCGCCGACTAGAGTGTTTGCCTCAATCCGAACCGAGGAGATTTTCTTCTGGATTTACCAGTACCTTCCCAATTGTTCTCAACACCCTGACGATGTAGCTTTCGGACTACCGGCGAGAACCGGGATCGATGTCCATGCGGGTACTAGTTGCAGATGAGCACGTGACTTTTCGAGAATTCCTGAAGTCGTTCCTGTCCAGGATTCCTGAATTTCAAGTCGCGGGAGAGGCTTCCGACGGTCTTGAGGCTGTCGAACTCGTCGCTCGCCTGAACCCAGACTTGGTCTTGATGGATATCGAGATGCCGCGGATGGACGGACTTGAAGCCGCCCGACGTATTAAAGCTCATAACAACGGGACGAGCATCATTCTGCTGTCGGCAGTGGGCGATGAAGCACATCGTCAAGCTGCCAACAGAACCGGAGCCGACGCCTTTCTTCCGAAGGACGCCCGCATGGGCCAAGCCCTCGGCAGGTTTATAGCGCGAAGTGGCAAGGGGCAAAAAGCCGTTCTCAAACCACGAGTTGCTTGAATTCCTTAGAGCGGCTCGGCAAGAGGCACGAAGCAATGCTGATACCCGATGTGATGCTTGTGGACATGGAGCCGCGCGGTGGCCGCAGCCTCGGTGCAACCCCCTTAGATCAGGGCTCGGCGGTCGGCAAGGATAAGCCAGCCGAAGGCAACCTGAGCAGCACTCAACAGCCCGAGGAGCCGCGCGCTCCCCGGCGCATTGCGGCGGGCCGGCAGGGGGATATACGTCTGGCTTTGTAATTTGGGGAAGAGGTTTTCTGATTTCGCGGACTTCCTTTAGCCCGCGTCGGGTCGCGCCTTCTTGGGACCGCGGAATTTCAGGAGGTTGATCGGCAGCGACTTGCCAGGCAATGGTAGGACCAAGGTTTGTGTACGCGGCGCTACCCAGCCGGAGATCATCCTCCCCGTGAACTGGCCTATTCGGACGTAGCAGTAAAACTTGCCGACCCTCGCTCTTGAAGTCCAGGTCCGATCGCTGAGTTACGGAGGTATGACTATGAAGCAGCCGTTCCGCTTTTGCGCTATTTCCACCGGAGTCCTAGTCGTCTCCTTCTTGCTCTTGTCGGCGGCAATACAAACCGTGCAGGCCCAGATTTCCACGCCCCTCCCGACCTCCTGCCCGACGCCTACGATCGACATGAAGCTGCTGGTGCTCAGCAATGGAAAAATGGAGGCGGCTTTCCCGGCTATCAAGCAGATCCTCGACTATTTGGGCACGCCTTACGACGTGTTGGACATGACCCTCAACACGGGAGGAATTACTTCCTCAATGTTGTCCGATGGCAGTTGCCACGGTTACTACCAGGGCGTGATCTTCGCGTATGGCGGTTACATCTACACGTTACCCGGGATGTCGACCCTGACCTCCTATGAGCAAACGTTTGGGGTACGCCAACTGAACTGGTACATGTACCCGAACAACGACTTTGGGTTCAACTATCCCTATAACGGGACTATTAACTCTGCCGGTATGGACAGCGCTAGCTTTACCCCTGCGGGTGCGTCGGTTTTCTGGTACGCGAACACCAACACACCGGTTGTCATCTCGAACGCCTACATCTATCTGGGCACACCTCTCAGTGCTTCAGCGCTGCCGACAGGGGCTTCCGTAACACCCTTGCTAGCCGACGCCTCCGGCAATGCCCTCTCTCTGATCTACGCCTTTGGCGATGGGCGGCAATATCTCACCCAGACCTTCGATAGTAATCCGTATCTGATGCACGACTTAGTCTTGGCCTACGGTCTGATCAACTGGGTCACCAAGGGCATCTTTCTTGGCGAATACCACGTGTATGCCGCCGCGCAGGTGGATGACTTTTTCATCAATGGCTCTGAATGGATACCCGGTACACCGTGCACCGATCCGATAACTCACGACCGCACACCACCGGATTCCACATCGCTGCCGTTTTTTAGGATCAACTCCGCTGACATGACTTCGTTGGTGGCCTGGCAGAACAAGATACAAAGCCACTCCTTACTTTCAAAGTTCAAACTGACCTTTGCCTTCAACGGGGTCGGCACCACAGGCAACACTGACTGGACCAGTCTCCCCACCGCCGGCGTCGCGAATGACGACTTGACGTCCAACGTTCAGAACTACCAACAATACTTCCACTGGATAAGTCACACGTACGATCACCCAAACACGCTGAACGGCTTGCATAAATCTGATCCTGGTGGTGACCCTGACACTCCACAAGTAGACTCGATCGACCTGGAGATCCTTACAAACATGTATGTAGCCACAGGCACGGGCCAGAACCTAGACCCCGACCCAAGTGACACCGTCCAGCCTATCCATCTGAGCGACTTCAATCCGGCGAACCTCGTAACTCCGGGCGTCACGGGTCTGAACGATCCATTGGTTCCAATTTATCTGTATCAAGATGGCATTCGGTACGTGGTGACCGACACCTCGGTGATCGGCCAGGCGAATAATGGTCCAAATCCGTCGCCGAATGTAGGGATCGTGAACAGCTTTTCCTCCGGTCTTTACGAAGTACCGCGACGTCCCAACAATATCTTCTTCAACGCAGTTAACTGGGCTGACGATCAGGCTGAGTTTTCCTGCATCTACAACAATCCCGTACAGCCACCCTACAACACCTTCACCGGAGCACAGATCCTAGATTACGTGAGCTCAAGCTTCGTCACGAACATGTTGATGGGAGACATGGATCCGCAGATGTTCCATCAGAACAATCTGCACGACTATGACGGGCAAGGTCACTCCCTGCTCAGTGATACCTATGATGAGACTTTCAGTAAGTACGAACGGCTCTACAAACTGCCAGTCGTCAGCCCAACCCTCGATCAGTTGGGGCAGAACATGCAAAATCGGAATGCATACAACCTGTCGACCGCGACGGCGAGCCTCACGGGCGCCGCTGGGTCGAATCTGACCATCAGCATCACTGTGCCTGCGACGGCTACCGTTCCAAGTGCAATCATCCCGGTCACCGGCCTGAACAGCATCGGAGCGGAAACCTATGGAGGACAACACATCTCCCACATACAGGTCAGCAGGGGCCAAACGACGTTACTTCCAGTCCTTTAGACAGATAGAAAGGGATTACTGTGAGCCAGATATTCGATGCCTTGACCGTCGCGCACGACCAGGCGGTGGACAGGCTAAAGTCTTTGTCGCCCGCGCAGGGGGAGCCGACGGATGGCTCCTCCGATGTCTTGCAGAGGCCCGTTGTTCCCGCAGATGTTGATCTCTTCGGCAGGTTGAAAAACCGTGCCGCCCAGCTTCCCGGCAAGGTCACTTTCTCACATAAGAAGATCAGAAATTACTTGATCCTTGCTTTCTTTGTGGCGGGGCTGGTGTTGCTAGGAACGAACCAGGCATTCCGCCCGCATGGAACCGCGTTTGCCAACAGCCAGTCGATCGACGGGGTGGCATTTGAAGGCACAGTCCGCCCGGCCAGTGAGATCCGGATCACGGCGGAGGTAACCGGCACGGTGTCCAACATTCTGGTCAAGGTTGGCGATACTGTGCAAAAAGGGCAGCAGCTTCTGCGTATGGATGATCGCGAAGCGCAATTGACCGTCAAACAGGCGAGTGTGGAGCTCGAGGCGGCCGAGGCAAAACTTGACAAATTTCACGTACAGCTGGCCGAGGCGAACGCCCGTGTGGCAATATCGCAACGCCAAGAACAGTTAGTTCCCACCCGGCAATGGCGGGATTCTCCGGAAAGGGCTGCCGCCGCTTACGACCAAGCTTTGACCAACTACAGCCGTACCAAGAAGCTGTTTGAAGCTGGGGTCATTGCGCCACAAGAGCTAGACGTTCGAAGTACTGAACTGCGCATAGCCCGGGATGACATGGAAAAAGCCAAGGAACTGGCGCGTGTATCAGCGAAGCTGACACACGATCAGACCGACCAGGCCAACCTGCAAGCAAAAGCCACGCGAGAGGAATTGCAAGAGCATTTGCGCCAGGCGGAAGTGAACTATGAACACGCCAAGCAGCAAGCCGATGCAACAGTTGTGCGTGCTACGACAGCCGGTGTGGTGTCCGAAATCCCCATCCGCGTAGGGGACCGTCTTCCTGGAGGCACGGTCCTTGCGCGTCTGGCGGAACTGGATCGTATGATCGCGGAAGTTCCGGTGGCAGCGCAGATGATTTCGGAGCTGAAAGTTGGCCAACCGGCGCAGGTGGGGCTGTCCTCCTTGCCCGCGCGCGAGGTAGAAGGCAGGATCCGAGCCATCAATCCGCTTCCCTCCCCGAACATGACCCACATCGTCGAAGTCGGATTCGATAATCCAACTCACTTGCTGGTGGCGGGTCAGCCGGCAGAGGTTAGGTTTGTGAGGCCATGAACCACCAAGAGCCGATCTCCGTCCTACTGTCGACGGAAGGAACATACCCTTTCTACACCGGGGGTGTGAGCACGTGGTGCCACCGGCTCACGCATGGCTTGCCAGACATTGACTTCAGTGTGCTCGCGGTAGTTACCAACCCATCTCCGCAGTCAAAATATGACCTCGCGCCCAATGTGCGAGAAGTGATTAAGGTGCCGCAATGGGGCCTACTACAGCCCGCAGAATATTCATGTCATCAACCGACTTCTGTGGTACTGCGAAATTTATGGAATACCACACCACAGGTTATCGCCGCCAGTTTCAAACCAATCTTCGAGCGATTCCTTGCCCTTTTGTTCTCTTCCAATTGTGACAAGGAAGAACTTGGCCAAGTCTTGCTCAAATTGCAAAGTTACTTTCAACGTTATGATTACCAGAAAACCATGAACTCCGTGGACGCGTGGAACGTGCTTCAGCACGCGGTGCGCGCTGCATGGGAGTGTCGTCCTCCGGCTACGGAACACCAAACTCTCGCTGAAGTGAAGCAAGCCTACCGCTTACTGTATCACTGGCTGATGGTGCTGCACTTCCCCATTCCTTACGCGGACATCACACATTCATCGGCGGCGTCTTTCTGTGGGCTGCCCTGCGTGTTGGCAAAACTCGCGAATGGCACACCCTATCTGCTGACTGAGCATGGGGTCTATCTGCGGGAGCAATATTTGAATTTACGTCGTCAAGTGAAGTCATTCTTTGTTCGTTGGTTTCTTTACCGAGTGGTTGAGAACGTGGTGGAATTGAATTATTACTTTGCCGACTTGGTTGTCCCGGTGTGCGCCTACAATTCGCGCTGGGAAAAGCATCGAGGCGTACCCCAGAATCGAATCAAAGTGATCTTCAACGGAGTTGACCCCGAGAAATTCTACCCCTGTAAGCGGGCAAACAGTGGCAGAGCGCGGGTTTCGACTGTTGGCCTCATTTATCCCCTGAAAGGCCAGCTCGATCTGATTGAAGCGGCTGCGATGCTCAATCCCAAGGTCGACAACTTAGATGTACGCTTCTATGGGACGGCTACCGACCGTGAATATTTCGATGCTTGCATGTGTAAGGTCGCCGAGTTCGAATTGGACAACTGCGTCACCTTTGCCGGGTCCACAAAGGAACCGTGGAGAGTGTATAACGAGGCCGATGTCGTGGCTTTCCCTAGTGTTTCGGAGGCCTTTCCCTACGCTGTAGTGGAGGCGATGTCGTGCGGCGCTGCGATAGTGGCTACGGACGTAGGAGGGGTAAGAGAAGCTCTCGGGGATTGTGGGCTGCTTGTGCCCCCGAGGACACCGCATGCGATGGCCGATGCCATTTCTTTCTTACTCAGGGATGCTGCAGAGCGTGAACGAATGGGCCGGATGGCTCGGGCACGCGTCCTCAAACATTTTACGGAGGAAGAATTCTTGAATTCATACGGAGGCACTTACCGCAAGTTGCTGTCGTGCCGGCCACAGCAGTTCTCGCGGGTGTAGCTGGTGATCGGAGTGTGTGTGTGCTGCTGTCTCGGCTAGGGTTGGCTACTATGACGCTCGCAGTGTCAAGCTTGCTCGTCGCAAAAAGCATTGTCCCCACCGCTACGGCTACCATTCCCGCGCGACTGGCGATCTATTACGGGTATCCCAGTCTGGTGAATGGGTCCAACGGAGATGTGGGGAAGGCAGCCAGTGTTTTCAGCGCGTACGACGTGGTGATATTAGGCGATGGCCTTGAGTTCCCGGACAAAGAGTCCGGGCGTTACCCCCTGGGGGACCCAGGGGAGCATCAGAAAGCCTTCAGGATAATCGCGGCCGTGCGGGATCGGAGCCCAGGAACGAGGTTTTACGGCTACATCTGCTTGGGTGAGATCCAATCTCCTAAGGGAGAAAAGATATCCCTTACGCCCAAACAACTGGAAGAGCGTGTACGCCTGTGGAAGCATATGGGCGTGGCGGGCATTTTTCTCGATGAGGCCGGCTACGACTTTACGGTAGTGACTCGCGAGCGGCAGAATATAGCCGTCAGGATCATCCATGAGCTCGGTCTCGGCGCGTTCATGAATGCGTACTATCTGGACCATTTGTTCAGCCTTGAAGACAAACTGCCTTACGCGAATGGTACGGGGAAGAATCCTGAACGTTTGCCTCCGCTCTTAGACCGGCGTGATCTTTTCCTGTTGGAATCATTTCAAGTGAGCAACGGGAGCTACGAGAGTGTTTCCACATCGCAGGCACGCTTGAACCAAGCTCTCGAGTATCGTCGACGCTATGGGCCCCGCATTTTTGCCACCACCACAACGACGGAGCAGGAGCCCTTCAGCACGGAAAAGTTCGGTTATGCCTGGTGGACTGCCCTTCTCTACGGCCTCGACGGTTTTGGTTGGGGAGAGCCGAACTTTGCTGCTCTGAGCAACGCTTTATCTGATCGTCGCTGCCGTTTGGAGAGTGCGATGCTCCGCGCTTTGCGACAGTCATCCGCGGTCGGTTCTGATAACAGACGCTTCTGGAGGAAGGCAGGCACTTTTCTTATTGTCGGAGATACCGCTACTCATTCTGTTCATCGTGTCCCCTTCAGTGGCTCCGTGGAATCAAAAGACGTCGAGACTTTGTTACGTTCTCCCCAAGGGAGATCACTTTTGACCTGCGAGGGAAGTCCGTGAATCATAAAGAGGTCGAAGACCTGCTAATTGATGGTAGAGAGGGTACGGTACAGGTCGCGCATGGTTGCGAACTCGCAGCCTTGATTGAGTCTTTGGGGTATAACGATCGGTCCGCGAAAGAGCGGGGCTTCCCGAATATCTTTTCTTTCGCCGAGCATCTCTTTGCACGTCTCCAGCAAAATCCTACGCCGTATGGAAAGGCCGGTCAGAATAGCGAGTGGCTTTCTCTCTGGGCAGAGACAAGATGCGCAATGCGCAAGTTCTCACTCAGCCTGGCCTACGCTATCCCTTGGATGGTGATGCTGACCTTAGAGTGCTTGCGACCGGACGCTCTGCAGGTTTCCCCCGAGATCGGTGGAGCGTTGAGTTTTTCTCTGATTGCCAGTCTTATAACAGCAGGCGGATTCGTCCAGATGATCTCCCGAAGCGGCAACTTCTACTACGGGCTGAAAGAGCCTGTTTTGGCGCATCGTACCTGCATGTCACTTCTGAACATCGGGCTAACTAGCAGCCTCTTTCTGGCGTTGCTAGGGATGATGTTTGGGTCTTACTTTCATTTATTTGCCGGCAGCTACCTTGTGTTGGCTGCCATCAACTACGTGGCCTTGACCCTTCTGTGGATGCTCTGCGCCGTGCTGTCCGTCCAGGGGATCGGCTGGTGTATCCCTTTCGTTTTTGCTCTCAGCATTGTAATTAGCTGCTGGATAAAGACTCTTGCTAACTCGGGAACAATCATTCTGTTGATGCTCTGCCCCTTGATGGCGGTTGTGTGCGCGCTCAGTTGTGTGCTGGCGGGCTCCTATCACCAAGAGCGGAAGCACCCAGGAAGCAAGGATAGCGCTCGCCCGCGATTCGTCGTCATGTTCATCTCGCTGGTGCCTTTCTATGTCTACGGAACCGTCTATTTCAGCTTTCTGTTTGCCGACCGACTGACCGCCGGAAGCGCGGTGCCGTGGGTTTCTGGCCTAAGTTTCGGAATAGACGCCGCATATAAGAAGGGTACCGATCTGGTGCTGCTAGCTTTCCTGATTACCGCGGCACTTGTGGAATATCTCGGCGATTCCTTCTTGCGGTTCTGGCAAAGGTTGGCTGCGGAACTGCCCCATGCCGCAAGCGAGCAACTGATAGTAAGTCTGCGTAAACGTCACTCGAAATCGATCTTCGCTATTTGTACTGCGTTCGTTGTGATTGCTTTAAGCGCTTGGTTCGCCTTCTCCCGTTCCAGCAACCTTGCGCCGGCCCCAAGATTGCTGGAGACGGCTGCGCTCGCCGGTCTCGGTTATCTCATGCTAAGTATGGCTCTGCTAGAAACCATTATTTTGGTCAGCATAAATGCTATTTCGAAGGCCTTGCTGGCTGTAGCACTTGGGGTGGGAGTGAACCTGCTGACGGGATATGGACTCAGCCATTTGTTGGGGGTGCAATATGCCGCCGTCGGACTGCTCGCCGGTTCCGCTGTCGTTCTGTGGAAATGTAGCGCGGCGGTTAATCAAGTCCTGTGCCACCCTGATTATCGTTATTCTATTTCGTGAGCTTTCCCGATGCCTGCTCTGGATGAACTAAAGGCTTTTTGGATTTTCGGCGTCTTCCTTTTCCTGTTCTTCTGGCTTCCAGCACATCTTTTTTCGGGCAGGCCAAATTCTCCTAGGGTCATGCGGATTGCCGGGAACTGGGCCCGTACAGTGCTGTGTGTGACGATCTTAGTGTTTCTGTTGAGCAGCTTGAGGGTGCTCAGTGCGATCACAGTTGTTTTGCTTGTTTTAGGCGCGCTAGGATTCGGTTGGCTTCGCAAGCGTGCTGTGATGCCTGGCCACCTGCTGATGAGCTTACAAGCGACCACGATAAACATGATACGCGAGGTTGAATCTTGGTCGTTTGGCCTGTACCTTCTCCCCCGCAAGCGCGCGCCCGCCTCGGCCCGCCCACGCGGGGAGGTACGCGTCAATCCGTGGCGGAGAGTCTTCGAAGGCAGGGAACTGCTGGTCGCATGCTTTGCCGTGGCGCTGGGAACAACCGTCGTTCTACGCGCCGAGCATGCGGTGCGGGAACTGCGTTTTGATCAGCCCGAGCAGTACTCTACTCTGCTGCGTGCCCGAGAATTGATGCTCAATATCCACCCTGCCGCCCGACCGTTCGTATTTCCCGCCGTGATCGCGGCCACGTCTTTGCTTAGCAGTACGGATCCAATGCAGGTAACGCGTTTCCTGACACCTGTAGTTGGGCTGCTAGTCGTCCTGGCCACCGGCTTGCTTATTCATGTATGCACGCGTGCGGGCGTTGCGTGCGTCGCCGCTATCTACTGTTTAGGAGCAGCCGTCTTACCGCCTGCGAGTAACGAAACGGGCGTGGCAATGTCCGCGATGGAGAAACTTCAGAGTGTCTTCAGCGGCTCTTCGGCAACGATCCGGGCCAGGCCAGAATTTGCGTTCGGCTTGCTATCGCTTCTCTTAGCTCTCGCCCTCCTCGGGGATTGGTATAGAAACTCACGCGGTTGGGATTCACTGCTGGATGTCACCTGCTGCCTGTTATTAGCAGGTATGATTTCGGAAGTCTTACTCCTGGTACTGATGATGTCGGCTGGGATTCTACTCCTTCGGCCAATGGCGGGTCTCTTCGCTTTCGTGACCCTGTGTTACGGCTTGGCAGCTTACGCGACGTTGTCGACCGGCATTACCGTCCCTGACGAAGTGAGCACGCTCCTACCGGTTGCCGCCGCGATCGTCGTGGCTTGCTTCCTGGCAATGATAGATGCCGAATTAGTCGCCCGCACCGGCAGGAGGGCAGAAACGGTACTGCTCGCTGCCTGTCTCTGCGTTGCCATGATTTGGTTACGACCGCAAAGGCTGCGTGGCCGATACCTCGAGTATGAAGCCGCCGCCCGTGCGACCCAGGAAATCGCATGTAGATTTCCCCGGCAGACGTGGGTTGTGGCAGCGCCTGTGGAGCAGTTAGCCGAAACGGTAGGCTTGGGAGGGTATGAAGATCTGGCGGGGTTTGTCGAAAAATATCGCAGCCAGGTCTCGAGTCCGGAGGCCCGCTTTCAAGATGCACGGAAAGATTTGTTTATTTATGTGGAGAAGAGACCGTTTCAGATTTTCTCCCGCGAACCTGCGAGTGTCTCTTTCTCCGTGCTGAGGGACCCCGCGTACCGCAACTATCGCTCACCGGGAGGACGAGCCAGCTTGGAAGCAGCGGCGCTACAACTCTGCGAGAGGTACCGGCAATACCACCCCAACGCGGACGTGTTTTTCGAGAACGAAGATCTTCGTATCTACCACATACACCAACAAGCTTCTTCGGACACTAAGCGAGAACAGTGAGGGCGTTGCGAAGTCGAGATCACAAAGTCTCACCGAAAATCATGTATAAAGAATTTTACAGACTGCGGCTTAATCCTTTTGAAATGACCCCGGATCCCTCTTTTCTGTTTCTCACCAGGAGACATCAGGAGGCCTTGGCTGCCCTTTACTATGGTGTTCGCCGGCGGAAGGGGTTCGTAGCACTAACAGGGGATGTTGGTACGGGCAAGACCCTGCTAATCCGCTGCCTTTTGCGATTGCTCAAAGATTGCGATATCGCTTGCGCGTATGTCTTCAATTGCCGCTTGTCCACCCTGGAGTTCCTGCACTATGTTGCCACGGAATTCGGGCTTGCACCCTCGGGCAAAACCAAGAGCGAAGTGCTGCAGGATCTCAACAAGTGTCTTGTGGCTCGGCAGCAGAGGAAATTGACGACTGTGATTGTCGTGGACGATGCCCAAGGCCTCTCGATCGACGTCCTCGAAGAGATCCGGCTTCTGACGAATCTGGAGACAGAAGAAGAAAAATTGCTCCAGATATTGCTCGTAGGGCAGCCGGAGCTGGACGAAATGCTGAATTCCTGTGAGCTGAGGCAATTGAGACAAAGGATAGCGCTGCGCTCTCACCTTGAACCATTAGGGCTAGAAGAGACGGGCGCTTACATACGACACCGGCTGCAGCTTGCGGGCGCCCACTCCGAAGCGCGTGACCTGTTTGGCGATGAAACGATCGAAAGAGTCTATCGTCATTCTCGCGGTATCGCGCGACTAGTCAACACAGTCTGCGAAAACGCCTTGATCACCGCCTTCGCAAGACAACTAACCAGTGTGCCGGCGGATATCATCGATGAAGTGGCCTACGACCTCCGCCTCAGCGCCATTCCGCCGCGGGCTGCACGCAGCAAGAGCAAAGACGAGATGCTGCAAGTGTATGAGGATCCTGCTTCAATTGCATAACATACCGAAAGACACGTGACAGGGAGGGCTGATGCTCGTTTCCTGAGCCAAGCGTGTGCGGTACCGCGAGAGCCGCCACCGATTACATTCCAAAGCTACACCGGTGAGAAAGCGATTGTGGATGGTACGGGACTGGTGCCCTCCACTCTCGAGCACGTAAGGCTTACGTGCGGAGACGCGACTTGGGCGGGCGAATGAGAGTCTCCTGAAGAGTACGCCCAAATCCAGATTAGGGTGTTCGCCTCAATGCGCAAATGGGAATTCTTGTGCCGCAAAGCAAGCACAATCCCAATTGCCCATAACTGGCCGCCGGCCTATTCTTCAACGGTCAAATACAGGGTGTATTTGATATCCGACAGCGGATCTGGGGTGCTGTGCTAAGAGTGAGTTGTTCGCCAATTTGAGGGAGGGCGGCATCTAACGAACAGCCCAGCACCTTAGAAATCCTACTGCCTCCGAAGAACAAAAGCGGTTTTCAGTTCGGTCTGCGATGGCAACACCGGAAAGGCTCCCGCCTATATCCCATATTCCGTGGGTTCTTCGTCGCCCGGGTTATTGGCGGACTCGCCGAATCCTCGCTCGTATGAGACAATTTCGCGCTCTAGCCATTGACTGTGATAGATGGGCAACCCTGTTGGTTCCTTCCTCAGAAAGGCCGATCGGGTCGACGCGAAAGCCCATAACAGAAATGGAACACCTGCTCAACAAGCTAGTCTCGCCGGTTGCCCGGGATATGGATATGGTGGGCGTCAGGCATGGCGTGACGGTTTCAGGTGGCGGAACGGGTAAGCCCGACAGGAAGGTTCAGTATGACCTCCTGGCGGACTTCACGACCTTCCCAGATGACTATCGCCAAGAAAGACTTGAAGCTCTCACACATCGGTTGGAGATGGCCATTGGGGCCTACGAGGAGCGCAAACGGGATGCGATTCGTGATTGGTTCAATCCGCTTTTTTGGATCGCAGCAGTGATCCGAATTCCAGTTTCGATTCTAGAATTCGCTGGCCTTATTAGCACCTACGAGGAGAATTCGGCAATCATCAAATTCTACGGTTGGGCTGTCCGAATCGCATTTTTATCTGTGCTTGTGTTCCTAGCTGCATTCCTCGCTAAGAAGACTAGCTTTTCCCTGCCTTGGGACTTGCTGGGTCATCTTTTCAAGTAGTGGCAACGGTATATCGCTTCTTCCAGCCTGTTACCGAGCGGCTCTAGGGAATTCAAGCAACTCGTGGCTTGGGGACTACATTTCGCCTCTTGCGACGTTGGCAGAAGCGACGAGAACTAGCTTGAGAAGAAACCCGCCGGGTCCAGCGCTACTTCAGGGACGCACCAAGCCAAGTCGGATTGCAAAGCGTACCAATCCCGCAGTCTCATGTATATCCAGCTTTCCCATCAGACGAGTCCTGTGCGCAGAGGCAGTCTTCACACTGATCCCCAGAACCACAGCGATCTCCTTGGTGGACTTTCCCTCAGCGACCAGTTGAAGGACCTCTCGTTCTCGAGGGCTGATGGGTACAGCGTCGGGCTGTACTCCTCCCCGATAAGCCTCGATGACACTCCGGGAAACTTCTGGACTGAGATAGGTTACTCCGCGGAGGACCTCACGAATTGCATCGACCAATTCCTTGGTCCCTTTGCTTTTCAGAATATAGCCAGAAACGCCCGCTCGCAGTGCCTCCAGTATGTATTGATCTTCCTTGTACATTGTGAGCAAGATCGTTTTCGTCTCAGGCGAGATGGAGGTGATCTGTCGACTGGCTTCGATTCCATTCAGCAGTGGCATCGAGAGGTCCAGAACAGCCAATTGGGGCTTGAGCTTCTGAGCCAGGCGAACCGCTTCGTGCCCATCGGATGCCTCTCCAACGACGCGGAATCCATGGCGCTCCAGAAGCGCACGAAACCCGTCTCTGACTATCTCATGGTCATCCGCGAGTAAGATTCCGACCGGCATATTTAATTGACGAGGGGCACCTGGATGCGCACCTCAGTTCCAAGGCAGGGTGCTGACTTGAGTTCCAGCGACCCCGACACGGACTTGATGCGCTCTCGTATGCCGAGCAGACCTAGCCCATGCTTCGGGTCTGCCGCGGAAACGGCGTGGACGTCGAACCCGACACCGTCATCCTTTACTGAGCAAACGATCATTGTGTTCTTGCCGGACTTTTGATGCTGAATTTTGACGGTAACTCGCGAGGCTTTCGCGTGTTTCGTTACGTTGGTCAGGGCTTCCTGAACACTCCGGTATAGAGCAGTCTCAACCAATGGGGAGAGTCGCCCGGCAGTCGAGCCTTGCACCTGTATGCCAAGCCCCGACCTCTGGGCAATTCCCTGCGCCAGAAACTCGAGGGCGGGTACCAGTCCAAGAAGGTCGAGCATCGGCGGCCTCAGTTCGTGAGAAAGACGACGTAGCTGTTCTTCTACTTCGGCGAGCCGGGATCGCACGTCCTCTAGCAGTGATTGCGAACCAGGTGCCACGGTCCCAGCCAATCGTTCTAGTGCGAAGTGTACTCCCATCAACAGCTGCCCCGCCTCATCATGAAGAGCATGCGCGATGCGCTTGGCCTCGGCTTCCATTCCCTCATTCAATTGTCGCAGAGCAGCTTGAGCTTCGTGCTGTCCCTGGTAGGTCATTTCAAACGGGGACAAGCTTTCGACGAAGAAGTTACCAGAGGACTCCACTTTGTGCACACACTCGGCGTGCGTTTTTGTGCTGCGCAGCATTGTCGTCAGAGCCCTGTGGTAGAAGGCCGCGATGTCAACCATCGCCGCCCCTGCGTTCAAGGCACGCCGGCCAAGTTCGTAGGCAAGCTGCAAACCAGCCTCGCTAGGGTTCTTGACGTACTCTCCCATCGCTGCCTGATAATCCCGCAGCAGAGGTTGGGGACGCGCGGCCGCGGATGCGATCTTCATTTTGAATTTCCCAGAAATCGCGCAACCAGTACCAGGGCATCATCCGAGTCTTTACCATGCCCGGAAAGAACCCGATCCGCGATCTCCTGCGGCGGTTCGCTGACATTGATCTCGTCACGGAAATTGCTAGTCACACCATCGGTCGCGAACGCCAGGGTGTCGCCGTTCACCACTGGCACCACAAAGGCTTGCAAGTTGGGCAGTTGCCCACCAACAACACCTCTTCCCAGCAAGAGAAAGTCCTTGTCAGGAGTACGGCTGGTTTTCGCATGCACCAGTACGCCCTCGACGTTGCCTACTCCAAGCCAGGTCATGGTGGAATCGACAACATTGAAAGATGCGATACTTACAACCACTCCGCGGGTGCCGACCAATTTGGCTTGGCAGCGCTTGATTAGAGAAACCACTGATTCGCCCGCATGGTGCTTCAGAGTTGTAACCGCAGTCCTGGCTGCCTCTGCAGCTTCGGAGCCATGTCCCAGACCGTCGACGACCGCGACCAGCATGCCTTCGCGAGACGGTTGAATCAGATGCTGGTCACCTGATGTGCCCTCCCCTCGCACAGCACGCGTGGCGACGCCACAAGCCAACGCATTTTCTCTCAATTTCTCCATTTCGTGATGCTGACTCTGGTTCCCTGGCCAAGCTCGGACTGAATTTCGAACTCATCCATCAAGCGTCGTACTCCGGGAAGTCCGAGTCCCAGTCCTCCGGAGGTGGAGAAGCCGACTTGCAACGCCTGTTCGAGATCGCGAATTCCCGGCCCTTGGTCTTGAGCAACGATCTGAATGCCCCGGCGAGTGGAGTTCGTAATGGGTCGAATCGCGATTTCACCGCTCCGAGCATAGCGGACGATGTTCCGCGCAAGTTCCGAAATCGCAGTAGCGATGAGGGCGAGCTCGGTGAACGCAAACCCTGCGTCCGCGGCTGCTTTCCGGCCCTCCTGACGCGCCTTGACAATATCTGTGTCACCGCTGATCGGAATTCGTACACCGTCAGCGGCCGAAGGTGGCGTGGTTGGGATGGACGCAGGCTTCGGTGATTGAAAGTTCTTGCTCATCCAGGGAAAGTTACCGTCACTATGTTTCGCGTCAAACAGCGCTTTAGAAGAAGCCAAGCATCCCAGTGCTCTCTCCCCCCGTTCCTGGGAACCATCGACCTCAAGGACGGGAAGAGTGACTTCCAGTGCCCATGGATTTCGTTTTGTAATTTAAGAAAGCCAGCCCCTCCTCCAAGTCCAGTGCCGTCGCCACCCCCTCCAGGTTCAACCCCAGCTGCACCATGGCGAAAGCTACATCGGGTTGGATACCAACAATCACTGTCTCGGCTCCGCGCAACCGGATCATGTACGCAAGATCACGAAGGGTTCGGGATGCGAAGGAATCCATGACATCCAAGGCGGTCACATCCACGATTACTGCGCGAGAACGATATTTTCCGACCCGCTCGACCAAGGCATCCCGCAGATTCGTCAGATCGGCATCCGTGAGTGCGGCCTGGACTGTCGCGATGAGGTAGTGCTGCTGTTTGAGAATGGGGACTTCCATGGCCAGCTTTTCCTACGCCTGCTGCGTATCTTCCGCGGTTGAAATAACCCTGTAGCCCAGTAGCCGCTCTGCCTCCTCAATGCCGCCTTGCAGGTCGCCCACCGTGTGCATCTTGCCCAAATCCACCCCGATGGTCACCAGCGTCTGGGCAATTTCCGGGGAGAGGCCCGTCACGATAACCATCGCGCCCAGAAGCCTGGAGGCTTCCACGGTCTGGACGAGGTGGCTAGCTACGATGGAATCCAGAGCGGCGACGCCCGTGATGTCAATCACTACGACCTTAGCGCGATTGGTGCGGATACCGCGCAAAAGTTGTTCCGTCAATTGGCGAGCGCGCTGGGGATCAATCGCCCCGATGATGGGGAGGATGAGCAGGCGTTCACGCACTTGCAAAACAGGAGTCGAAAGTTCACGAATCGCTTCCTGCTGCTCGCGAATGATGCGCTCGCGTTCCTGCACAAAGCCTACCGCCACGGTGTTGGCAATGCGGTTGGCGGCGGGTTCGTATGCGTCCAGAATGCGGTTCAGCTTGTCGAAGTCATCCCGGTACTTGGCGAACAAGGAGCGTGCGAGTACATCCCGCAGCAATAGGACGATCCCGACAACTTCGTCGGTTTCTACGCCTCGAGGAATCACGCGCTCTGATAGATTGCGAGCGTAAGCCTGCAAGGCCTCAAACGTCCCAGTCTCCAGCGCTTCCACGTAGTTGTCGTAGACAGAGGTCGCCTCGGCGAAGATTTCGTCCTCGGTCATTGCCGTCAGCAATCGGGCTTCTTGGATGCGGCGAGCCCACTCCTGACGAAGCTGGGTACGGTTCTGGCGAAGGTGGGCGACCAGTTCCCGCAACAGTGCAGCCGTAAACTCAGTGGATTGCGGACTATTCGAAGGTTGGGAGTGGACGTCCTTCTTCATGACGACGTTCATGAGAAAGGCCTCCTGATCGAGGTTGAGAATGATTGGTTCGAAGTGGCAGCGCTATCCGGCCAATGCTAGCGCAGATGATAGCACAGGGCACTTCGGCGTACTGCCAGCCCAGGGGACCCGTCAGAAAAAGCTGAAACGCCTCGCCTCACGCCTGACTCGGTGGCGCCAAAGTTATACCGAACCAAGCGAACGGCGTGCGGCGAGCCCGGTTGGGGCTGTCTCAGAAACTACAACGGTTGCCAAATGGGAACAATTGGGAAGATACTCGCCTGTAATTGGGAAATTACTTCGGCGCGAGTAGGGCAATAATCTTGGTCGAGGCTAGTCAAAATTACCTAGTGGCCGAGGGCAAGGGGGCGAAGCGACGGGCCTCACCATCCTTCCATAGCAAATTACGGAGCCCTCTTGGCGCAAGACCATATCTGTCTTGTTTTGACTGTTTGTCCGCCTGGGTTCTGATTGAAAGGAAAATCAAGTGGAAGCAACCGTCGTTATTCGGCGGAACGGAATCGTTGGTTTTCAGCCAACCGAAGTGGATCTGGTACGACACTGAGGGCGAAGACGGTTGCCCCGAAAAATACAGTGTTTTCCCTTAGCTTCCTACAGAAACCGCCTCATGTGGTTTCATCTGAAGCAGGGTATCGTACCGACAAGTTTTGCCACATCTTTGGCGGAGGACGGTGGGGAGGATATGCGGGTGCCAACCGAGCAGCCTACTCGTCCCTCGATCGCTTGCTGCGATGGTTTCTTAGTGCGGGGGCAATAGCCGAACGCCATGGCGCTGGCAACTAAACTGGTATTCCTGGTTCATTCCGGTTACTGGGTTGGTCCATCCTTAGCGGTCTCCGGAGGAAAAAAACTGTGCGAGTCACCTTCTTGACACCGCGCCCGCAAGCAAGATGCATCGAAAACCAGAACCGGGCCGGGCAAATCGAGGAGGAGATGCGGAAGTCATTCGAGAAGAACATGGCCCGCCTCGAAGCGGGGCTCAAAGAGACGATGCCCGGATCGAATGCGAACACCAAGATCATTGAGGCGATGGCCAAGCCTTGGCGTGGCTGGCAAGACCATTTACCGTTTTGTCGCTCACGTCGGGTCGGGAGGATCAATGAACACCGTTGAATACGAATCGCAAGAAGCCCTTGACCGGGCTCTCGCGGAACAACGCAAGAAAGACACGGAGCGAACGGCAGAAGCCGATACGCCAGAGCGGAGAGAGTGGGTCGCGGAGATGAATCGCGAGTACGGATTTGACGAAGATGGACGCGACACCAGTTACGACAGCGTGCAAAGAGAGAAGGACGACGACGATGATTCCAAATAACTCGATGCTGCTTTCAATTGCAGAGACAGCAGCAGAATTGCGCGTGTCGAAGAGTTTTCTATACCAGTTGGCGAAAGCTGGCGTTTTGCCAACCGTGAGAATCGGGCACCGGTTGCTGGTGCGCCGTTCAGACATTCGGTGATTCATTCAGACGGGTGCGCCAGAGGCGAAGGTGCGCGTTCTGCGGCTGGTGAAGACCTAAACCTATGCCTTGCCGAACTTCCGAAGGAACGTATGGAGCCGAGCGATGCGGTTCAAACTGGTTCCATTCCCACAACCAACTCCACTGTTTGGTTTCAATGGGTTGAGCCAATCTCATGAACGGGCTCGGTGACTCTAAACCCCAATTTCCAGCCTAAATTTCAGAGATTCGTTACGCACAGTTTTACGCAAGTCACGACTGCCCGTCCCTTCTCAGGCTGGCAAGCAACCCCGAATACCGCCTTTGCGGTCGGTCGTTGCGGACTGCGATGCCCAGCGCCTTCTTCTGCCCGACCAGCACGAGCAGCCGCTTGCCCCGCGTGATGCCTGTGTAGATCAGGTTGCGCTGGAGCAGCATGTAGTGCTGCGTGGCGAGCGGGATCACGACTGCCGGGAACTCCGA
>UEXT01000284.1_pt1 | contig 18945 bp, 42 predicted proteins | sample 4301081 | NCBI WGS metagenome assembly UEXT01 (sample SAMEA4773177, study PRJEB27434) | metagenome | biome: 2259; feature: agricultural soil; material: soil | place: USA | collected 2014-09 | depth 0.25 m
GGGCTCACTGATGAAATGGTCAAGGGCAAAAAGGGCTTCGCCGGGAATTACATCGAGCTAGCACGCTTCATTCTTGGCGAATGGACCATTGTAGCCCATAACTTGCCCTATGATCGGTCGGTCCTCGCCCATGAGCTGGCCCGGATCGACCGGGCACTCGCCTTTCCCTGGCCTCCGCACCATATCTGTACCGTCGAACAGTCGCAAGATATACGGGGGCATTATCTTTCTCTCTCCGACCTTTACGCACATTACTACGGCTCCGCCCCAGGCCAGATACATCGCGCGGATTCTGACGTTGAGATTCTGTACAAGGTCGTGTGCAAAATGCGTAAGGAGGGGCGACTGTGACTCTCTGGTTTATCAAACGGCGACATAATCCCGAGGCCAGTAACGGGAGCATTGCCACGGTATGGGCCGCTACAGAGCGGGAGGCGCTGCTAAAGGTCAAATGCACATTGCCGCATCTTATTGGCATCCGTCTGACCATAGAACGAGCCTGGAGCCCAGAGCCTAATGATCCAGTTACGACTGCGTACCGAGTATAGTTTTCGCACAGTCTTTGGGCGCATCCCGCAGGTTCTTGCTGCTGCAAAGGGGGATGCGCTCGGGATTGCTGATCAGGGAGTTTGGGGTCATGCGATTTTCTACAAAGCTGTCAAGGCAGACGGACGCAAGCCACTTCTCGGAGCCGAAGTCTTTGTTGTTCCCAATGCGGCGATTACCGAGAAGCAAGGGGGAGTGCGCGCTTGCTTCATCGCACGAAATAATGCAGGCCTTTCAGAGCTATATGGCCTCATTTCCAGGAGTAACATCAAGCCCCGCTTCTACTATGAGCCCCGGATTGACTACGCGGATGTTCGTGCCGCGACGAAATCTGGTAACCTGTTCTTCCTCTCGGGCTCGGGCGCGCTCCTGGAGAAGCTGCCGAAGCGGCCTAATGTCTATCTGGAACTCAATCCCCGGAATCCCGCCTGGAATAGCCTGGTCGGAAAACATCGGGGTGATTGGGAGCGAGTGGTTTGCAGCGACAACCTCTATCCAACCGTTGCGGATCGTCAAGCCTGGGAAATACTCAGCGGACTGGGCCCGAAAGGTCGCCGGGGTCAAGGTCGCACAACGCCAATGCACATCCTGGATGAAGAGGAGTTGCGGCTGGCAATCCCAGAAGCGACGGATGAGGACTTCTTAAACACCGAACGAATCGCAGCTGAGTGTGATGTCTCGTTGATCAAAGCCGAAATGGTAAAGTACCCGGACCCGGAGCCGCTTCGTGATATTTGTCTCCGAGGCGCGAAGGCCCGGGGGATGAAGGTCATAAAGGGCAAGCTCGCAAATCGAGAATATGAAGATCGCATGACGATGGAATTGGAGATGATTGCGAGCAAAAACTTTGAGGACTACTTCTATGTCATTTCGGACCTGGTACGCGAAGCGAAGAAACACATGCTTGTTGGTCCTGCTCGTGGTAGCAGTGCTGGAAGCCTCGTCTGTTACCTTCTGGGTATTACGGATATGGACCCGATTGTCCACGATCTCATGTTCGAGAGATTTATCGACCTCACCCGCGCGGACCTCCCAGATATTGATATTGATTTCCAGGACGACCGACGGGACCTTGTTGGCGAGTATTTGTCCAGACGGTATGGAGCTGAAAGGGTGGGCCGACTCGGTACAATACTCACCTACAAAGCCAAGTCCGCCATCGGAGACGTTGCAAAGATCGCTGGTATTCCGCAATTCGAAGTAGCGGACCTCAAAGGGGCCATTATCGACAGGAGTAGCGGAGATGCCAGGGCGCAATTCTGCATCAAGGACACCTTCGAATCGCTTGAGATCGGTAAGAAAATGCTCGAAAAGTACCCTGTACTTGGACTTGCCGGGGAGTTGGAAGGACACGCTCAATATTCTGGCACGCACGCAGCCGGAGTCATCATTACTCAAGAGCCTCTTACCCGGTATACGGCCATTGATCATAGCGGAAGTGTCCAAATTGATAAGAAGAGTGCCGAAGTCCTCAATATCCTCAAGATTGATGCCCTTGGCTTGCGCACCTTGTCGATCCTTCAGGATACACTTGACCAACTTGGGCGTGACCGTGCATGGCTCCTTGCTTATCCACTTGACGACAATGATGCCTTCGAAATCTTCAACCGGGAACGGTTCTCGGGCATCTTTCAATACGAAGGTCAGGCGCTCCAAATCCTCACCAAACAAATGAAGATCAGGAGCTTCGACGATGTTGCGGTTATCACTGCTCTGGCTCGTCCCGGGCCTCTACATTGTGGTGCTGCTAATGAGTTTATTGCCCGCCGTGTGGGTAGCGCGCCGGTTGTCTACCTACATCCCGCCGCCGAACCTTTTACCCGATCCACCTACGGCACCGTTGTCTATCAAGAACAAGTCATGCAAATCTGCCGACACATCGGGCAGCTTTCCTGGGAAGATGTTCAAACGATTCGTCGCGCTATGTCGAAGAGTCTTGGGGATGAATTCTTCGGCAAATACTGGGAACGCTTCCGAGATGGAGCCGGAGGACTGGGTATCCCTGAGGTCGAAGCACGTGGGATATGGGACAAGATTTGTACATTTGGAAGCTGGGCCTTCAACAAATCCCACGCCTACTCCTACGGAATGATCAGTTACTGGTGCGCAATGTTTAAGGCGCACTGGCCCCTTGAATTTGCCGCCGCCAATCTTCGCTCGACCCGGGATGAAGAGAGCGCGGTGAAGCTGCTCCGTGAACTAACAGAGGAGGGCTATGAATTTATTCCAGTTGACCCTGCGAAGTCTGGCCTTACGTGGGCCGTTGTGGATGGAAGTCTCCTCGGAGGGCTTACCAACGTGGTTGGTATCGGGCCCGCTAAGGCTCAGACGATTATTGCCGCACGAAATAGCCATACTCAACTCACTCCCGGGCTCCGGGCAAAGCTGGCGAACCCGCAAACACCCTATGACGACATCTTTCCAGGGAAGCGACGGTTTGCCGATCTTCTTGCCGATCCCCGGAAGTATAACATCAAATCCGGACCAGTAACCCCGATCCGGGAAATGCGTCAGGCCGGAGAATATGTCTTCATCGGACGCATCCGCGAAAAGAATCAGCGCGACCTGAACGAATGGCACTCGCTCCATGCGCGCGGGGGTCGGGTCATTAAGGTGAACAATCTCTTCCTCAATCTCGTTCTTGAGGATGATACGGGGATGTGCTTTGCAACTATTGGTCGCTTTGATTATCGGCGGCTTGGTAAACCGATCATTGAGAACGCGAAAGTGGGGGACTGGTGGCTGTGGAAAGGGCGCATAAACGGAAGCTCCAACCGACTGAAAATCTCTCTCTGCCGTTCCCTCGAAACGGAGGAATTCCCGCGATGACTACGACAGCGCCCCGGACCTATGAGGCGGCGGAGGAACGGACAGGAATTGTCCGTATCATTTTCTCACGGAGCTTCCAAGACAAATTTGTCAGAGCCACGTCCTTTGGAGAGGCTGCGCAATATGTCTCTTGTCCTTCGGGCGGGATTGCCCGCTTCGAATGGGTCACGGAGATGCCCCGTGCCTAATCAATGGCCTGCTATCGGCGCAACCCTTGAGTTGACCTTTCGTCAGGATGATCTGCCGGCGATGGAGGTCACCTTGACCGAATGTCTAGGGGCTGCACGTATTTACCGGGCGCGCAATGCCGAGGGGGAGGAGGGTCTACTCATCTGTCAACCCTCCGGGACCTATTACATCCTGCGCGATTTCGAGGAACCTGAAGGCGACCCAGAACCTTGGCAGGGAGACGGCAGTGTCTGAATGGTTTAAGGCGCGATTCCGCGACATCTGTCAGCGCTGTAAAGCTGACATCCACCCGGGAGACTATTGCAGATATGTCCAAACGATCCTCTGCTGCCGAGACTGCGCCGAAGAAATTGAAGAGGAAGAAGGATGATGCAAAGGGCGATGGTGCATATACGTGCAGTTATTGCGGTGAACCACTGGGTCGGTTTGAGGTGGGGCTCTGCAAGGGCTGCAAGAATGGCTGAATATCACGGACACTCAGGCACCCGGAACGGTTTTCCAAAGACACCAACTTATCAATCCTGGCAGCATATGAAAGATCGCTGCTACAATCCGCGGAATGAATTCTATCAGCATTACGGTCGCCGTGGCATCATCGTTTGTGATCGCTGGAAGGGATCATTTCTCAGTTTCCTGAAGGATATGGGCGAGCGGCCCGAGGGCATGACCATCGACCGCATCGACCCCAACGGCAACTACGAACCGGAAAACTGTCGATGGGCAAACGGACACGATCAGCGCCTCAACCAGAGGAATCAGCGTTTGAACAGGCGCAAGCGCGCGAGGCGGAACAGCGCAAGGCGAACGGGCGGCCGTCGAAGCGACGACTAGGCGGCCCCTGGGTTGTATTCGATACGACCCTCGGACAGCTCATGGTCCTTCTTGGGCCAGCGCACAAAGCCTATCCGGTAAAGGATGGTCCGGCAGACGGGGTGCTGATGCTTGCGATTGCGAGTCTTGGCCTTACGCCAACCGAATTTCGAAGTCATACACTCGCCGTAAACGCCGTGAAGCGCACCGTCGAATATCACCAGCGTTTCTCGTGGGGAAAGGACGTTATCGCAGAGAAATTCCGGGTCACCACACGGGCCCAGCTTCAGGTTGAAGAAACAAGTCGGCGTGCAGAGCGCAAGGCAGGAACCCGTGACACAAAAAGCTCATCATCTGCCATATGTCAACCAGAAAAGTGACGATTCGATATGGCTAAAGAAGCCTCAGGCTGGATCAAAATTCGAGAGGCGCTAAAGGCGCTGGATCCAAAACTCCACACAATCAGAATTGAGAATGGGCTGCTGTATGGTGCTGGAACCCCAGACGTCAATCTCTGCCTGAAGCGTGTGGATGCCTGGGTCGAGAACAAGGCCCTGACGCATTGGCCCGATGTCCCGGCTGATCGCGTAATCAAACTCGACCCTGAGTTTAATGATCAGCAGCGCCTTTGGCATCGCGCGCGATGGGCAGCGGGCGGAAACTGCTGGCTTATCCTCGCGGTCCTCCGGGAGCGGGACTGGCTTCTGTTCTCGGGGGATACGGCGGCGGAATTTGTTGGGATAAGTACGCGACAAGTTTTGATTCGAGAGGCTTCCTTTTATTACCAAGGCGGACCGTTCCCGGCGAAGCTGTTCTGGGAACATATCCGGACCCGAGCGCTGCGGGCGCGTGAGCTATGATGAGACTTTACTTTTCTCCCTGAACGCGGTATCGTTCGGCTAGGTCCGGGACGGGCCCGGACCGAGAGAACGTGATCAGAAAGGACGAACCGCCATGAAGGTCGAAATGCCCTCCCGCGTTGTGCGCGTTACCTTTATCGACGGGCGAACCCAAAAGGTCCCCGCCAATAGTTATGCTGAAGCCGCCGCCAAGCTCAACATCCCCCTCGGTACCATTTCCCGCTTCAAGTATGAGTTTCGGAAAGTGTCGGTGCGCACATGATCACTCGAACCAAGGACGACATCGAAGCGCTGGAGCTAATGCAGCAATGCGGAGGTCACTTTGTCTCCAATCTCGCGCGGGCCTGGGTCTTTGCGGACGCGGAGAATGATCTGCGGCTCCGGCTTGCCTTCGGCCATTACCTCGATGAATACAAAGCGTTGGCTCAGAAAGCGAAAAATCGCACCTCTGCACCGGCGCATGATCCTACGCGCGGGGGCGGGATCGAAGGAGGAACATGAGAAAGGTGAGATGGAACGATCCAGAGCTCAAAGTGATTATCCGACTCAAATGTCTCTTTGAGAAAGGGATCGGGCTGATGGATGTGGATGAATGCACCGGGGCGCTCACAACAGGAGAAGTTGTCACTGTGGAGCTTCCTTTCACCCAGCTGCCCCGGGCCAATTACCTCGGGATTCTCTTGGATTATGCGCGTCGTGATGGCGTGTTTCTCAAGGGACTCGGCGTCCTCGATGGATCAACAATCGTTCTACTCCAGAAGGAGCATTCTCATGGCCACCGGTGACAAGGAAGAAGTGCTGGCAACGATTCGCTACGGCAAAGACAACGAGGAGCTTCGTATCACCCGCTCCGTCTTCAACAAGGTCGAGTATTTTGGCGTCCGGGTGTGGTGGCTGTCGGAGGATGGGAAATGGTTCCCAGGTAAGAACGGCATTTCGATTGTGGAAGATCGCGCGGTTGAAGTGTTGACCGAAGCGCTGAAGCACGCGAAGAATGGCAAAAAGAAGGCCAAGTAACAGAGCTTTACTTTTCGCTTGACCGGCCGTAGCTTCCGATAGGTCCCGGGACGCGCCTGGGGCCGCGAGAACGGACGAAGTGAGGAATTCATCAATGAGACGAAAAACCTCGAATCGGCAATTTGCCCGGGAATCCATCCTCTTCCGGCTCGCGTGCGAGTTGGCGGGGGTGTACCCGACCGAACGCCAGGCCTCCAAGTTTCGCCAAGGCAAGGGCGAAGCGAGCGCGATGCGAAATGTCGCGATGGCGGAGCTTGCCAATCCCACCATCGAGTCCCGGACGACCCGGGTGCTCGGAAAGGATGTGCAGCTGTGAAGAAACATTACGAGCCTGACAACCAGGCATTCCCGGCCGACGCCTACTGTGTGGACAGTTATCGAGGGGTGGCGTGGTATGTGCTCGGATGGGAGACAGAGCCGGATGAAGAAACAGAGTGGTCTGGATTCGAGAAGCGGACTGGGAAGGTTGTCGCGGTGATGGTTGGGGATGATCGACACTTCCGCTTTGAGCCAGAGGAAATGATCCCTCTGGAGCGCGAGGCGTACTGTGGCGTCTGTGGTCAAATCGGATGTGCTCACGATGGAGTTGAACGATGAAAGCCAAAAACGGAAAGCAATTCCTCAAGGTCACGCTCGTTCAAGGGCGCTTCTCCAACGAGGAAGAATCCAGCATCCCCATCGGCAAGATTCAAGTCATCCGGGGCCTCGATCCCACAACTGCCAAAACATGGCCGAACAGCAATCTCCATTCAGCCCGGAGTGTCGTCGAAGCGGTTGGAAACAACATCTTCTGGTGTAAGGAATCGCGGGAGGAACTCATGAAACAGATGGGAGAGGAGTAGGTCATGGCGCAAAGACGCAGAAAGTGGTGGGGGTGTAAGGATTGTGATGCTCGCTTCCCCTCGGGCGTTAAGCTGATGAATCATCGTCGCATCGATCACCCCAAGAACGGAAAGGCGGAGATGGCAAATGAAATTGCCAAAGAAGTCGAAGTCCTCCTCACCGATCTCAACGAAGCCCCGGCACGGACATCTGATGTTGCTGGAGAAGTCATCTGGGCTGTCGGACGAATCGAAGGATTCCTACAAGCCCACGCGGAGGGAATTGGACTCTCTGGGCGAATTTTTGCCGACCGGGTTCTCCAACTTCTTTACCGTCGTGAGAGCCGGTTCACGCCCGGGGCTCCGGACAGCATGCCCGCTGTGCGGCGCGCGGCCTCCCGCCGGGCTGAAGTACGGGCATAGAAAGTGGCGCTGGACGGCGGCCCATATGGTCACCGAACATAACTGGAGGAAACGCTAACATGCGTGACATGAGCGAAGCGCGAATCGTCATACCCGATCAGATGGTCCTGCTGGAGCTACCCTTCTCCGAAGTTTGTATGCACATGAAGGTTGCCGGGACGAAGATGTACGGCATCGTCCTTTCCCGGGCTGTTCAGTTAGTCGGGATGGATGGGCGTCTGTTCTCTGCCCCTATTCTCCACGGCGAGGCCGGCATCTTTACCAATCCGGACGGCTCCATGTATTATCACCCGCCAAAGCAGGAGGAGGTTAGCGTCACTCGGGAAGCAATCGAGCACGAAGTCACAATTATCAGCGATCATGGTGTGGAGCGCGGCGTCGTGGATGGCAACTCCATCCGGGTCACCGATCCATGAGCAACACACGCGGAGGACCCGGGAAGGGCACGCAAAAGTGTGAAGCCCGGGACCGGGAGGGCCGGGGGCAACCCTGGCACCGATGTACGCAGAAGGCAACGAAAGAGTTGATCCACGGTATCTCGCGCAAACGCTATTGTGACGAACATACCGCCCGGTTCATCGACGTATTCCCCAAGAACACCTTCAAGGTGAGGAAGCTGAAGAATGCTGAATGAAGCAAAGCCTACTCTGCGGCTTGGCGATTTTTGCTATTACATCCTCGGGATCGTCACAGATCGCAAAGACGGACTCTGGGGCCCGGTCCTCGTTGTGCGTGGGGAGTCCGGGTACTATCCTATGCCATGGGCCTGGGGACGAACACGGGCTGAGGCGGAGGAAGCCTGCCGGGACCAGAACCATCGTCTCGGAATTACGCCAGAAGAACAAAGTCGAATTGTTGCGTCTTCAATGGCGTCGCAGAACCGTCGATTCCATCGTACCCGAGTCACCCCCACGAAAAGGCATACGGGAGGTTCCTGAAATGCGCTGCCCCAGCTGCAACAAGTTTGTCCCCTTCGATACGGAAGTGGACCCTGAAGAAGAGGATGAACCCAGCATCGATGACAATAACCATTTTCACGCTTCCTACACCCGCACGCTGACCTGTGAAGAGTGCGGCGATGATTTGAAGTCGGCGCTGATCGAGATTGACGAGGACCTTTCGGACATCCCCGACTGCTCGACTGAGGAGGGGCATGCCTGGGATTTTGATAAGGTCTCAGTTTCCCCTTCGACTCGGTACGAAGGCAAGGGCCGGGGCACACGGACGTTTTATGGAGTCGAAGTCTCAGGCGAGGCGAAGTGCTCCCACTGCAATCACACTATGAAAATTGAGGCGTCCAACGACGAGATGGCCTCGGCGTTTGACGAGCTAGTATGATAAAACGCTACGCTGATCTATTCATTGCCGGGGTGGGTTTCCTGGTTGCGGTCACGCTGCCGCTCTTGATCGAAGTCGGGACAAATACACAGGAGCTTGCGATCATCTCCTTGGTGGTGATCGTGCTTCAGGGGGTATTCTTCTGGTACACAAAACGGGATCAGGCCGAGTTGCTGCGCGAAGTGCGCACGTTGCTCAACCACGAGATTCGCAATCAGCTCCAGATTCTCATGGTCTATCTCCCGGAGGACCCGGAGCAACGCGACCTCGCCCTTCACGCAGTCGAGCGGATCACCGAATCCCTTCTCAAACTCGGCCATCCCATTCGTGACGTTCGGGCGGAGGCCCGGGAGCTAACCCTGCCATGACCACAGCGCAGGTTGGCCCATTCGAAGCCCTAGAGATTCAATCCCGTTGTGGGGCGGTTCTGAAAATCGCGCATGATGATCAGCACTGGATCGTAGCCTTCTGGGCATCGGACGGCTGGCGCCGGGCCCCCTATTTCTTCAGCGACCGGGGACTGGCCTATGTGCTGAAAGCGATCTTGAACCATCCTTCCGAACCCAAGATGAACATTCGGGAATGGCAGCTGATCGCCAGCGCCGGGTCGAAACGGTGAACCTTTACTTTTCTCGCTGTCAGCGGTATCGTTCGGCTAGGTCCGGGACGGGCCCGGGCCACCGAGAGAACGGGAAAGGAGAGCAGGATGAGACTTCGAACAGGAATGCGCGTTGTGGCGCCGTTTACGCTCCTCGACTCCGAGGGACACGAACAGTTTGAGCTGCGGGTCGGCCGTCTCACCTTTAACGGCACCAAGGTGTGGGAGCGGAATGGCGGATGGTGCTATGTGGCATTGGCGGTGACTGGTGGGTACGAGCAGATGATCCATGCGTCCGAAATCACCATCGCGCCGCTCTCCCGGGTGCCGGTCGCCTCGATGCCCAAGCGCATCTATCGTCGGCGTGCCGTTGTGGGGCTTCGCGCTCGCCAGCTCATCCGCGTCAATCGTACGATCATCGAAACCGCTCGGCAGCCGGCTCGCTGGACGCCCCAGCGGCCAGAAGGGATGACGACTCTGTGAAAACGACCTACTGGTGTCGCTCGAAAGATTGTACCCTCCGCGAAAAGCCCATCATCACCGAGTATCGGGTCAGCGGAATGGTGTGTGAATACTGTGGTGCGACCATGCAACTTTGTCCACTCAACTTCGCGCTGATCGAGATGACCAAGGAGCACGAGGCCACCTTGATCCTCTCCGCCTCGGGGGATAGGACAGCAGGGGGCTCCCTGTATGCGGAAGTGAAGCTGTGGGTTGGCACCGATCCCGAGTACATTGCCTATTTGTGGAAGGCGCTCCGCGACACGTTCCAGATCATCTGGGACGAGAAACCTGTAGTCGCATATTGGGACGTGCCCGTGTGCGATGCGCAGAATCACGAAGTCGAGGAAGATTTCCTCAATTGTGCAATCTGCCAGGATCGCGCTATCGAAGCGCAGATGATCGAGTTGGAGGCTCTGACGCGATGAGAACGCTTGAATTCATGCTGTCTGGCGCCGCGCGACTCCGGACGGACCCGATGTCGGTTCAGCGGATCGATGAGATCGAGGACATCATCAGCGCCCTCAATTCCCGGATCGACCCGGACGAGTCGCCCTGTCTGCCAATCGAAGAGGGGGAGCTAATCCACTTCTGGCTTCATCATTCCGAGCTGGCCTTTCTGCTCCGGGTCCGAGTGCCCATCTTTCTCACCATGAATGAAGAAACCACCACCCGGAATCTGCTCGACCGCTTCGACAAGGATCGACTCCCAGACGAGCTGTGGATCAACAATGTCGAAATCATCGAGACGCGTGAGGTACGAACATGATCACTGGGCCAACTCACCGTTCTCCGACGCATCCTGGGGAAATGCTGCTGAAGGAGTTTTTGGAGCCGCTCAATATCGGCCAGAGCGAATTCGCACGGCGCATTGGCGTTTCGTTCCAACGTCTGACCGATATTGTTCACGGGAGACGGTCGGTCACAATTGACACCGCGCTTCGACTGGCCCGGGTGCTCAATACAAGCCCCGATCTATGGCTTGGATTACAGCAGAAGTGGGACCTGTGGCATGCACTACGTTCGCCAGAAGCAAAAGCAATTGAAAAATCCGTCAAGCCTCTCAAGGAGACGTACTGATGGCGACTAGGCGAAGCACTGAAATTAAGCGCCTCGCGCGCATCGAGGCGGAGCGCGTCCGCGAGCAGCAGATCACGCGCAACATGGCGACCGACCCGAATAGCTGGCCACAATGGCCTGTGCTGCCGCTGAAGAATCGGAAGGAGCCAGGGGTGCTGGGGTATATGACCGAGTCAAAGAACAATCCCTTTCGGGTCTATCTCGGACTGATCTTTGGCGGCGCCAAGCCCACGGGCGTTCGGAATTACAAGACGGTCGATGAACTGCTGGATGCAGGATGGGTGGTGGACTAATGGCAGACGATGCGGAAGGCACTCGCGCGCTGTATCTGTACCTCGGGCGCTATTGGGACGGGAAGTCCTTGACGCATCAATTCGTCGAGGTCACCGAAACCGAGGTTCACGCGGCATCGTTGGGCTCGGGTATGCACACCTGGCCATCAGATCGGATTCGTCTCTACAACGACAAGGGCGGAGTCAAGCGGCTTTATACGCGCTCGCCCGGGGTGATCTATTCGGTCTTGAAGCTCAACGAGAACCAGACTCGTTTCGATCAACCGAACCCAGCACTCCACTGGCCCAAGCCCGGCGATATTGCGCGCTGGGAGATGCAAGACAAATCGGCCTCGGCGCTGGCGCGTGGGTCCCGGGAGATCAAAGGGGAGGTTGAAGATTTGCTTAAGCGCCGCCTTCAGCCGATCCGGGAAGCCTACCGCGATGCGGGGCCAGCACAGAAGGCACAGATTCTCGCGCGGGCTGTTCACATGATCATTGGAGGAACCTAAAATGGCAACTGCTGATGAATTGCGCTTTGCCCTTCTGACTGATGCAGAAGTGCCGCGCCCTTGTGTGATCTGTGGGGAAGTTACGCACAATCGGGGCATTTGGGAGATGGGCGAAGAAACCGTAAAGCAGATGCTCGCGCCCCCGCGTCCCGATCAGACCCGCTATATCATCTATGCGGCGTGTGGCAGGTGTTTCCGGAAGCACGTGGGCAAGGACACGGTGATCGAGGACAAACTCATCGCGGAGTGGAATGCCAATGTCGCTCAACGACACTAAGGAACCGCGCCAGCTGCATCATCCATATGATGTCATCCCGATCCATGTTACAGCGGATGGCTGGCGTATGATTCATAATGCCTTGAAGTCGGCGGCCTCGGTGGCGCTCCAGAATGCGCTACGGCTAGAGGTCAGCGACAAGGCGCGGGGTGTGTTCGAGTTTCAGGTCAAGGCGTATGCTGATCTTGCGGCGGAAGTTGAGAATGGCTTTAATCGGACGCCCTCGCTTCTGCTCGCGGGGGGCGAGCATGCTCGGCTGGTCGCCGTAGGCGATTGCCTCAAGGACGAACGACGCCGGGCTGCGGAGGAAGATCGGTTGGAACTGATTCTCCGGGCCGGGCTTTCGGGCCAGGACCGAAACGCGCCCGAAGCGGACCCGAAAGGTCGGGGGGTCGGCCCTCGGGTCGGCTCCCCGGGCGATCCACGCGATTAGGGGGTGTTGCATTCGAAATCCAGGGCTTCAAATCGTTCGTTACCTCCCGCCGGATCGTGGTGTTCAGATCGGATCGGCTCGGGGCGAGCTTCAGCCGGGCCCGGGCCGCGTGGAAATCTGGACTCGGACGGGGGACGGAAATGCGTGGATTCGGGTGTGTATCAATCGGGATCTCGAAGCGGAGCTAGTGGAATTTATCAACTTTGTCGAAGGGAGAGGAGAGGCGCATGGCCATAAGTAAGAATGATGCAATCCGGGTTCTTGTGATTCTTCACAACTACTTGGAACCAAAGAAGGCATTGGCCTTGATCGAAGATTTGTGCACGGTCCAGGGCAATCAATCTTTCCGGGAATCGGTGCGCCGACTCAAGGAGCTGGCCGAGGCCCAGGAGTATCAACGGCGAAAGTTGGTTGCCCATGGCTCTTAGTGATGACGAAATTCGGCGGATACACGAAATCGAACAGCTTCAGGAAGGCCTGACCGCGCTCACAGCGGCGCTCCGGGCCTACTATGGAGCACTCCGCGAGGTTGGCTTTAATAGCGTTGAGGCGCTGTACCTAACGGGCGTGTATCAGAACAAGATGGTCGAAAGAATTCTCAGCGCAAGTAAGGCGCCATGATGATACCAAAATTGACGATGGGCGAACGACTGTATCTGCTCCGGCGGCGAATGAAGCTGACGCAGGAGGAGGCGGCCTATCAGTGGATCGGTCCAGGCGAGTGGCGTGAGATTAATGCAATGGAGCGAGGGAAGAAACCCATCTCGCATGATCTGATTCGCACGCTCGAATTGCGTTGGTTTCGGCCCGAACCCTGGGAATTGCTTCAGATTTGGCGTCGCCGGGAAGGTTGGACGATCCGCGAGGCGGCCCGGCATATGCGCCTCAGCCATATCACCCTTATCGCCCGCGAGCGCGGCGAGTGGAGCTGGCGGGAGACGGAGCGCTGGTGGAATGAGAGAGCGGCGCGTCTTAGCGCGAATCGCAAACGAGCCTAGTGAATCGCAGGCGGCGGTGGCCCAAATGGTCAGCGAGATGAATAATCTCATGAACTGCACCGATTGGGTGCTCGAAGTGTTAACCGCCGTGCCGTTGAATGATGAAGAGACGCAGTTTGTTCTCGTCGCCCGGAAGCTGCGGAGGGTCCGGCGACGTGGGGATCAAGTGGCGACATAAACATCGATCGTGGTGGAGGAAGCTATGGGATACCTGCTGGGCTATTTGGGATTCATTGTGGTAGTCGGAGCTGGGCTGGGCCTGTATACGTGGCTCACTCGGCCCCGGCCACGCGAGGATTCGCCGGACGGAGATTGGATGGGAGGAAACGGGCCATGATGGGCTTCTTGGATGATGTAGACAAGGAGCTACTGCGAGCCCGGATGATGCATGGGCCAATGGCGAGTGCGCATGAAGGTTATGCAGTCATCTTGGAAGAATTAGACGAGATCAAGCAAGAAGTGTTCTGGGGAAAGACGGCGGGGAAGTATGACCGATTGTACAAAGAGCTAGTACAGTGCGCGGCCATGTGCGCGCGATTGGCTGAAGATGTCTGTGAAGGGAAGATGAGCTTATGAGAACGTTGAAGGATCATATTTATGATCTTGACCAAGCGCGCATGGCCGCGCTGAAAGCCTGCCATGAACGCCGGAACCAGAATTTAACCAAGGAGGATAAGCTGGTGCTGTTTGAAGCAGCCTCGCAGCTGGAATTACTTTTGTTGGTGTTCGAGCGGCTGTCGTATCTCAACTGTGACCCGGGGTATCGCTATGATTGAAGTGTTGCGATGGTTTCGAGAGGTTTCAGACTGGGCCGAACGGCGGTGGGGGCTGGGCACGTGGGTCGAAGTGAGCTGGATGAACCGTTCGCTCCATCTCAAGTTTCTGAAGGTTGTGGATGACAAGCTGCGGACCTGGGACTTTGCGGAGACGCCGATGGTGCTGCAATCGTTTCGAGATGTGGATCAGTTCGTTCTTCACCTTCAGCGGAACAGCGAGAACATCGTGCTATGATCAATCTGGATCAGCTCGAAGTGATCTGCCGAATGGCTGCGATCCTGAATCGCTGTGAGGCAAAGGTGACGGTGTATGATCTGATCTCGATGGCCCGGGCCCGGGCCGCGTCAGCGTTGGCCGCGCGCTCGGAGTACACCTACTCGGAGGCAGAAGATCAGCTGAAGATTCTTGCCAATGCACTCGATACTGTTGAACGCACGGCCGAAGAGGAGCGGATTATATGACGACGCGAAAGGATGTGTCGGCGCGGGAGATGACGCATGCGGCGGCGGAAGCAATGATGGTTGTAGCTAAGAATTGCGGCCTGCGCTCGGTCACGATTGCCATTACCATTCCTGGGACCGAAAACGAGGCGGTGGTGGCGACGAGTGGGGAGAAAGCGGACCTGCTGGAACAATTAAAGGTGATCCAACGAACCATTGGCTATCGCGTGGCAGGATTATGATGAAAGATCGTCGCGGACGAATTCCGCCAATCTGTCGCGGACGAATTGGGAATCACATCGTTATTGCTGATTGGATGGGTTATTTCGCCATCCTGAAGCGGCGATTAGCTGCCTATCAGGCCACTGGACATGCAGATTGGCGATGGTGTACGCTTTGTCAAAGTTGGGACGATCCAAAGTACATGGTCGAAAAGCCAACGGGACAATGTGAACATCGTGCATGTCGAAATGCATATGCGAAAAATCACTACCATACGAAAGTGATTTATCGACCGCTCAAAGAGCTGCGCTGCTGCTATTGCCATTCTACCGAGGGCGATGTGAAGGCGCACGGCCGTCGAAAGAAAATTGCCTACCACTTAGAATGTTATCAGCGAAATGCTCGTCGTCTTTATCAGGAAACAGGTTGGCCAAGTGTTCGGGAACGAACGGCAGTAGAGCGGCGATTGGGCCGGGAATTCCCTACGCTTGTTCACTTGGGGCGATTTTATGGGACGTATGTGGTAGGCGATTGCGGCTACATTACCCATCTCCGGGCCCGAGCCCGAGCCCTTCGGGAATGTGGTCATGTAGATTGGCATAAGTGTAAACATTGTAAAGAATGGGATCGTCCCAGTAATCTTGTTCAGCATGGGCCATATGCCAAGAAGGGAAAACCGGGCAAATTCCAAGTGTCGTGGACACATGCTCACTGTCATGCAGAATATTCCCTCTGGATGCAGCAACGAATTCGCAGCAAAACCCGCCTTACCCAGCGCCATCGTCGTTTTATGCTGCATGAGGGCCGAGGACGATCCTCGTAATTATGCAAGGCGGAGGTTGCCGAGTTTGTCGTGAATCTTGGCCTTGATCTTTTCGTCGTGGACACACTGCTCGATGATATTGCCGATTTCCTGCATGATGCGAACGAATTCGCGGCGGGAGACGGCATTGGCGTTATTGTACTTCTGAATTCGTTCGACCATCTTCGTCACTTCTGACGCCATTCCCACCGCCTCACTGATATCGAGGACTTCGATGGGTCGGGGATTGACCTTCTCGTTCGCCATCAACCAGCCATTGACGATATTGTAGGCCCGATCTTTGTTGAGGGCGTCGGGATTGTCCTCGGTGGCGAGGGCCCGATAATCATCCAGGACGCGCTCCAGGGCCTTGAGGAGATTAGGGTGCGGCCAGATGGGTTCGCAGGACTGGTACCATGCAATAAACGCCGCACGCCAGGTATGGTAGCGGTTGATAAAGTCGATGAGGATGCCCCGGGCCAGGTTGATCTCTTGGAGGGTCTGGAGCGGTGCAGTATCTTCATTGACCTCTGCAATAATCTTCTTGACGGGATCGTATTCGATGCGGGGCAGATAGCGATTGTAGTAATGGTGTTCTGTTAGTTCGGGCGGTTCGGCTTCCTCGGTGTGGAGCCAGCAGGCACCGAATCCGGGTCGTGCAGTATTCTCGCCCGCCTTGTTTGTGCAGTACTTTCCGTTCATGACAGGATTACGGGTCGGCTCCCCGCAAAGTCCTCGGGCCATGAGACGTTCTTGCGACTTGTTTTTGGCTCTGGTGGTATCGTAGCCGATCCGGGCCGGTAGCTCGGCGCCCATAGCGCACGCTCCGTGATGCTGGAGGAAGGACAGCGGCGGACCTCGGGAATATAGCGCACTATTGCGGACCCCTATATAGGCGAAAAAAAGAGTAGTATGTGAAGAATGAAAAATTTTTTCTACTAATAGGCAATACTGAATTGAAGTAAACTACTAGGAAATATGAAGTTAGATGATATTAGCAGAGCTTATTGGCTAATATACCAAACAATAAGTTAGTGAAATATAAGGGGTTACGATTAGCCGGAGCGCCTAGTTTTTAGACGATTCATGATTTTAGCTAATAATTTTGCTTATATTATTCAACGAGTTCTGTGGCCAATTATGTTCAATCATGGATAGGCAATAGTGATAGTGAGCGATCCGGGAGGTTCGGGCTTTGTACGGAAAAGTGGTGGAATGAGCAGCCACTGATGTCAAAGCGACAGTGCCAACGCACCAATGCCGGCAGTCTCTCAGTCCCTCGATCTAGGGTCACAAAAAGCCCACCACCGACCATGTGACAACCTTCCGGGCCACGATAACTGGCCACTGGTGGTTGTGACTGCGTGGCCGCATGCCTGGTAGCCATCAGCCCGCCTGCCTGTCGGCAGGCACCAATTGGCAAAAAGGGCAGCACCGACCATGTGACAATCCTCGGCGCCACGGGGCATGTTGGGTGGTGGCTGTGACTGCCTGGGCGCACTGGCGCCTGGCCGCCAGGCCGTTGCTGGGCCGCAACGTTGTGGTGGCGCAACGCCGTTGCGTTTGGTCTGCGTTCTATTTGGGTTCTCTTCGCCTTTACTTTTCTCGGCGGGCCCCTAGATTCGTACCTAGTCCTCCGCGAATAGCGGTCCTGCCCTCGCTGGGCGAGAGAGATAGCCGAGGACTCCGATAGCGCGCGACGCGGCGAGCGTAAGGCGGCGAACGAAACGGGACGGAAGGCGGGACGGGCCCGCTTTCTGAGGTATTTACTTTTCTCGGAGGTATCTGTGAAAGACGCGAAGAAGGCGACTCCCGCGAAGGCGACCCCGGCGGCGACGTTCTCTGGTCCGACCCCGGCCCGGAAAGACGGGAAGCTGGGCCCGGACCCGGCGGCGATTCGGGACGGGAAGATGAACCCGAAGCGTGAGGGGCTCGTGTTCGCGGCGATTCGGGCGGGACGCGGCGCCAGCGTCGCGGAGCTTACCGAGGCGACGAAGCTCCGGGAGCCCACGGTGCGTTACTTCGGTATCTCGGCGGCCGAAGCTGGGGTGCTCGATTCGTACCGGATCGGCGGTGAGTATTACTTCGTCGTGAAGGCGAACGACCGGGAAGCGTCGAAGGCGGCGAAGGCGAAGCGGGAGGCCGTTATCGGGCTCGCCCGCGACGCGGAGCGGCCGAAGGCGAAGGCGGAGGAGAAGGCGGAGAAGTAAGGCCGTACCGGGCCCGGGGACGATCCCCGGGCCCGTTCTCCCTTCGCTCGGAGGACCCGACGATGCGCGCCGTGAACCTGCTGGAAGATGATGGTGTTGGTGACGGTCAGGCGAGGCACATCGGCATCCTGATCGAGTCTGAGTGCGACGATGATGAAGTGCCGGAGATCAGCCCGGTGTGGTGCTGCCAGGGAAGGCATCGCGTGGTCGCATGGCGCGTGAACTCATTCATGCCTGAGTCCATCGTGGCGTCGATGTTTCTGGACTTCGTGATGGGTGAGGAGTGACGCGTTGACCTGGGGGTCATCTCGAAATGGGGGTGGCCCCACGGCAGCAGCGGTGGTGTCCCTTCCCCCAACCGCCATGTGTTTTGGCGCATCCATAGCGCGATCCTCCCCATTCCGCTATCTTCATCGATATGCCGACGAAATGTTTCTGGATGGAGCCGACGAGCGACGCCGAAGTCTGGCTGCGCCGCTTTGTCTTCTCCTCGAATCAGACCGTCCCGTGTCTGGACGAGAAGCATTACCACAACGCCTCGGTGATAATCCTCGACCGTACTCCAGTCGTATTCGAGACAATCGAGGGCCGGACCTATCTCTCCTCGCTTTCTGGCACAATCCCCAAAGACGATCCTCGCTGGCCCGCCGTCTGTGAACATTGCGGCTATCGCTTTACACCCAACGACCAATATCAAGTCAATCAACGCCGCCTTTACCGGCGCATCGACACGAACGAGGACACGATCACGCTTGAGGCCGCTCCGGCAGGGGCCTTGTGGGATTGTGACTGGATGCCCGATTGGGCCCGGGAGGAAGATGGATTGACGGTCGTGGCGATGGTCCCGGGCGGCTATACCTGGCATATTGACGGATGCGCCGCGAATAACTGTCCCTATCGGGGTCACCCGCGTCCCGATGGGCATCACTGCTGGAGCCGCACCGGCGACCCGCGCCACCCGGAAACCTTGACCGTCCGGGCATCAATCCA
>UEXT01000321.1_pt1 | contig 18700 bp, 19 predicted proteins | sample 4301081 | NCBI WGS metagenome assembly UEXT01 (sample SAMEA4773177, study PRJEB27434) | metagenome | biome: 2259; feature: agricultural soil; material: soil | place: USA | collected 2014-09 | depth 0.25 m
AAAGCTTGAAGGGATACCTCGTCCACGTGGACGACATGACGCACGCCTTCTATCCCAAGGGCATATGCCGCAAGGTGCCGGCATAAGCGTTCGTGCCTTTCGGGAAGCCGGCTACTAATTTGCCTCCTCACCGTCAAGGTTTTGGGGCCGGCCCGGCAAACTAGCAACGGCGGGCCGCTCGGCCCACCCACTGGACCAGGCAGTCCGACTTCTGTCTAACCTCGAAATACACGCATTCCCCGCTTATCCCCTACCTCAGTTCTATGTGCGGCGCATGTGGTACCGGCTGCTTCACCGTCTCGGCATGCGCCGGGTCCGGTGGCACGATCTGCGGCATAGCTTCATCACGCATCTGATTACCACCGGGGCGGATATCAAGTACGTGCAAACGGTCGCCGGTCACTCGTCGCCGATGGTGACGTTGAACACCTACAGTCACCTCTTGCCGAACCGCAATCAGGGGTCGATGAACAAACTAGACGCAGCGTGCCGGGATGCCGGAAACGAGGCCGAAACCGCCACATCGGCACCACATGCGGTCCTTGTGGGAGACCGCAGACTGATAAGCTGTTGAGTTCTTTGGTGGCGGTGACCCGGATCGAACGGGTGACCCGCGGCTTATGAGTCCGCTGCTCTACCAACTGAGCTACACCGCCACATGGAGGGGGCGCGACAAAACGGGAAGGCATGATACAAGAAGAATCCTGAATGTGTCCACTGTGACGACGGCGTTTTTTCCTAGTCTGTCTCTTCTCCTTCGTCGCTCTGTTTGCGCGATCTATCGGGGTTGGTTCTTCTCGCCCATTCCGCTAAACTGGGTTCATGCATCTCATCCTTCCTCAGTCCTGCGCGCAGGCATTGCTCGAGCGATTTTTAAAAGCCGAGGCGATGGCTCTGTGGGCCGTACAGTCTGCGCAGGCTCAGGAGATTCACGATGCGCCGCCGCACGTCCTTCCGTTTCTCCGTCGTCATGAGGAAGAGGAGGCGCAACACTTAAAGGAGATCGAACGGCGGTTGGGTGTGCCTCCTCGGGAGCGGCGACAGCTGCCGCGTGTTCCGAGACATTGGTGGGCCCTTGCCGTGCACCTTCTGGGATATGAGGCCCTGGGGTTGGAGTTTGCCAAGCTGTTGGTCCAGGTTCAGCCTGATCTTGGCTCAATTCTCGATGATGAGTTGGTTCATGTGGGGTTCTTTGAAAATGAAGTCGCACAACTTCTCACATCAGGCGGTGTCCCGGCGGAAAGAGCTCGACAGTCGGCGAGAGCCTGGTGGCAAAGGTTGCCTCGCACGCTCGATCGGTATCTTGAAGGGGCCAGTCTGACTCCGTATCGGGTCTTCCTCCGCCGGGCGATTCTCGTGGCGATCGAAGATCGGTTTACTGAGCTTGGGCTGTTACATCCCACGGAGGTGCCGGCTCGAGTTTGATGGCGGATTGGCTGCAGTTTGTTTAAGGAGCTACTGGCTGATGAGTGATGAGGGTGGTATCGAAGACACGCATGCCCTTCGGTGTATTCTTTTTCGACATGGAATTGCCGCAGACCGAGAGGAGTGGACGGGAAAGGATGGTGATCGTCCACTTACCGATAAGGGCAGACGCAGAGTGAAATTGGTTGCTGCCGGACTCAAACGACTGGACGTGCGCGCAACCCATATATTGACGAGTCCGCTGATTCGAGCGGTTGAAACGGCGAGGTTACTGCATGGTACCTTCGCCAGCCGAATCACACTACAGTTGGTTGATGAATTGCTCCCAGAGGCATCCCCCGAGAAAGTGATTGCTCTGCTGAACAATCTCCCGCCGGACTCCTGCGCCTTTTGTGTCGGTCACGAACCTCAACTGGGCCTGACTGCGAGTGTGTTGTTGTCAGGGCGATCATCCGCTGCCTTCCCTCTGAAGAAAGCCGGTGCCTGCTTGATCGAATCTCTGCTGCCGGTCAGGCCGGGTCGAGGGCGGCTCATCTGGTGGCTGACTCCCAGCCAGTTGCGCATAATCGGAAAAGGAAAGAGCAATGGAGAAGATTAGGTTGTCGCAGTATGGTGTGCGGCGCTGTCGGACGCCAGCACCGGACTTCGAAGCTGATTCGACAGGAGCGGCTGGATCTTGTTCTGCAACTCTCCCTGAATCTCTTCAGGAGATTTACGAGCGTCGATTACTTCGAACTTGAATTCCTCTGTCATCTTATCGAATTCCTCGATCAGCAGCGACTGATATTTCTTGAAGCTGTCATAGAGGTCTCCTCCGAGCCGTAAATCCATTCCGGATTCCCAGAAATTCATACCTTTCGATTCGATGACACGCAGCACCAGCGTCTCGACATCTATGCGTAAATAGCAAACGAGATCGGGTACAAGGGCGAACCCGAATACATCTCGGACCCACTTGCGGTCCCCGCTTCGAACAAAGTCCCGTGCGAGTGCCGTATAAATATAGCGATCGGCCAGGACGATAAAGCCCGAACGAAGGGCCGGAATGATTTGGTGCTCCAACCGATCGGCGAAGTCGGTTGCGTAAAGTAAGGTGAACGACCAGCGATCGAGAATATTGCCCTCCTTCGCCACTTCGATCGTCTTGGACATTAGATTGGACCGTGTCCAGCCTGTGGTGATGACACCGTAGCCCTGCACCTCGAGCCATTCCTGCAGCATCTCGATGTGCGTGGAGCGGCCCACGCCGTCGGTTCCCTCGATGGCGATCAACTTGCCTTTGAGGTCACTCGGATTTAGGTACGTCAAACCGTCGCCAAAATACTGTGCGTCGACCATGGGTTCCCCGTCGTGGTTTGTAGTCATTCAAGGCGGCCTCAACAACCAGGCGCATCTCATTTTGCTGTTCGGCAATGTCCTTCGTCGCATCCATCGTAATGAGGCCGAACTCATCAACGATCTTGTCATACTGGGCCAGGATGCGAGATTGAAAGATGCGGAAACTCTCCGTGACGTCCTGGCTCAAGTTCATGTCCATTCCTGCTTCGTAGTACTTGAACTGCCCGCGTGTTCCTCCGAGCAAACGAGAGATCGCGACTTCAATCGGCACTTTGAAATAGAAGGCCATATCCGGTTGAATCGCAAAACTATACAGCTTGCGGACCCATTCAGGAGAGACGCCGCGGACTACGTCGCGGGCGAAGGCAGTGTACATATACCGGTCGGCGAGCACGAGCATGCCGGCTTTGAGCGGCGGAAGAATATCATGATAGAGCCGGCTCGCAAAATCGGTCGCATGCAGCAGACTGAACGTCGTTGGGGTGAGGCTCTTGGTTTTCTTTCCGCGTTTGGTCGTATCTTTGACCAGGTTCGAGGAGTTCCATTCCGTGAAAAAGACTTTATGTCCTTTGGACTCAAGCCACTTATGCAACAAGAGAAGTTGAGTGCTCTTGCCGGAGCCGTCGACGCCCTCGACGATGATCAACTTCCCGGGGTAGGGATGGGGAGTCGTTCTTGTCGATGGATTGTCGCTCATGCCGCGTCATCCTCTTCTGCAGACATGGTAAATATAACTCGCCGGCGGAAGACCTGCTCGAATAGATCCGCGCGCCCTTTCGCAGCCCACGTTTCTAAAACCGCATCGCCCGTTACATGCAGATGGATGGTGATTGGCTTGCCAAGCTTGACGTCAAGGGTACGAACTACAGAAAAATGAGTTCGATCAAGGGCATCCGCGATTCTGAGTATTGCGGACAAGAAGCGCACAATTCTCTTTTTCTTGGAAGTCAACGACTCGAATCCCTCGTGTTTTGGGCTTGGAACGGCACGACGATGATACCGAGCGATGTTGGCGACGACATGAATGTCGTCGCCGGACAGTCCTCCCATCTCACTGTTGACGATTAAGTAGTACGCATGTTTATGGTGCTGCCGCTCATTGATGAGATAGCCGATATCGTGTAGGATCGCGGCGTACTCGAGCCATGCACGTTCTGCAGTGCCCAGTTTGTGGAGGCGTTGTGTTTGATCAAACAACCGCAGCGCAAGGCTCGCGACGTGCAAGCTATGAACTTCGGGTGCTTGACACCGGCGGGCGAGTGCAACGACACTCCGCCGACGAAGATCGGGTATTTCAGCTTCTGCTTTGAGCCGTTCGCGGTGCCGGTCGATGAAGTCGTAGATGACGCCCTCACGAATCGCCTTATCGCAGAGCGTCAGTTCATCTTGCCCAGACAGTTCCATGAGCCTTCGCAGAACCAGCGAAGCCGGCAAAAGGGTGTCAGCTCGTTTCGGGTCGAGGCCTGGGATCGCCAGCCGCGCTTTGATAGTCGACTGGGCAAGATCGGCTTCAATTTCGCGGACATCTTTGAGTGAGATCTTCGTCAGGTTCAGCTGAACCAACGGCCGGTTCGTGCGACGTAAATGAACGATTTCGGCGAGGTTGGCCGCCATTCCCGAGGTCGCGACCAACGAGTCAAAACGTTTTATTTTGAACGAATTCAGGGCAGCAGTGAGCTGCGCCGTCACAGTATCTTCGAGCGACCGGAGTGTGTTGATGGCGGGAGGTGTTCGTTGAAGGAATTGATCGACTAGCCGGATTGCTCCCAACTTCAGGCTCTTTGCGTGGAGAAGTTGGTCCCGGTTGCCTGCCATCAGTTCGACGGAGCCTCCGCCGACATCAACCGCGAGCGTCGGCTGATCTGTGAGCGGAATGCTGTTCTTCACCGCAAGGAAAATCAAACGCGCTTCTTCAATGCCGCTCACGACTCGAACCTTGACCTGTGTCTGTTGTGCTACTTGATCAATGAAATCTCCTCCGTTTTGGGCTTCCCGGACGGCGCTGGTGGCCACTCCTATAATTCGATCAAACCCCTTGTTTTTGGCCAGAGTGACCAGGTTGCGAATTACATCCAATGCTCGCGCCATGGCGTCATTGGAGAGATGCCGGGTTGTGAAGGCTCCGTTGCCCAACCGGGTCATGTCTTTAAACCGATCCACAATTCGATAGCTGAAGTCAGGCAGGACTTCAGCCAGGACCATATGGATGGAGTTTGTCCCGATGTCGATGACCGCGATCTTCGGCATACCGTGTAATATTATCAATAATTTAGAAGCGATTACAGAGGAAATTTTTGAGTGTCGGGGAGTAGACGCCCATTGCTTGTTGTGATGCGGACGAGGAAGCGAACCCGTTCTCGCGACTGGAGGAGGACCATAGTCAAACGACCATATTCTGTCAAGGTACGTGTTTGTTAAATCTGAGTTACATAAATAATCTCTCAACGCACTCTTTGCTGTCGCCCTAGGTTCCGCTGATGTCGATCAGAGAAGGTCCTCATCACTTATGTCAATGCCAAACCGCACACCCACACTCGCTGTTGTGATTACCGGCGCCTCGACCGGCATTGGAGCAGCATGTGCCCGGTTCTTGGCTGATAAGGGTTTCCAGGTATTTGCCGGCGTGCGAGATCGTCGGGCCGGCGAGGTTTTAGCCGACGGCCGGACATCACGGTTGATACCGATCCATCTCGATGTCACAGATGAAACCTCTATTCGAAACTCGGTAGATCAGGTCACCCGTCAGCTCGACGACGCTGGTCTCACTGGTCTGATCAACAACGCCGGGGTCGCGGTCGGCAGTCCTCTTGAAGTGATTCCCATAGATCAACTACGACGGCAGTTCGAGGTCAACGTATTTGGACTGATAGCTGTGACGCAGGCCTTTCTTCCGTTACTTCGAAAAGGCCATGGACGCATCGTCAATATGGGTTCGATTGCGGGTCGGGCCACGATCCCGGTGATGGGACCCTATTCCGCATCGAAGTTCGCCTTAGAAGCTCTCACCAACGCGTTACGTCTTGAGCTGCAGCAGTGGAGCATCCAGGTATCCATCATCGAGCCGGGAGCCGTTGCGACGCCAATTTGGGAGAAATCCATCAAGGCCGCGAAAGATCTTGAGGCCAGAGATAACTCGCCTATCACAGTCGGCTACGCAGAGCTGATCATGCGGATCAAAGAGACGGTCGAGAAGGCTGCAGAACGGGCGATTCCCCCTGATGCCGTTGTACAGGCCGTCGTTCATGCGCTGACGTCACCACGTCCGCGCACACGCTATCTTGTCGGAACCGATGCGAAGATTCGGGCCTGGATGGTGAAGTGGTTGCCGGATCGTCTGAACGATCGGCTGCTGACGTGGATTTTAAAGCTTCCCCGCGAGGAGAGCGAGCTGCGACAGGCTTAAGCTGATTGAAGGGATGATCTAGCCGACGAGATCAGGATTGAGCCTGTTGATCGACTTGATGGAGGTGGCTTTAATTTCGTTATAGATAATTGTGCGTCCCGCCTGACGGAGGCGACTAAACACACCTTCGACAATCACTTGTTCACCTTCGCGCACCTCAGCCTGACCGAGGCTGATCACTTTCAGCGTTCCCGCGTGATCTTTCAGTAGAAATCCATAGGCGGGTTGTCCCTGGCGATTCGTCGCCAGTTGGAGGTTGGTGACCTGCCCCGTCACGACGATCTCCTGCCGGTCATACTGCTCTGGATGGGCGAGCAGTTCGGCAATTTCCAGCAGATTCCCTGAGAAACCTGTTGTCGGTAAGATGATAAGCAGAAGGGGGAGAGCAAGAAAAATTAGACGCCAAAGGTGCATGACAGTCGTATTATACAGTCGTTTTGTCGAATTTCAAGGGAACAATTGGTGAAAAATTCCCTCGCATTCCAGCAGGCAAAACAGATTCCGCGACGAGGTGGAGTCGGTAAAGAATCGGTAGTGACAGTCGGAGTCAGGTCCGTGCAATCATGATCGGCGACCACCGTGTAGATCGGGGTGGCTCTCGCCAAGCAGGCTCCTGAGAACGTGTTCTCCCATCTCACCCAGAGCCGGCTCGGCCGGTTTTTCCTCCAAGAGTGCAACAGATTCAGTTTTCGCTCTCGGTTCGGTCCGTTTCAGCAGTTCCTCATCAAGTGCCTCGGGGCTGCGATCCATATCGGCGAGAATCGCGGCAAGACGTTGTAGTCCAAACAACGAGCGGCCTGATTCGGAATGGACCGCGTTCGAGCTGGCGCTATGTACTAATGACAACCAGAATTTGGGCTCGACGTCCTCCGTGAGGCGTCCCGATGCCAAGGCCGCGAGCTTGTCAAGGAGGGCCGACTCGGTACGTTCCAGTCCATCGTAAGTCGAGAGTGACCGTTCAATCGGCAACTCTGCCAGCACGGAGAAAGTTTCTTTCCAGAGATCGAGCGGAGGGGTCGCTGGGGCCTGTCTCGGTACTTCCCGCTCAAGCAAGGTTTTCAGCGCCTGGAGATATTGCGCCAGATATTTGACTTTGCGTGCGGCCAGACTGCCTGCCGGAATGCCCCAAATATGGCAGATTTCATGATCCTGTAAGGAAGTATGGTTGGCAGTCTGACGCTCGCGCTCGGCGAGATCCAACCGTTTGCGATACCTTTCCGCAAGCCGCAACTGAGTCTGCAGTTCAATTCCCAGTCGTTGCTGCTGATACTCCTCGGCAGTGATCTCATCGGTATCCCAACGCCGGTCCAGCGCGCGGATAGCCGGTCGGGGAAGAGCCGTGCGTGCTTGGGCCTTCAGTGCTTCGAGCGCATCCCGGTCCAGCCCAAAACGAGAGCGCAATAGTCCTTCCGCACGATTGGCCATATTGTCACGGAGCTGAGCCAGTTGCTTGAGGCATTCGCATTGCAGCCAGGTCCGTTCACGCGTGAGCCGGAGGTATCCGCGATACTCATCACGCTTGTCCTGGACGGCCTTGACGGCTTCCTTTGTGATCATGTTGTGCGTTGGTTTCGTTCCGCTTACACACCGGGGATCTGGGCGATCCGCCGCCATGTAATCGATTTCGTCACTGGTGACGTCGAGGTATCGCAGTAGGATGAGCCGCAGCATGATGCGACCCTGGATGGGCATCCCAGCGATGGCCGATTCAATCGTGGCAACGGTAAGGGGAGACGCCATGAAGCAGTTCCAGTTTTGCGGTTATGCGGTGCCCGACTGTTGGGCCTCTAAATAGTTCGCGACGTATTCCCTGATATCCTGAATGGTTCCCGTGCTAAACAACTCTCGGGGAATTTCCACGCGGGTCAAGGTTGCGGGATTCACGCCTCGTTCCATCGCATACTCCTCGTCGATGTACAGACTCACCGATCCATCGGGGAAGCGGATGGCATATAACGCATTGTTATCAGGCATTGAATTGATTGCCTTCGTGACGAAATGCCCTTTCTGCCTCTACAGGTAACATAGGGTTTATTCACCTGTCAAAGCGTGTAGGCCGCTCCAGATCGGCGGTTTCGTCAAAACACCGGCGACGCCACACGATATATGCGGTAAAGCCAGCCAATGTGATGAGCAGGGTGTTACGAACTCGGCCTGGTCCAAAACAGGTGAGGTTCACGACGGCATTGGTCATCCCATAGGCGGCATAGAGCAGATAAAGAAAGAGTGACCAGCGGCGAAGGCGGAGAAATCCATACCCGACAGCAGTGTGTAACACAGGGGAAATGGCTTTGGTGACACCTCCGACGAACCCGGCTGGTTTGGTGCAAAAGAACGGCAGCAGGTATTCAGGATTATTGAGGATGATGATTGCATCGTTCACGGCACTCAGAAGAAAGAGCACTCCCAGGAAACGGATATCATGTCCCTGCTGCCACACTGCACGCCAGGTACGGAGGAGGTCCACTGGTTGATCGCTCGGACCTAGGTACGCATCATAACTTTGGACGGCCCACCAGGGGAGGACCAGCAGCATGAAGAAGAAGACTTCAGCGGCGCGGCCGGAAATTTGACCGAGACCACCACTTGCAGCTGTCAAGGCGAGCGTAATGGTCAAGTAGGTCAGGCCCTGCCAATATCGGCGCTGCACGAACTGTCCTAAACCGGGGAGGAGCGCGGAGAAGAGTGCGGCGCGGGAATCAATGGAAGAGCGATCGGAAAGCGGCGCCGTCATATCAAAAACAAACGGCCTTCGATTTTTCCATCGAAGGCCGTTCAGGAATCATAAAGTGAATTTCGTCACCCGCCGAGCGTGTCGAGTACTTCCTTGAGGCTCCCGCGGATGCAGGTGAAGATCGGTGTATCGCGAAGCGTATAGCGAGAGCCTTCTGTCTCGCGCAGGGCCATGACGAGATCGAGGAAGTCTTCCGGCTTGTCGCTCTCGAAAGCGACTACCCATTCCTGATCATCCAAACCGAACGAATAGGTTGTATTCAGCTTCACAGATGGGAAGCGATGGCCGACTTCGATATGCTCGTCCATCATGCCTTGCCTGGCCGCCTTCGTGAGCAGGAACCATTCGCGGGTTTTCAGGAAGGGGTAGACGAAAATATATTTCCCTTTTCCGGGCACCACCGTAAGCCGCTTACTCTCTTGATTCTCATGCGTATGGTGATCGACGTAGATGGAGCGCTTCGTCATCGACAAGTACGAATAGGGAGTACTGAGGTACTTGCCGAGTCCCGATGCCATGATTTTTGTGCTCATCTGCTGGAAGAGTTCCAGCTCGTAGCTGATGCGCCAGAGCATGATGTCGCAGTCGCCTCGGATCCCTACTGTCGAATACGCGATCACAAGTACTTTGCCGCTGTAATCCTCGATCGCGCGAAGAAACTCTTGCTTGCCTTTGGTGCGCTCGTCCTCAGGAAGGCGGCGCCAGTCCGGATCCACTTTATAAAACACAAAATTGACATATTGGCGTCTGGGTGCTTGGGTCTGTTCAGGGATCGCCATCGGAACTCCTCCGTGTAACTACTTGAAAAGGCGCGGTAAGTATACCCTTGTGTGTTTATCACTTCATCTTTCAATTTGTCAACGGGCCAGTGGCTGCAACGCTCTGCGTTGACAGAGCAAAATCGATTCTGGTACTGGCATCAACATACTGCGGGTCCCAAACATGCGACGAATCGTGTTCAGAGTTGTTACCGCATTCATTTTCGTCTGCCTAATTGGGGCGACGGTGTGGGCGATCGACGTCCGACCAAATCCTGACCAGATTCAAGCTGCCCTCGATCGTGGAAAAGATGCGGCCGAAAAGCGAAGGCCACCGGACTCGTTGTATGAGCGATTCGGTGCGACAGACGAGCTCCATCCGAGCGGATTCTTGGTCACGAAAATGGCAAGCTTGTCAGTCATGGCGACGCACATGGCCTTACGAGGGCTGGAGCCCAGTGAGGCCGACGTGACGCAAGTGCTGGAGGGCAAGACGATGCTGATCAGCACGGTGATCTTCGGTAACGCCCCGAACTTTGCGGTAGACAGTTATATGGTCATGGATCAGGGGGGGAAGATGGTCAAACCCGTGACCGTGCGATTCGATGGTCAGGCGAATCGCAGTGCCGCCTGGCCGGAGAGTCCTCGATTCAAGGCGAAGGTTGTAGCCTCGTTCAACTATGCGGATTTCGATCCGTTGGCTAAGACTACGATTACGGTTTTTCCGGCTGCCGGAGGTGAGGCAACCTTCACGCTGAACTTTTCAGAGATTCACTAGCGCATACGGCGTCTTACCATCCCATGCCCGACACATCCGCCGCCCCGCCACTGACCGCAGAAACCATCGCCATCGGGTCTGAACTCTTGATCGGTGGAAAGTCGGAGGCCAACTCTTTGTTTTTGGCCGAAGAGCTCGCCAAACTGGGCATCGAAGTGCGGTTCAAGTCGGTAGTGGGCGATATCCAGCCAGATATTGCCCTTGCCATCGGTCACGCGGCAAAGCGCGCTGGGGTTGTGATCATGACCGGCGGACTCGGTCCCACGATTGACGATCGAACGAGAGAAGCAGTCGCCCAGGCTACAGGTCGGCGACTCGGCAAGCGGAAGGATGCCTTGGAGAGCATTAGAGCACGCTTGGCGCAGTGGGGTCGTACACCGAACAAGGGACAGCTGCGGCAAGCGATGATTCCTTCAGGGGCGACTGTGCTGGCGAATCCAGTCGGATCAGCACCAGGATTTTGCCTCACCTGGAAGCGTTCTCTCATTGTGTCGTTGCCTGGCGTGCCGAGAGAGATGGAAGCGATGATGGTCCAAGAAGTAATACCAATCCTCAAGTCGCGGCTCGACTCAGCCAAATATAGGGCGCGAGCGATCACCCGCCAGATCTTTCATACGTTCGGTCTTCCAGAGGCGGATGTCGATGCCAAGTTACAGGGGCTCATTCCCAAGGGCATACCGGTCGATCTCGGCTTGCTTGCCTCGCCGATGGGCGTGCTCGTCTCGCTCACGAGCAAATCTGGGTCCCGCAAGAGTGGAATGAGAGGAAACCTGCTTCAATCACTCGCGCAACAAGTCCGTTCTCGATTGAGTGATTGGCTCTTCGCTGAGGGGGACGAGACCATGGAGGAAGTGGTCGGGCGCTTGCTGACGAAGCAGGGTCTCACTGTGGCATTGGCGGAATCCTGCACCGGCGGCCTCATCGGCCATCGGTTAACGCAGGTACCGGGCTCCTCTGCCTATGTGGATCGCAGCGTCATCTGCTATAGCAATCGGGCTAAACAGGAAATGTTGGGTGTACCGGCTGAGCTCATCGCGACCTATGGAGCGGTCAGCAAGGAGGTCGCTGCATCGATGGCGAAGGGCATTCGCGAACGAGCTGGTGTCTCGGTGGGAATAAGCGTCACGGGAATCGCTGGACCGGGAGGCGCGACGGAGACCAAACCGATCGGGCTGGTCTATATCGGACTTGCCGGTGGGGCGGGGGATTCTGTCACGAAAGAGTTTCGCTTCCACGGTGATCGCCAGGTGATCAAGCAACGGTCCTCGCAGGCGGCTCTCGATCTGCTCCGGCGCTGGTTACTTGGCAGAGGCAATATATGATCCGGACATTCCTCGCGGTCGAATTGGGAGAGGAGCTTCGGAAGCGGATTGCGCAGACACAGCAAGACCTCAAACAGCGACTCAGCAGGGAAGCCTTGAGAGACGTCCGCATATCTTGGGTGCAACCGGGCTCAATCCATCTCACAATCAAGTTTCTCGGTGACACCGACGAACAACTTATCGATCCCATGCGAACCGCGATCGATCAGGCGATGAGGGAACATCGACCGCTCTACATACCGCTCGAACGGCTCGGAACGTTTCCTCGTCCGCAACAGCCAAGGGTGCTCTGGGTCGGTGCCTCCCAGCAGTGGGAGCAAGGTGAAGAGGCCAAGCGATTGGCTGTGCTCCATCGAGCAGTTGAAGACTGTTGCGCAACGTTCCACTTTGCTTCTGATGGGAGACCCTTGAGCCCGCATTTGACGCTGGCGCGGGTCAAAGAAGGGGAACGTCAGGTTGGGCAAGCTTTGGCAAAGAGCGGCGCGATGGACCGGTCACTCTCATTGGAATCGGTTGCGCTCGAATCCATCGTGCTGATGAAGAGCGAACTGCGACCGACAGGCTCAGTGTATACAAAGTTGTGGGAGATTGCCCTCGACCAGACTTGACGAGCTGCCAAGGTATTTATAAGATAGTTCAATGAAGCTCGCTCTTGCGGTTGCGGCTCTTAGCTTCGTGATGGCTATACCTGCATGGGCAGGCGGGCCTGAAGAATTCGACCCTGATCAACCCTTTAGGGAGGCGATTACAAAGAACCTATTGCGATCGTGGTTCAATCAAGCATTGGATGTCCTCGACGATTATCTGGAGATCACGGGCGCTCTGGCTCCGGATGAGGCGAATGGCGATCGCAGGAGTCACCTGCGATTCAAGTTCTATCCAGAAGGGAAATCCAATTCCGACGAGTCGATCACCGCCGAGGGCTGGGCAGGTCGATCTCCAGACCGCCGCCAGCAGGAACTCTATTTCAGGTTTTCTCTCCCCGAGTCTTCCTCGGAGCATTCCTCAGAGCAGTTCGAGCAGGTCCTTTAACCAAAGCTATCCTTGCAGGTGTGCTGCTCGAAGGCAGTTGTGGCGGTAGATGCTGCCGGATGCCGCCTCTTGTGCACGAAATCCCAGTATTTCGAGTAACTCGAAAAATATTGAGCGAGACCTGATTAGAGTGTGGGCTAGGTTTCCCTCTCTCGCTTCGGTATAATCGGCGCGCCTGATCTTTACTAACGTAGGAGACTTTCATGTCAGAGAAAGACGACAAAAGGCGCGCGCTGGATTTGGCCCTCTCCCAAATCGAAAAACAGTATGGGAAGGGAGCCATCATGAAACTGGGTGCCGAGGAGCGCCAGGTCGATGTTCCGGCGATTTCGACGGGGTCATTGGGTCTCGATATCGCCCTCGGTGTCGGTGGTCTGCCGCGAGGGCGGGTGGTCGAGATTTTCGGTCCGGAGGCCTCCGGCAAGACGACGATGACGCTCCACTGTATCGCCGAGGTGCAGAAGGCCGGTGGGGTGGCTGCCTTTATCGACGCGGAACACGCGTTGGATCTGACGTATGCCAAGAAGCTCGGTGTGCAAGCTGACGATCTCTTAGTCTCGCAACCGGATACGGGCGAGCAGGCATTGGAGATTGCCGAAACGCTGGTGCGGAGCGGGGCGATCGATTTGATCGTCATCGACTCCGTGGCGGCACTGACACCTCGGGCTGAAATTGAAGGCGAAATGGGCGATGCTCACATGGGCCTCCAGGCCAGGCTCATGTCGCAGGCGCTGCGGAAACTTACAGCGGCGATTGCAAAATCACTTACGACCGTGATCTTTATCAATCAGATTCGGATGAAGCTCGGTGTCATGTTTGGCAACCCAGAAACGACGACTGGCGGCAACGCACTCAAGTTTTACTCTTCGATCCGTCTCGATATTCGCCGCATTGAATCGATCAAGGAAGGTCAGGATGTCATGGGCAGTCGCGTCCGTGTGAAAGTGGTCAAGAACAAGATGGCGCCACCCTTTAAGCAGGCGGAGTTCGATATCATGTTTGCGGAAGGCATTTCGAAAACGGGCGAGCTGATCGATGTGGGTGTGGAAAAGCGTCTGATCGAGAAGTCCGGCGCCTGGTACTCCTATAAAGGAGAGCGGATCGGTCAGGGGCGTGAGGCGGCACGCGACTATCTCAAACATAATCCGGGGACAGCCCGAGAAATCGAAGCGAAGCTCCGCGAGCTGGCCGGCGTACCGGCGCGCGGCGAGAGAAAAGCCGAAGCAAAGGACGAGAAGCTGGCTGCCAAGGGCGATGAAAAGCGAGGGCATCGGTAGACAGCTTGGGGCGTCACAACCAGACCAATGGCTACACGTGGCCGTGCGGTATCTTGCTCGTTGGGACCGCACGGCAGCTCAGGTAGAGAACTTTCTCAAGAATAAAGGCGCCACGCCTGCTCAGGTCAAGCAGACCATCAGTCGTTTGGCCGAGCTCCGGTATCTCAACGATTGCGCTTTCGCTCAAAGATGGATAGCGAGCCGATTCGCCAGGAAGCCGATGGGACGGGAGCGGCTCAGAGCGGAATTATTGGCAAGAGGTATCACTGAGTCTCTTGCCAATCGTGCCATTCGCGAAGCGTTGCGAGGAGTTGATGAAGAGGCCTTGGCGCGTCGGGCGCTCAGGGTCAAGCAAGGGCGTGGCAGTCGGCTCGGTTGTGTGAGAGCAGCCCGTCTCCTACGTCAGCGGGGTTTCGAGCAAGAGACGATAGACCGTATTATAGGGTCTCGCGGTCAGAGTATGGGAATTGATGCATGAAGAATAGTGCACAACAACTCCGCCAGGCGTTCGTCCAGTATTTCGAGCAACAGGGACATCAGGCTGTGCCCAGCTCGGCATTGATTCCCCAAGCCGATCCCACCCTGCTGTTCACGAACGCCGGCATGAATCAGTTCAAACGGGTGTTTCTTGGCGAAGAAACCCGTCCCTACAAGCGGGCTGTGTCGGTTCAGAAATGCTTGCGGGCGGGCGGGAAACACAACGATCTTGAGAACGTGGGTTACACAGCACGACACCATACGTTCTTCGAGATGCTCGGTAATTTTTCCTTTGGCGATTACTTCAAGGAAGACGCGATTAGGTTCGGCTGGGAATTTCTGACGCAGACCGTGGGGTTGGCCAAAGAGCGGATGTGGGTGACGATTTTCCGGGAGGACGATGACGCGGACCGGTTGTGGAAAAAAATGGGAGTGCCGGCTTCGCGTATTGTGCGGTGCGACGAGGCTGATAACTTTTGGCAGATGGCCGATACGGGTCCCTGCGGTCCCTGCTCGGAGATCCATTTTGACCAAGGGCCGTCCGTCCCCGGCGACGATCGGCCGAACGGGCAGGGCGATCGCGTCATGGAGATCTGGAACCTCGTCTTCATGCAATTCAATCGGGATGCATCGGGGAAGTTGCATCCACTGCCGAAACCGAGCATCGATACCGGGATGGGGCTCGAGCGATTAACGGCGGTGGCTCAGGGCGTTTTCAGCAACTACGACACCGATCTGTTCATGCCGCTGCTGACAGCCATCGCGAAACGAGCCGGCACTCAGTATGGCAAGAAAGACACGGCCGATCGCTCAATGCGGGTCATTGCGGACCATCTGCGCGCGATCACGTTCTTGATGGCCGACGGGGTGTTGCCGTCGAACGAGGGCCGCGGCTACGTGCTCCGCAGAATTCTGCGTCGGGCAGCGCGGCACGGACGACTCCTCGGGATTGTCGAGCCGTTCTTGCACGAGCTGACTGCGACGGTGGTCAATCAGATGGCCGGTGCCTATTCAGAGCTCCGAAGCGCGGCCAGCACCATTTCCGAGGCGACGAGGGGAGAAGAGGAGCGCTTTATCGCGACGCTCGATCAGGGCCTACCGATTCTCGACGACATGATCATGAAGGTGAAGAATACCCAGATCAAGACCGGCACTGGGGCTCTTGAGCTGAAGGGTGGCGATGTATTCAAGCTCTACGATACCTACGGTTTCCCGCTCGACCTAATCAAGGAAGCTAGTCGCGAACAAGGGATTACAGTCGATGAGAAGGGATTCGATCAGGCGATCGAGGAGCAACGGAACCGCGCGCGCAAGACCGGCGGGTTCGAACAGGAAGCCGCCAGGCCAGCCGTCGCGGAGTTGGCGAGCAGGGTCGGGGCCACAAAATTTGTCGGTTATGACCGCCTAGACACCGATAGTGTGTTACACGCGATCCTGAAGGGTGAGCGGATGGTAAAAGAAGCAGTTGAAGGGGACGAGGTCGAGGTTGTGTTGGACGTGACTCCCTTCTATGCGGAAGGCGGTGGACAGGTTGGCGACCAGGGAGTGCTTGTTGGGCCGGAGGGTCGCGTCGAGATTAACGAGACGACGAGGCCGGCGCCGACGCTGATCCTCCACAGGGGCACGGTGAGCAAGGGACGAATTCGTGAAGGCGAGCAGCTGCATATGACGGTCAATGCGACGACAAGACAGGATGCAGCCAGAAATCATACGGCAACCCATCTCGTCCATGCAGCCTTGCGAGAAATGCTCGGTCCGCATGTGAAACAATACGGGTCGCTGGTCGGGCCGAATCGGCTCCGGTTCGACTTCGCGCATTTCAGACCGCTTTCTTCCCGGGATATCGACGATGTCGAAACGATGGTCAACGACGAGATCCGAAAGAATGAAAAAGTACAGACCGAAGTGATGAGCATACAGGATGCCGTGGCCAAGGGTGCGTTGGCGTTCTTCGGAGACAAGTACGGCGAACAGGTTCGAGTGGTGACCGTCGAATCCTTCAGCAAGGAATTGTGTGGCGGCACCCACTGTCGTCATACCGGCGAGATCGGGCTGTTCCGCATTGTTTCCGAAACCGGTGTCGCTGCCGGGGTGCGACGCATCGAGGCACAAAGCGGGAGCGGAGCCTATGCGTTGATGAAGAAACTCGAAACGGACATTCGCGAGTTGTCCGCGCTTTTGAAGGTCGGTCAGCCCGAGTTGGTTGCGAAAGCACGCAAGATGATGTCCCAGCTTAAGGACAAGGAGCGTGAACTCGAAGAGCTGAAACTCAAGATGGCCAGCGGATCGGCCGCGGCCTCGACGGCGAAGACAATTGCCGGGGTCCAAGTCCACGTACAGCGTACCGATAGATTAGATGTGAATGGCATGCGGGCGCTGGCGGATCAATTGCGTGATAAGCTCAGAAGCGGGGTTGTTGCCCTTGGTGCTGCGACCGATGATGGCAAGGTGGCATTGCTCGTCGTTGTGACGAAGGATCTTATCGGTAAACTGAAGGCCGGGGACCTAATTAAGCCAATGGCGGCTGAAGTGGGCGGCACCGGCGGCGGGCGGCCGGAAATGGCCCAAGCAGGGGGTAAGGATCCTTCCCGGTTGGATGCCGCGTTGGAAAAAGTCTTTGGCCTAGTCGAAAGCTCCCTCCAGCGGTAAACTCATGGTGAATCGCATTCTCGCACTGGATTACGGAACGAAGCGGATCGGTGTCGCCCTGAGCGATGAACTCGGGTGGACGGCGCAGCCGCTCGAGACGTTCGAGCGGCGCACACTGGATCGGGATATCGCCCACATTGCCTCCCTGGTTAAATCGCACGAGGTAGGGAAGGTGGTCCTGGGCTTGCCGTTGCAGTTGGACGGTCGCCAAGGTCCAGCCGTCCAGGCCATGCGTGAGTTTGCAACGAAGCTGGAGCAAAGTGTTCCCGTTCCGATCGTGCGGTGGGATGAACGAATGACGACGAAAGCAGCGGAAGATTTCCTGATCGCTGCCGACGTCAGCCGGAAAAAGCGGAAGGGAACAGTGGACCGTGTGGCAGCCGCGATGCTGCTTCAAAGTTATTTGACGAGTCTGGAATCGGCCGGAACGACAGAACCTTGGACTGAAACTGGTGCTGATTCGACGACCATAGAGACGTCTGATGAAACTCAAGGTCATTCTGGGTCTTCTGCTGGCCGCGGTCATCGCTCTCGGCATGGCGGCATATCAGGTGATTCGGTGGGCTGAAGGGCCTGTCGTTCCCCCGCAAGAACATCCTCCCTCAAAAATCGTCGTCATTCCGGACGGCACGACGTTTCAACAAGTCGCGGCCTTGCTTGAACGAGAACGGCTGATTAAGAGCCGGGCAGTGTTTGTCCTGTTCGGCAAATCACAGTCCGCGGAGCGAAAGATTCATGCGGGCGAATATGAATTGAACCCCAGCATGGTTCCAGCGGAAATCTTATCGAAACTACTACTTGGCCAGGTGGTGCTTCATCCGATCACGATTCCGGAAGGGCTGACGATCTCTCAAATCGCCGATGTCATGGTGCAACACGGTATCTCTAGCCGTGAAGAGTTTGTGCGGGTCACGAACGACAAGGCGCTCATTGCAGCCCTTGGGATTAAGGCAGACACGTTGGAGGGATATCTCTATCCCGATACGTATAAGTTTCCGCGTGAGGTGAAGCCGAAAGAGGTTGTAGTCGCCATGGTTGACCATCTTCGCCAGGTGTTCGGTGCCGATCTCCAGGTGCGGGCACAGGAAATGAAGATGACGCTGCACGAAGTGCTGACGTTGGCCTCCTTGATCGAAAAGGAGACCGGTTCTGGCGACGAACGTCCTGAGATCTCAGCGGTCTTTCACAATCGCCTGAAGAAACGCATTCCGCTCCAAAGCGACCCGACGGTGATTTACGGCCTGCCGAATTTCGACGGGAATCTTCGGAAGAAGGATCTCTCCAGTCCGAGTCCGTACAACACGTATCGTTGGGCTGGTTTGCCACCCGGGCCGATTGCGAACCCCGGGGTCGAGGCGATTCGCGCCGCACTCTATCCCGCGAACTCACGGGCCCTCTATTTTGTGTCGCGCAACGATGGCACACATCAATTCTCCGTGACACTGGCCGAGCACAATGAGGCAGTGGAGAAGTATCAAAAGCGACCATTCAGGCGTGCGACGCATCC
>UEXT01000241.1_pt1 | contig 17910 bp, 18 predicted proteins | sample 4301081 | NCBI WGS metagenome assembly UEXT01 (sample SAMEA4773177, study PRJEB27434) | metagenome | biome: 2259; feature: agricultural soil; material: soil | place: USA | collected 2014-09 | depth 0.25 m
TGCTTCATAGAGCTGCGAAGGATGCCGGCATGCAGGCCCCCCACTGGGAAACACCATACACCATTTGACATCGGTGGCACGGCCAAAGAGCTCCCCATTTATGAAATTCCCGATCCGACCGAACCCCAGTCCAATCGGAGTTACACCAGCCGCCAAATCCGCGACGGTATAAGAAGGGATCCCTTGACGTTTGCTGTACCAAAGCAGCGCAATGATGGTTCCGAGGAGACCGCCATGAAAGGACATCCCACCCTCCCAGACAGCGATGATTTTGGTTGGGTGTTGCAGGTAGTAGGAGAAGTTATAGAAAAGGACATAGCCCAGCCGTCCACCGATAAAGACTCCCATCGCGGCCCAAACCACCATGTCGTAGATTTGTTCTCTCGAGAGTGACAGCCCTTTGGCAGCGACGCGGGCTTTTATGAGGAAGTAGGCCCCCGTCAATCCAAGCAAATACATCAAGCCGTACCAACGAAACTGCAGGGGCCCCAGTTCAAGGAACACGGGATTGATCTGCGGGTAAGGAATCGCGTGTAACCAGCTCATGACTGCCTCATGTGGCAAAGTGGCAGGATCATAAGTGAGGGGGTTAACGTTTGCAAGCCATCGTGATTTTAAAAGCCCATCTTTTAAGTCGAAGCCATCAATCGGCTTAGGCTGCCGGTTTACGTCTGTCCTCCAAAAGTACTGTTGGGTTTGTGAAACGACTGTGCCTTGGCATGTTGTGAAAATTCCACCATTTATTAACCGAAACTAATCGTGTCTCGGCGATAATTGCCAATCTCTATAAAAACTACGATGGGGAGGGAATGGCATGATTGATGCTACGCCGTTGTTTTAGAAAGGATGTTGATCGGCTTACCATTCATCAATTAGCTGAAAGGAGAGTTGTATGTCAGATCAAGGGAAACAGGTGGCGAAAGTAGTGGCACTCGTTGCCGGGGGAGCCGTGATTGGGGCGGGACTGGGTTTACTATTTGCGCCTCAGTCTGGAGCGGAGACCAGGCGTGACATCAGTCGCTACACCAAGAAAACTCAACTTCAAGCGACCCGTTGGAGCCGCGCGATCCAATCCGGTGTGAAAGAAGCCATGGAACGTGGACGGGCTGCCTACAACCGGCATCGAGAGGCAAAACTGGCGGTCGAGGCTGCGTAACGACGGTTTATTTTCTCGATCTCAGTTGAGACACATCGATTCCCGCATTCGGCCTGCTGTCAGAAATGGCACAGGCTGTCTGCGCTTCTCGCCTTGACCACGTGTTATCTCGATGCTAGAGTCTCGCCGTTCTCGTTGCCCAACACGGACTAGCCAAATAAGCCATCAGCAAGGCCGCTACGATCGGACGTTCAGGCTGAGGAGGTCTCGGCATCTCATACGAAGCAACGTAGCGCGACGACCTGGCTGGAGAACATTATTTGGTTTACCGAGCTATTGTGCCGGAGTGGCGGAATTGGCAGACGCAAGGGACTTAAAATCCCTCGGGTCCACAAGACCCGCGCCGGTTCGACCCCGGCCTCCGGCACCAAGTAATACCGGTTATATTTAGCACCCGCCTTCGTGGTCAGGTCTTCCTCCCTGAAATCGTGGCCGTTTTGTGGTTAAACTTGGCTTTTGGTGCTGCGTCTTCGTGGTCGCGTGGTGGCGAGTCACGGGGTATTATGATGCAGGTCCTTCTGACGATTAGCGAGGTGACCGTGTGATGACCCAACTAGGACGCGCCCGTTCCAGAACTGAAAGGTCCGTAGCTGGGACCGATCCTTCTCGTTCATCTATGGCGTTCGTATGAAAGGGGAAGTGAAGCCGGGATATGAGTGAGGAAGGGGGCTTCATATGCGAGGATTCCTCTCGGTCAGTCTTGCCGTCACGATCGGCCTCCTTCTCTTGAACTGCAGCCCGAGCAGGCACAAGGCCTTAGATTCCATCATGTATTCCTGGGCGGGCCAGCACCGCGATGACCTGGTCCGTGCCTGGGGTCCACCCATGAAGGAGATGCAATCAACGACAGGAGGGAACCTCCTCATCTATCACAGTGACGAGAGACAGAGCGACGCGCCAGGGGATGATACCTTCAGGGGCATGCTGCAACGTTGTCGTGTGGAGATCGAAACCGATTCCTCCGGAAAGATTGTCATGTGGCGATACCAAAGCCAGTGCTACTAACGGCAGGGGAATGCTCCTGTGCGCATCGCAGACACCAGGCATAGAGCGGCTTCAGATCGTGCGCGTGAGGCTCTTAGCTGCTTCCTGTCCAACTGACAGACTTGTGCCCATGTCACAGCCCCACTACGGCCGGCTCGGGTCAGCCGCCGGGGCCGATTCCCCCTCATTGGGGCAGACAGCAGATAAACGATTCGATCCCAGGCTTGTTTCCAGATCGGTACCGCCTGACTCTAGACCTGCTTCGGATAAAGACGGGTATCTTACGTATACCCGCTGAATGCTTACCTAGGATGAACCTCCTAAAATATCTTTATCTGCGAGGCTTCGATGCCTCTCACAAGTCGCCCCAACCGTAATTTCCCTGCAAATCGCATAGTCATGCACAACACTGATCCCTTCCAAGGTCAAGGCACTGTACGGAGCGTCTCGTATTCCGGGCATCTGTCAGGAAATAGGCCCATGCTCCAGAGGGAGACGCTCTCGTTGAACGTGACGTGATTTCAGAAACGGAGCATACGTGTTCCTGCTAGTGTGCGGTGGTTGAAATGAGATTGCTAGGGCGCTCTAACCCTACACTGAGTAATCAGGCACCGCCTAGGAGTAGGGTGAGTTGCCCCTACTGTTCTTCAGCAGAGTGCTACCGGTCAAGGCGACATGGCGGGCAGGACTTCATCCACCGACTGGTAGGCATGTTTCCTTGGCATTGCGAGGACTGTGGGAATCGATTTTATCTGGTGATACGATCCCTACCTAGCCGAACACTGCCCAAAACGTGACCCCACGTCCATCGAAGAAACCGCCATCTCCAGCATTTGGGGGATTACCGCGATTTGCGGGTATCGAAATAGATTCGGGCCAGCACGTTCTGCTACGGTTTCCTCTTGGCTGATATCGCTGCGTCCCTCGCCAATCCGATTTAAGGGGTGCTAGATCAGTGATGTGTGGCCATACAGAGTCGACCATAATTATTTATGCGCCTTGCTTTGTTCTACTGCGAGCCGCTGGGCCTCAACGACCTGATCGCGATCCATCTCCATCGCCACGACTTGTCGCATCGTAGCTGCCAGTTCATGGCCTTGAGCCGCCGCAAGGTTAAACCACTTGTGCGCCTGAACTCGGTCTATGGTCACGCCGCGCCCTTGCCAGTAAATCTGGCCGAGCAGGTACTGGGCTTCGGCCGCGTTCTTCCCGGCCGCTCGCTCAAGGAGCGTTCTCGCCTCGGCGTAGTTTTGCGGAACCCCTTGTCCACTGAGATACAGCTGCGCTAAACGAATCTCCGCCTTGAGGTCGCCTTGCTCAGCAGCCTTTGCATACATCCGCGCTGCTTGCACATAGTCACGCGAAATCCCCTCACCTCGTTCATATGATTCGGCCAGCCTGATCTGGGCCTTGCGATGGCCGTGCTCTGCGGCCAGGAGGTCCCACTTCAACGCCTGATTGGGGTCACGACCGATCGCTCTTCCTTCCCAGTACATGGAGGCGAGCTGATACTGCGCTTCAGCCTCGCCGGCCTCCGCACGCGCGCGGAGCTTCGATTCGTAACTTGCACAGCTGACGATGAGAGACAGGATGCCAAGAGATAGAATGTAGATGGAGGGATTCATGGCAACCTCGCAGATTCGGGGTTAATACGACATCTGCCATTTGATATGGTTGTCCACGCAATTATGATACTGCACCATTCTCTTTGTTTCACATCGTCTGACTCGGCATAATGCCAGTTAGAAGGAATCTTCTGCTCGACCTCAGGATTGGATCGGCTTCGCGAATGGGTGGTGAACCTGTGCCGGTGGTAGCTACGAGGGCTTTGATCGCTAGGGGTGCAGTGGCCGCAAATCCTCGACATCCTGTCCCCTGTTGATTGTGTCCAAAGGATTTACTACCAGTGAGCCTGTGGTAGGCTTTCTGCATGAAGCCGATACTGTTTCACGATATCGACGGGGTGCTGTTCGGAGATTACGATGGCGGGTTCCAGTTGCGGCCTGGAGTGAACACCTGGCTAGAATGGGCCTTCGAGCACTTTGAAGTCGTGTGGTTGACCTCGTGGGATCAAGAGAAGATCAAGGCTCTACTGACAGTTACTTACAATGCGAATTTGCTGCACCAATTCCATTACGCAGATTGGACCAATTACGCTGACAAGACCGTCTGGCTTGCCGAAGCACTAAAACGCCTAGGTGAGCGAGAAGTCTTCTGGATTGACGACGAAGCGGTGCCGATCGAAGGTGTCGAGGTGATCCGCGTGAACTCGAAGGGCGCGCATGAGCTAGTCGCGGTTCAAGCGCAGCTTGACCAGCTCCTTGCCTTCCTTCACGAAAACTGAGAACAAATGTGTTGCAGGTAGGCGATGAGCACCCGCGCCAGTGCCCCCCTCACCGAACATGAGCACACTCCGTCGCTTCTCCTCGTCTGATCCTGGACTGCCTAATCGACCATCCCGTCGCCATCTTGCAATGATGATACTTCGAAGAGTGATGGGGGAGAGGGGACTAAAGGGATTGATATCAGTCCTCCAACTCCCAAAATCCTTGATATTTCTCCGAAGCGTACAGTTCGCACTCGATGTCTCGGTGTCGATATTGAGCTTAATATCCTTGGGTCCACAAGACCCGCGCTGCTCCGACCCAGGCCTCGGGTACCATAAACACGAGCTTGTGAAATGTGCCTGTCTTCTTGATTTTCAGCCGGAGATATTAGCGCTGGCTTATGCCCGAATGAGGAGACGGTTGATGAGAGTAGATCGTTCCTGATGCATGGCGGTGCGGGCGGCGACAAATCGTTTAAGTCTCATCCGATCATTACGGCTCACCTGAATTACATCCACCGAGATCCAGTGCTTCTGGACCCGTCTAACTTCCGCTAGTCGGATGTCTATATAAGTCCCATCGCCTTCCAGCCATAATCGAACCTTCACAAATTCCCCTGGTGTCAGCTGATCGGGGGTAGTGAGCCTGCTACTGGCCCCTGAGAGTTCGAGCACGCATCCGTCTGCTTCTAGCTCCGTGCTCACGTTCGCCAGCATACAGTCAATCGTGAGATTCGGACAATACCAACGGCTCTGTGGTTTCCGCTGCTCCATTAGGTGCAGCGTAGTGCGGGAGGTATTTGTCTGGCTATTCCTCAAGAGGGGGGTGGTTTACCCAAAGTGGGAGGGAACTGATGCAAGTCGTTCTTATATTTCAGTGACGAAAATGGTCTTATGCCAGAAAGACAATAAACTGTTTTGAGCTTGTTGACATATTACCAGTGATTTGGAGAGCAACCGCATCACATCGGATTAGAGTCAGGATTGCGAAGAATCTCGTGTCTCTACTCGCTTCCGCTTACGCACGTGTGATCGGGATCTAGGTTGGCGAACTAACGGCTCGGAGAGATACCGTTATATCAAGAGGGTCTCCACTCTGCTACCATCCCGGTACGAACCACACATCGATCTTCCTAGGTTTGGAGTTTCGAAGGAGGAAATCAATGACACGGAAATCAAACTCGTCTCTGCTGCTGGCACTTGGATGCCTCTTTGCGGGCTCTGCAATTGCGGCAGGTGCCTTCGGGGCCCACGCGCTCAAAGGGGTTCTCGAAGCCCAGATGCTGACCGTTTTTGACACAGCCACCCGCTATCAAATGTACCATGCCTTGGGCCTTTGTATCGTCGCATGGGCTGTCGATCGATTCCCTCAGAATCGGCTTGAGCCAGCGGGGTGGTTCTTCCTGGTCGGGATTCTCCTCTTCTCCGGTAGTCTCTATGGCCTGTCTCTGACAGGAACGCGATGGCTTGGCGCGGTCACACCGATCGGCGGTGTGACTTTTCTGATTGGTTGGTTCCTGCTCGGCTACCGGGCGTGGAACTTAAAATAATATCAAGGTGAGCAGGATGCCGTTCGTTTCCCGCTGATGGATCCCCAACCCCCTTGGGAATTCACGAACGTTCCCTCCAGTCGTTGCCCGTCCTTCACGAATTGGAGGCTATCTTCCTGGACCCGCCCGTCGATTTCCCATCTCAGATACACGTTATCGCCGAGCACGATGATCTCTACCAAACCAGGGATGTTCTCGTGCTCAGATCCTGCCGGAGGAAACAACAGTGAGAGTTTCTGTTCTTGATGGTGTCGTTGATGATTATGAATCACCCATTGCCATGTTCCGCAGAGGCGGGCTTGACCCCTGAGCATACGTACCCGGTCTTTCCATCCACGCAGCCTGTCCCAATCCTGGTAAGCAGCTTGAAGGGCCTCAACCTGGAGACGAGCAGACTGTTGCGAAAGCGTCATGAGTTTTACCATCGCCGTGTCTCCTTGATCTGATGGAGAGCTCTCAGGGATTGTCAGGGTTTGGATTAACTCGTTCATAGGTTGTAGCCATGTTGTACGACCTTGGAGAGCAAGCCATGCATGTCGAGTAGACGACAATGAGAACTGCTCCGTCAGACCCGGAAGATGGTTGTCTTTCACTGCTTGTTGAACGGTGGCTGCAAAATGCCACGTGGCGAGGTCACCGATTAATTGCAGAGCAGCCTGTGTAATCTCTGGTAGTAACAGGTCCTTTGATAGTTTCGGGGAAAGGGATTTCGCCGAAAGCGTCTTTGCCACATCCCCCAAATGGAGTGGGGGACCTATGGATGATACGAAGAGCTCGATTGCCTCCTTGTCGGAACTCACCTCCGTCAGCCGAGCACCATGGACCTGCCTGACGTATTGAAAGTCCGGCATGCTAACGGGGAGGGTGTCTTCTGCTCCCAAGACAAACGGTATTCCGGAGAGACAGATCGGCAGGAATGCCAGAGCATGCCAGGCACTTCGTTCGACGAACTGAAGACATGGTCCTCGGGACTTCATGCGATTACTCTACTGTGGTGTGCGGGAGAGACTCAAGCGACTGATATAAGACGACCGGTGAAGAAATCAGGAGAGTGAACTTAGGTACCTTGAAAGCATTTTTTGAGAAAGGCTGCGGTTTCTTTCCATGCTTCCGCCGCGGCGTCGGGTCGAAAGGTGTCGGGACGCATTTCATTGCAGAACGCGTGGGGTGCATGACGGTAGAGCTTAATCTCGACCTGCTTACCGTATTCGGTAGCTGCCTCGCGAAGTCGGTCAGCCTCCAAAGGCGACGCCCAAGTATCTTGCTCAGCCTGGTGATAGAGAACTGGACATCGCACATCGTTGAATGCGGCTACTGGTTCGAACATGCGTCCATAGAAGGCGACAGCTGCGCGAAGCCGTTTCCGTTTGGACGCAAATTGCAGCGCCAACGAGCCGCCCATCCCGAATCCAACCACCCCATGAATATTGCGCTTGATGTAATCTCGCGTGTTCAAAAATTCGCAGCAGGAATTGATGTCTTGTAGCGCCAGCTGGTTGTTTAGTCTTCCCATCAGCGCTTCCGCGATTTCTGCATTGGCCGTTACCATGCCACCAAGCCGAGCGTACAAATTGGGAATGATGACGCCGTATCCTTCACATGCGAGCCTGGCTCCTAGATCCTTAATCTGGGAATTCAATCCCCACCATTCATGGATCAGCACAAGGCCTGGATACGTTCCTTTCTCCTGAGGCCAAAACTGAATGGCTTCCACCTGCACATCTTTCGACATCCGAGTTCTGGCGTAGGGATCGACGGCCGAGTCGGTCGGTGTCGGAATGGCTGCCCCGCTGGGGAACCGTGCAGTGTCGGTTCCGATTTGTTGGAGTGTGAAAGGTGTAAGCACTGAGGTCATAGGCGGAATTGTTTTGCTGACAAAAAGTTGGGCCGTACCGGGCAATATGGCGTGGCGCAATGTACTATAGGAAGACCGCCTTCGCGTTGTCAATCAGCTGGCTGGGAGCAAGATTCGATTGACGCTGTTTGCGTTTGCTTTTAGAGTCTCGATAGGGCACGAACTGTATGGCGATATCTCCTCCACTCGGCATCGGCTTAATCGGGGTAGGACGGCACGGTAGCCGTTACCTACAGCATCTTCTGCATGACGTGCCAGATGTGAACCTGGTTGCCATTTGCCGAAAACGGATCGGGGAAAGTGCCGAGGCCCACCCCCTGTCCTCTATTCCTGTTTACGGCGACTATCGTGCCCTGATTGCGGATCCGCTAGTCCGGGCCGTCATCGTCGTTACTCCGCCTACGCTATGCCATGAAATTTGCCTTGAAGCGGTCCGAGTCGGAAAGCCCCTGTTGATCGAAAAGCCCTTGGCTCCGACCGCCCACGAGGCTCGGGAGATGGTCAGGGCAGCCGACAAAGCAGGCGTGGTTCTAATGACTGCTCACACCTTGCGGTTCGATTCAGCGATCGAGATGCTGAAGGACATACTTCCCCAACTTGGGGTGCTTCGTTCTGCAACGATGACCAGTCACATCGAGATCTCATCCAGCACAACGGCAACGATGGAGGCTTTCAGTCGGCGAGGGGCACTGCTCGAGATCGGCATACACCTGTTAGATGCGGTGCGATTCTTAACCGGTGACGAGGTTCACGTTGTTCGCTGTCACATGGATCCTCCGCCACCGGCTAAGCCGGAAACCAGAGCCTTGGTGCAGCTTATGACGGTAAAGGGAATTGAGTGTCATCTCGACATCGCCCGTGTTACGGCAGGACGCATCGCACACATGGAATGGACTGGAACCGAAGGGCTGGTGAGTGCGGATTGGTTTGAGCACCGACTCACAAAACATGAACGAGTTGGAGGGGTCAAGGAATGGACCGTTGAGCCGCGGCCGACGATCCTGTCTGTGCTGCGCGCGTTTGTTCAAGCCATTCGTACCAACTCGCGTCCATCGATAACAGGAAAAGATGGTCAAAAAGCTGTTGAAATTGCTGAGGGTTGTTATCGGTCAGCTGAGCTGGGAGGCCAACTCGTCCAGATCGAATCCGACAATTAAGATTCCGCGACGATGTGGGTATCAGTTTCCTCCACGCCTTCGATCGCGTGAATCTTTGAAATGACGATCTCAGACAATGCCCGTTCATCATTCGTGGTAATAAAGAGAAAAATATCCGGCTGTCCGAAACAGGAGTGCGCTTGCTCGACTCCACTGATGCGCTTAAGGGAGTGGAGTACGTCCTTCGTCTTCCCTGTCTTGACCTTGATCAGGATGTAGGCCTTCGTTGCCATCGTGCGGCTCCTTTCATGTCATGAGGGTGAGGTCGGCGATTCCGGGTTGTGCGGGAAGGGCTGGCCCGGCATTTCTTGCCGCCGACGTGCATAGATCTGATGAATATCCTGTCCCCGTTGTTGCAGGATCGCTCTGGCCCTGAGGAACAACTCACTCAACTGCAGAAAATCGTCCGGGACCAGATTGTAACCACGAAATCCTTCCGCTAATTGACTGCGCTGGCCGTCTGACAATGCCACGTAGGATTCGCTGAGTGCTTCGAGTGTTTCCGAAGTCCACCCTTCTGCTCTGAAGCGTCGACCCGCCTCCTCGGCGTGAACATTCAACTTGTTCTCTAGTGCACGATCAAAAAACGCTCGAACGTTCGGATCTGAACTTTTCATAAAGAGTGACTGACATTGAATGACCGATTTCACAATACGGTTCGCTTCCGGAGTGCCCTCGGGCGGAAGAACGTCACCGTCTTGTAATGTTGCGAGAAGCGCCATTGCAGCACCGACATGACTGGCCGGGGCGCGGACGACCATTAGCATGTCAGCACGGGTCTCCTGCACCGACCAAGGAAATCCTCCCCCGATCGCGACAAAACCGCAGAGCCATCCGAGCCATGTCATTTTGGACCGATGAAAGGAGAGAGAGGTGGACATAATGTTTGCGCCAACCGAGATGACGGAAGGACAGCGCGAAATTATACCGGGAGAGGGAGTCGTGGTTCCACCCTCCGTTGTATCCGTCTCGTTCCGATTCACAGACGGAAATACCAGCATTGCAGCTTCCTTGTGTTGAAAACCATGGATCGCGGTTTTTATAATCCACGCCCTGAAGTACGGTGGGGTATTAGGCTTGCCATGCTTGCCAAAATAATAAGTGCGGCGCTGGTTGGTCTCGATGCCTGTCTGATTGAGGTGGAAGTTGATATCGCAGGTGGCCTTCCACAGTTTTCCGTCGTGGGCCTGCCTGATGCAACAGTCCGAGAAAGCCGCGATCGGGTACGGTCGGCATTGAAGAATACCGGCTTTCATTTTCCCACAAAACGAATCACGGTGAATCTCGCCCCAGCCGGAATCAAGAAAGAAGGATCCAGCCTTGATCTGGCCATCGCGATCGGCATTCTAGTAGCGGAAGAATTGATACCGTCAGAATGCGTCGCCAAGAAAGTATTCGTGGGCGAACTCTCTCTCGACGGGCAGATTAAGCGCATTCCTGGAGCACTGTCGATCAGCATGGCCTGTCGGCCTCACCACAGTCTGATCCTACCGGCAGACAACAGCCAGGAAGCGGCTATGGTGGAAGATGTCGTGGTGTATCCGCTTCACACACTTCCCGAGGCCGTTGCGTTCATCAAGGGTATCACCGTGATCGAGCCGACGCGGAACAATAGTGATGATCTCTTCCGAACTCGTCCTGCAGAAGAAGACGACTATGGCGATGTGAAAGGACAGGAACATGCGAAACGGGCTCTGGAGGTTGCAGCTGCCGGTGGGCATAACATATTGATGGTCGGCCCGCCCGGGTCTGGTAAAACCATGCTAGCGAAGCGGCTTCCAACAATCCTTCCGTTGATGCAATCCGATGAAGCGCTCGAGACAACACGTGTGCATAGCGTCGCAGGCCAGTTACCTGCTGACCGGGCACTCCTCACCGTGCGCCCATTTCGGGCTCCCCATCACAGCATTTCGGACGCCGGACTCATTGGAGGAGGAACCATCCCACGTCCCGGAGAGGTCTCCTTGGCTCATAACGGTGTCCTGTTCCTAGATGAGTCTCCCGAGTTCCGGCGGCCAGTTTTGGATGGCCTCCGGCAACCGCTTGAAGATGGCCATGTCGTCTTGACCAGAGCCAGTGGCTCGCTCCGCTATCCAGCGCGATTCATGCTGGTCGCGGCCATGAATCCTTGTCCTTGCGGGTATTATGGCGATCCCGTACGCGACTGCCTCTGCACACCGCAACAAATTCGTCGGTATCGATCGAGACTTTCGGGTCCTCTCCAGGACCGCCTGGATATCCACATTGAGGTGCCTCCGGTCACAGTCGGTGAACTCCACGGCAATGGAAGCGTCCCGGAACACTCGGAGTCGATTCGAGACCGGGTGCTCGCCGCACGTGCGAGGCAGTCGCATCGGTACCGCGAGGAGGGGATCCATACAAATGCCCAATTGAAGCCGCGTCAACTAAAACGGTATTGTGGGCTCGATGGGCCGAGCCAAAGTCTCTTAGAGCGGTCGATGACAAAACTTGGCTTATCCGCTCGTGCCCACGGGCGTATTCTCCGTGTGGCCAGGACTATTGCTGATTTAGCGAGCTCTGATACAATTGGGCCGGCGCATCTGGCCGAAGCGATTCAATATCGCAGCCTCGACCGTCCTGCTCAATTTTGATGATCAACCATGATTGTGACTATCAAGGTGTTTCTCTGGTGGTTTATTGTCGGTGCCACGATGGCCCTGGCTGTCATCATGCTGCAAGGCGGTATCAGAGAAGTGATGCAGGCTCAGGGGTCTGTGTGGGAGCTCAAATTGGTTGAGCTGCTTACGACGATTATGGGCGGTGGTTTGCTTGGGGGATGTATTGCACTCATCCTGGACCGCATCAAGAAATCCTAAACCCCGATCAGCTCCCTCCAACAAGAGAAGGAAAGAGCGCCCTATGGATGTAGAAATTGGATCGAACCTGTATCGCAACACCAACGGCATGATCACCATCGAAGGTGTGCCTCAAATCGAAGTGACCCTCAAGCCACCTACCGGGACATTGCTGGTGAACTTCGCCCTCTTCGACGGTGTTGGCAAAATGATCGCTAAATTGTCGGATAGCACCCTCATGGTCAATGAGCGACGGGCGTACGAAGTGAGCAAAACGACGAAGAGTATTGCCCTAAAGCAAATTGACTCCGGAAAAATCATCCTCCAGATGGAATTACGTGCTCCAGAGGTTGTGGTCATCTCCAAAGGCGAGTTCCATACCGTTAAGGGCCACCTGATCGAAGTTACGCCGACTGAGTGGAAGATTGACAAGTTGCGGGCAAGCGGGACGAGAAAAGACATGCAAGGTGGGGAGGTCGCTCTAGGATAAGCCGACGAACACCTATGTTTTTGTCACGGTCGGTACGACCACTAACTCCTCGCCTTTGACATCTACCAACGCGGTATCCCCGTCCTTCAATTCTCCTTTAACCAGCTGACGCGCGAGAGGAGTCTCCAATTGTTGTTGCACCAGCCGCTTCAGGGGTCGAGCACCATACATGGGGTCGTAGCCTCGCTTCGCTAACAGTTTCAGGGCCGCAGGAGTGACCTTCAGCGTTATCCGTCTTTCTGTCAAACGGACACGCAACCGATTGAGTTGGATCTCCACGATTTTGATTAACTGATCGGTCTCCAATGCGTGGAAAACAACGACTTCATCGACACGGTTTAAAAATTCAGGCCTGAAATGTTCCCGGAGTTCGCCCAAGACGAGCGAGCGCACTTCTTCATACGAAGCCTTTCGTTGTTGCGCCTGGAGGATGTGTGGGCTGCCGATGTTGGACGTCATGATCAACACCGTGTTTTTGAAATCCACCGTACGACCCTGAGAATCGGTGAGCCGTCCGTCGTCCAATACCTGAAGGAGAATATTGAAGACGTCGTGATGAGCTTTTTCGATTTCATCAAATAAGATGACCGAGAACGGACGACGACGTACCGCTTCTGTCAACTGCCCACCTTCTTCGTACCCGACGTAGCCTGGAGGCGCTCCGATCAAACGGGCTACCGTGTGCTTTTCCATATATTCGGACATATCAATCCGTATCATGTTCGCTTCGTCGTCGAATAGAATTGCGGCTAAGGAACGCGCCAATTCCGTTTTTCCCACACCGGTCGGTCCCAGGAACATAAATGAGCCAATAGGACGGTTTGGATCTTTAATGCCCGATCGGGCGCGCAACACGGCGTCTGCCACAACGCGCACAGCTTCATCCTGCCCAATGACACGTTGATGAAGAAGTTCTTCCAGCTTGAGCAGTTTCTCTGTTTCACCTTCGAGTAAGCGGGAGACAGGTATCCCGGTCCACCGACTGATGACGTCCGCGATGTCCTCCTCATCGACTTCTTCTTTCAGCAACCGTGTTTCACCTTGCTTTTTGGTCAGCTGCTGCAACTCGATGTTGAGCTGCCGCTCCAAACGAGGGAGTTCTCCGTACCGAAGTTCCGCGACTCGATTCAAATCGTAGGCACGTTCGGCTCGTTCAATTTCTTGCTTGACCTCCTCGATGGATTCTCGTGTCTTGCGCAGGCGACCGACAGAGGCTTTCTCGGACTCCCAACGGGTCTTCAGCGCCTGCAGGTCACGTTGCTTCTCCGCCAACTCCTTTTCGAGTGTCGCCAATCGTGCTTGGCTTGCCTGATCGTGCTCCTTGCGAAGGGCTTCCCGTTCAATTTCTAGCTGAAGGACTTTTCGAGAGACTTCGTCGAGCTCAGCCGGCAGGCTGTCGATTTCAGTACGTAGCCTCGCGGCGGCCTCGTCGACGAGATCGATGGCCTTGTCAGGCAGGAACCGATCAGCGATATATCGATGTGAAAGTTTGGCTGCGGCCACGAGCGCTGCATCCTTGATGCGCACTCCGTGATGGACTTCGTACCGTTCCTTGATGCCTCGCAGGATGGAGATCGTGTTGTCCACAGACGGTTGATCAATGAATACTGGTTGGAAGCGCCGCTCAAGGGCCGCGTCTTTTTCAATGCGCTTTCGGTACTCGTCCAGCGTGGTTGCTCCGATCATGTGCATCTCGCCGCGTGCCAACATGGGCTTCAGCAGATTGGCGGCATCCATAGCCCCTTCAGCCGCACCGGCTCCGACAACCGTGTGTAATTCGTCGATAAAGAGCAGGATCTGCCCTTGAGAGGCTTGAACCTCTTTGAGGACCGCCTTGAGACGCTCTTCGAATTCCCCTCGATATTTAGCGCCGGCGACGAGCGATCCCATGTCGAGACTGATGAGACGCTTCTGCTTGAGACTCTCCGGCACGTCTCCCTTCACAATGCGAATCGCCAGTCCTTCGGCGATCGCCGTTTTGCCGACACCGGGGGACCCGATCAATACAGGATTGTTCTTGGTTCGGCGAGAGAGAATCTGGATGACTCGGCGAATCTCGTCGTCGCGCCCGATGACCGGATCGAGTTTGCCTTGACCGGCCAAGCGGGTCAGATCACGACCATACTTCTCGAGAGCCTGATAAGTCCCTTCGGGATCCTGACTTGTGACACGCTGATGACCACGGACCTGTTGAAGTGCCGCAAGTACACGTTCGCGAGTGAGACCCAGCTTCTTGAAGACACCGCCTTCCTGGACCATTGCGAGGAAGACATGCTCGACGCTCAGATACTCGTCCTTGAGAGCCTGCTGCTCAGATTCGGCTTTGGTTAGGACTTGACTCAATCTAGTTGTGAGGTGGAGCTGGCCTGGAGCGGCACCAGCTCCCTGAACCTGCGGCATGCGTGATAAGGCTTGCTCAACCGCTTGACGTATGGACGGAACGGACAAACCAGCTTGCTCGCATAACGCCGGGACGATTCCTCCATCCTGTTCCAGTAGCGCCAAAAGCAGGTGCTCGACGTCGATTCCTTGGTGGCTCCGCCTCATCGCGTGAGACGACGCCGATTGAAGCGCTTCCTGGAGCTTAATGGTCATCCGATTCATATCCATTGCTAACAAACCCTTCCTGCACAAATTGTTGATGGATATTCAATAATCATCTAGAAGCAAATGTCAACCAAGGTATCTCTGTAGCTTGACGCTAAGCAAACCCCCGGACTATTGTGCCCGGATGCCAAATTTCATTACCGACATTGCCCAGCTCTATCTCCAAGCCCTTAAGCAAACAAGTCGATCGTTCCGTCGCGGTTGGATTACCATTGTCGCAGTGATTGGATTCGGAGGCCTGTTTTTATTGGCGGTGCAGATCGCTGGGCCACTTGGCATCGCCGGTGGCTTCATTCTTGGGGCGGTGAACGCTCTGTTTGTGGGAGCCACCCTCAGCTTAATCGAGCAATCCATCACCCATGCGCGAACGCTCACCATCCAAGACATCTTCGAGAGCCTCGGACAGTATTTCTGGGATGTAATCGGAGTCGGATTTGTCCTGTGGCTGCCGCTCATGGCTTTGGATATGACCGTTCAAGCCAATCCGTACGGACCACTTCTCTCGTACGCGGTGCTGCTGCTCCTCTTTCTTTTATTAAATCCTGCGCCAGAGGTGATCTATCAGACCCGACATGATTCTCCGATCGAGGTACTGAAAAGCTGTTACGACTTTGTCCTTGAGAATTGGATTGAGTGGTTTATTCCCTGGGTGCTTGTTCTGGTTCCGTTTGTGCTTTCTCCTGTGGGGTTGCAGACCATTTTCAATCTTTCGCGCCGGATGGGGAGGGGAGCCGGATTGGATTTTCTCCAACTTCTCATGTTACCGCTAACGATCCTGGATGGATGGGTGACTTATCTGGGCATCGATCCATCAGTGAGCTGGATGATAATATTCTTGCTCACGCCACCACTCGCAGTTGGGATTCTGCTGTTTCGTGGCCACCTCTTTGCATCTCTCCATGGTTCATCACGTCGCCAGCGTGCCTTTGCTAGCCGTTTCGGAGTAAAGGACTGACCGGGATCTTTCAGGAATTTTGCATTCCAGCCGATGCACGAGGATTCTCAAGCAGGATAGAGACTAGCCCGTTACTCGGCATCCTCCGCTCTGTTCGCAGAAGTACTTGAGCCAGAGAGTGAAATAGTGTATGGATTTACCTACACCTACTCAGAGACAGCCTGATCATTCATTTGTAGAGAGCTGTTCCCTGGTGCGTCTATCAATCTTTTGGCGAATCGTTTTGACGTCCGTCGTCATCATCGTGGTGATGGCGGGGGTCAATGTCTACGCATTATTTCAGCTTCGACAGCTGACCGCCTTGAGTGCGGACATGGCCTCACACCATTACCCGGCCATCGAATCGGCTAAACGGTTACTTGGCTCTCTCTTCGATCAACTGAACAGCGAGAAAAAGTACTTGGCCGTTCGGGATACCACATTCCTTCAACATTTCGACGAAGAAGTGGGCGAGTTCCAACGAGGAATTGAAGTTCTGGAGATGCAAGAGGCATCTGTGCAAGGGCAACGCCTACTTCAAGATTTAAAGCGGCTTCAGCAAGAACGATTAACGATGTTTTCCACTGAATTGGAAAGCGGTATCGCAACCGCCGGTGCGCCATCCTCAGGGTACGAAGCTCATCGTGATGCACTCACGGATCGAATGACAGCAAGCCTCCAAAACTATATCGATTTACACGAGGCCGGCTTGAGCGTGGGGGTCAGTCGATCACGGGAAAGTTCGTCACAAGCTGAAGCGGTCACTGAGCAACTTGTCCTGGTCGCCTTACTGTTTGGAATCGGGCTCGCCGGGATTGCCAGCTACACCATTCTTCGTCCGTTGCGTCAATTACAAGGTCACATCAAACAGATCGGACAAGGCAATTTCCGGGCATCGCTTCAAATTAAAGCCCCGAGTGAGCTGCGTGATTTGGTTGACACCGTGAATTGGATGGGCAAAAAGCTGCAGGAACTAGATGATATGAAGGCCGAGTTTTTGGCCCACGTCTCCCACGAGTTACGGACGCCGATGGCCTCGATTCAGGAAGGAACCCACCTTCTCCTGGACGAGATTCCCGGTCCCCTCGTTCAAGAACAGCGCACGACGTTGCGGATCATGGCCGATAGCTGCCGGCGTTTGATCCATCTGATTTCAACTATTCTAGACTTCTCAAAAATGGAAGCAGGCATGATGGAATATCGGATTGTGCCAACGGACTTGAACCGTGTCGCGGAAATTTCAGTCAATAAAGTTCGTCTCCTGGCCGACGCCAAGCACGTGCAACTATTGGTTGAGCCCGCTCCGATGCGGGCATGGGTCAAAGCCGATGCGCTTCGGATCGAACAGGTCCTCGACAATCTGCTCTCGAACGCCCTGAAATTCAGCTTGGAAGGGGGCATTGTCAAAGTGCAGATGAAGCCGGACTCGCATGCGGGTGTTCTTGAAGTTTCCGTCTCTGACGGTGGTCCTGGGATCGCACCGGAGGATTTGCCACATATCTTCGAGCGATTTTACCAGGGACGGACGAAGACCAAGCACTCGACTGTAGGCAGCGGTCTGGGCCTGGCCTTGGCCAAAAAAGTGGTGGAGGCTCATGGGGGACGGATTTGGATCGAAAGCGAACTGAAGAAAGGAACGACTGTCCGGTTTATCCTACAGTTGACAAAGCCGGGGGTCGTAGCATGAGCAGTGTACGCCTCAGTGCGATTGCCTTGACGATTCCCCTGGTCTTTATCTGGGGCTGTGCTGCTTGGTCGACTTCTCCACCGACATCGTACCCGTACTTCGAAGTGGAGCCCGCCGACATTAAACCGCTTACCGCACTCGCGAAGAAACAGGACGCCTTAGCGTCCAAATGTGCGGAACACAACACATGCGACCACGTCTATTTCACGCGAGCCCTATTGGGGTTATACGAAAGTCGTGAGGCAGCCGCGAAATTTTTCGATAAGGTGATTGCCGTTGCTCCAAAGAGCCAACTCGCGTCCTCCAGCCGGGTGTGGCTCCAATTGTTGCAAGATCCGGCACCGACAG
>UEXT01000027.1_pt1 | contig 17503 bp, 20 predicted proteins | sample 4301081 | NCBI WGS metagenome assembly UEXT01 (sample SAMEA4773177, study PRJEB27434) | metagenome | biome: 2259; feature: agricultural soil; material: soil | place: USA | collected 2014-09 | depth 0.25 m
TCTGGATCTCGCGCGACAAGGCCGCGTACAAGCCGCGCAAAAGATCGACACGTGTAGTTGCCTCCAGAAGTTTTTGCTCCTCCTGTACCGTCAAGTTGAGCAGCGATGCGATCCGGTAGGCCAAGGCGACCGGATTCTGCTCCGTTCCCAAAGCGAGAACCGCTTCCTCCATGCCTGGTGCACGAATGAGTTTGGGCAAGTCCGCTACAATGTCTTGAATGGCGCGATGCAAGGCATCGACCTCCGTACCGGTATCGGTGGGTTCCGGATACTGACGGACGCGAGCAACTAAATACGGGTCAGTCTGATCGAGCCTCAGGAGGACGACACGTTCCAACCCTTGGACCATGGCATGGATCTGCCCCTCAGAAATCCGGGCAATCTGTTTGATCACGGCCTTGGTTCCGATCGAATAGAGATCTTCCAGTTCAGGCCCTTCTATGTCTGGCGCGCGTTGGGCGATAACCAGAAGAGTCTTGTCTTCCGTTCTCATCGCCGCCTCGACCGCGGCAATAGACCGGTCGCGACCCACGGTGATCGGCATCATGACGCCGGGAAATAGAACCGTGCGCTTGATAGGAAGTAGCGGCAGATTTGAAACGACCGACTGTTCACTCATTTCGGCCTCCTGGGGGCTATACTGAGTGTCTAATTAGGTAGCCATCACTTCCGGTGAGTCAAGTTAAACGACGGGGCCTAGGGTCATAGTAGGTTAAAATAACCGATCAGCCGCGTCGGAGCCTGCTTGATTGTATACTTGAGCTTTAGATCGGATCAAATTGACAATGCTCACTTACTTGTCGAAGAACAACCCTCCAGAAACGTCCTGCTGAATGGTGCCGTTGGTCCGCTTTAGCGTTCCGGGAACGTCCGTCGCTCGGAGGTCGGGGTAGTCGTCTGTTCCCCCAAGATCAAAGAAGGCGCTGAGGCTCGTGCTGTCGGCCACGCCCATGCCCCGTGAGACTCGATACTGGTCCGGGCCTCCCTCCTCGATAAAGACACTCCACGAGTTAAGGTCTGCTATTCCAAGACCGGTCGAATGGTCGAACATGTAGATGTCGCGGCCCTTGTCCCCGTCAATCATGAGACTCACACCGGAATCCCAAGCGACTCCGCCGTTATAGTAGGGACCTGACGATCCGTAATGATCCTCCCCATGTCGGTCGATAAAGAGAGCGGCGCCAAAATGAGCTGAGGATCCATGTCCGAACCGAGCCGCCTGATGACGGTCTTCGCCGTCCAAATCTAGTTTCAGACCCGTGCCGAAGAAATATCCATGCCCTTGGGAAAAGTTGGCACTCTGATATTGATCGTTCCCTTCGATGTCGAGCAGAACTCCCCAGCCACCGGCCAAATTGTGGGCCTGCCATTCGGGTCGCTTGGTGAGAATGCGTTGCCCTGACCCTGTGCCGAGTCCAAAACAATCATATTGAAACAGCGGATCGCCCGGTTTCCCATTGGGAGCGTCTTGTGCGTTGTAACTGCTCGGATACTTGTCGCCGCACTGATAGTGATCGTCACCAGCCACGTCGACAAGGGCACCGACCCCCAGCGGACCGCCAAATCCAATGGCGAACCCGTAACTCGTGTATCGATCGTTGCCCGCACTGTCTAGTAGTAGACCCAGTCCTCCAATGGCGGCGCCCTGAGTCAACCGATTTCCCATGTACACGTCGTTGCCTTTGCCGTCGAACAATATCCCGAGCCCACCGAATCCTGCCCCGCCAGATCCACGATCGAGTTGATAGACGTCGTCGCCCGCATGGTCGATCAAGAGGCCTACCCCGAGTCGTCCGGTAGCCAATCCAAGCGGTGCTCCGTCGTAGGTATCGTTTCCGGCGAGGTCGATGACCACGGCATTGCCCTGATCTTCGCTGGTTGAAGCGGCAATGGTCCCCCGGTAGAGATCGTTTCCCCCAAGATCGATCACGAGACCGAATCGGCTGTCGAGTTCATATGTATTCGGTCCAGTACCCCCAATGATAATCGTGCCGTAGGAGGTGTTCTGAACCAGCAGCACATCACCTGTCACCCCGGGGGGTACCTGGTTAGTTGGGAGAGGTTTGGAGAATGCGGTTGTGACGTGATGAAGCCAACGTTCGTTGGCGAGACGCGCAAGGACCTGGGCCGCAGCAATGAGAGCTGCGTAGTCGACCTGTTCATCCAGTAATTCAGTAAAACGAAGGTTGGCTTTGATGAAGGGAATCGTGTTGTCCGCAACGTTCGAGATCTGCGGCGTGAATCGCTCAACCAGCGTCGCGGCGTGGGTAAAAAGAAAATTTTGGTCTTCCTCCGTCAGGTTTGCCAGGGCCTTGTCACGCAACGTTGATGCTGCTTCTAAACTGTCGACCATGAACGTCAGTAATTCAGCCTGGGTGGTCCCCGAAGGTATTGGAACCGCCTTGTGAAAAGAGGAGGTGCGGTCCATTCCCGCTTCCAGAATGTCTAGAAGAGCCGGGAGATTGACCGGGCCCCCTTCCGCCATTTCGGCAATCAGCAGTCCCTGTCGCTCGAGGTCTGTCAGGCCTTCCCATGGATGCTTGAGCGCCGTAATCGCCAGCCGTCGTTTGAAGTGCGCAGGGTTGGTCTCGATCGACTCATGGGCCTTCAGCACCGCAGCTTGACGAGTGCCTACTAACCGTTCCAGGTCGTTGCGAACAGGCGGTCCCACACGATCTAGCACGGATTCGCGCATGTAGTTGCGAAGGGCTGGTGATGACCCGATCGGTTCCAAAAGACTTTGAACTGCACTACAGCCGGAGACAGGCGACAGAAGGAGAAAACTAAGGATAAGCAATACCTCTCTGCTCATAGAATTGGGTCCGACATCCTGTGCACAATTACCCATTGCTACGGATCGTGTGCCTGGCCTTGCGCATCGACCCCTCGAAGATCTGGAATTCATAGAGGCGACATTCCAGAGATCCGTTAAAAAGCGGGACTCTTTTGGAGGGGGATAGGCCGATCAACTTCGGGAGGCGACTGTCGCCGGTGAAAACGTAGGCCTTCCAGCCTGCAAACCGCTGTTTCAACCAGTCGCCAAGCTTGGGATAGAACACGTCGAGTTCATTAGGCTGACTCAGCCGCACGCCGTAAGGAGGGTTGATCAGGATTATGCCCTGTTCAGCAGGGGCTGTGAGATCCAGTAGTTCGCTTTGGCGCAGACGAATATCGACGGTCACTCCCGCACCTTGGAAGCTTCGTTGCGCGATCTTGATACAGGCGGGATCGTGGTCTGACGCATGGATAGGCGTAGGAACTTCCGCCAGCTGCTGCAATCGCGCCGATTCGCGGAGCTGCCCCCATTGCTTTGGATCATGGATTAGAAATCGCTCGAAAGCGAAGGAGCGAGCTTGTCCCGGCGCAATCCGTCGCGCGATCAGAGCTGCTTCCAGAGGAATCGTTCCGCTTCCGCACATCGGATCGAGTAGGACATCATGAGAAGTCCAACCGGCTAATCGCAGAAGACCGGCGGCCAAGTTTTCGCGGAGCGGCGCCTCAACGGTCTCAATGCGATAGCCTCGCTTGAACAGTGGCTCACCGGAAGTGTCGACATACAGCGTGACAGTTGTTGGATCCAGAAAAGCATCGATGCGTATATTGGGGCGATGCGTATCGACGCTTGGTCGTCGATGTCGCACCGAGAGGAATTTATCGCAGATGGCATCTTTGATGCGCAACGTCACGAAATCCAGGCTGGTGAGCGGACAGTGTCGTGCACTGACCTTGACCTTGATTGTGTGTGAGGGAAGGAACCAGTCGGACCAGGGAAGTGCATAGGCCGCGCGATAGATGTCGTCCTCCGACCGATAAAATGCCTGGCCGACTTGCCATAATACGCGACTGGCGATTCCGCTTTGGAGATTGACCTGATACAGAGAGGACCAGGGAGCATGGAACGCAATGCCACCCTCAGTAATTTTACTAGACGAGATACCGAGACCGTGGAGCTCCTGTTCGAGCACGACCTCCAGTCCCCGTGGACAAGGTGTAAAGAACCGATGGTTTGTGCTATCCATCTAGATGACGTCCTGAGTGCTCATGGTTGACGAATGAACTATTGCAGCGTGTGCGGAAAACCGGTGTCGAAGAAAATTCCCCCAGGCGACAATTTGCTCCGCTTCGTTTGTGAGTCCTGTCAGACGATTCATTATCACAACCCGAAGATCGTCGCGGGTTGTATTCCCGAATGGGGCGATCAGATTTTGCTGTGTCGTCGTGCGATCGAGCCTAAGGCTGGCCTTTGGACTTTTCCTGCCGGGTTCATGGAGATCGGCGAGAGCACCGAACAAGCTGCCAGGCGTGAAACGGAAGAGGAAGCACATGCCCAGGTTGAGTTGACGTCGCTGTATGCCGTGCTTAGTTTGCCCCATATCGGCCAAGTCTACATGGTTTTCCGAGGTCGGCTGGTTACTCCCGAGTTCAGCGCGGGAGAGGAGAGTCTCGACGTCCGATTATTTAAGCGCGATGCCATCCCGTGGGATGCAATTGCTTTTCCTGTTGTGAAAGACGCCCTGCGCCGGTATGTCGAGGACGCCGTGCACGGCCTTTTTCGCGTGCATGTGGCGAGTCTGGCAGACCGACTTTTGTAACAGGAGGCGTGCATTCATCAATTGAGTGTAGGACTGGTCAGGATGGGGGAGCTACGCTCTTGCTCGGTGTGCAGAAACCGAAATCCCTCGGTTCTGGTGTAATCCAGGGTCACTCCGTCCGTCCGGGAAAGGCAGCGTTGGTCGAGTGCGATCGTAAGTCCGTCGACCAGTTGAATGGCGTCATCAGACTGCGCGGCGGCTTCAAGGGTAATAGTGAAATTCAAGCGGCTCTGGTTTAGATCACGCACGGTAATACGAATGACAGAATCTTTAGGATGATCGACTTGAATTTCTTTCAGCCGAGTAATGGCGGCGACTGTCACAGTAATCATTTGTGCAAATCCCGTTGCTGAACAATGCCGTGAATCTCGACAAGGTGTTCCATTCGATCGATCGAATAAAAGATGCGCCAGTCACCGACGGCATACTTGCACAATCCGGGCAGCTCCGCTGTGAGTGATTCGTGTCGGAGGTTCTCGACGTTGGAGACCAGCCATTTCGTCTTGTCGAAGAGTCGTTGCGCCATACTGGAGTCGACTTGAGCAAGATCTCGGATTACGGCCGGACGAAAGGCAATACGATACCAAGCCATGACGGGTTACCACCGAAGACCAAGCTGATCGGCAAGCTCTTCGCCTGATAGGCGTTCTGTACTGGCCAGAGATTCTTTCAGCCGTGTACGCAGGCCTTCACCGAGCTGGAGTCCCAGGTCGGGATCGCCAAGTAGCTCGCGAAGACGATCGTCAACGAGCCCGCGCACGAGGTCTTTTAGTTGTTCGAGGTTCAGGCGTGAGATATCCATGATCCGTGAGAATACGGAGGGACACTGATGAATTGCAACTGGCCTAGAGAGCAGGAGGGTCGTTCATGAAGCGGCTGGATGGAAAGACTGCGATTGTGACAGGAAGTAGTAGTGGGATCGGAAAAGCGATTGCCTTACGGTTTGCTGGGGAGGGGGTCAAGGTTGTCGTTGCAGCCAGACGCGGCAAGTTATGTGACCAAACTGTGACTCAAATTCGCCAAGCCGGAGGGGAGGGTGTGGCTGTTCAGACGGACGTCACGGACGAGCGTCAGGTCGACGCGCTCATGCAAGACACGGTGAAGCGATATGGACGGATCGATATTCTGGTGAACAACGCCGGGATCTTTGGCGGGAGACGCCTGGCCGAGACCACGACAGCAGTTTTTGATGATGTGATGAATGTCAACCTACGCGGGACGTTCTTCTGTTGTCGAGCCGGATTCAAACAGATGAAGAAGCAGGGCGGGGGATTAATCATCAATATGTCAAGCGTAGCGGGTGTGCAGGCCTGGGCCGGAACCGGGACGTATAGCGCCTCCAAACACGCCGTGATGGCCTTGACAAAGTCCCTGGCTGACGAAGGACGTCAGTTCAACATCAAAGTCAGCGCGATTTGTCCAGCCGGCGTCGCTGATGAACTCGTTGATGCTTCGCCAGAGGAGATCCTTCGGAGTGAAAAGATCAGCCCCTGGGATATCGCGGACACGGCTATCTATCTTGCGACCCTGGGGCCTTATGCAGTAGTCCAGCAGCTTGTTGTGGATCGACTGGGAGCGGATTGGTGAGGTGGGAACGGTCGTGACGAGAAAACCGGGGGAGCCTATCTACTTACGGGTTCACATGGTGGCACTCGGGCTGGCCATCGTGGCTTCTCTTGCAATTCCCCGTCTCTATGAGCTGTTCTTTGGTCCGATTAGTCTTGGAGCCCGTCTTATCTCAGGGCTCATTATTGCTGTTGTGGCGGGCATCGTCCTATATCGGACCTATCAAACTTCCGCCAGGAATGAACCTTAACAACTAGACCTTGTTTGTAAGTTGCTGAATCACCCGTGTGAGACGTGCTTGTTGGGGTGGGGCGACAGTCAAAAACTCCATGCCCACGCCGTGGGAGCCTGACCAGCGCACCGTTGCGTTCGAGATGGTAATCGGAGTCGGATCCCCAGGGATGTGAAGATGAATCTCCACTTGCATTCCGGTAAAGGGCTGAATAATCGATTCGACGCGGCAGCCTCTTATGGAGAGATCTCGTAGTGATCCCTTGTGTCGAAAGGCATCCTTCTGTACGAGCGTGCTGGAGTACGACACGGGATACCGAGGATATTTACGAACAACCATGGGTATTTCTTTCGTGATCAGCTTCTGCTGTTTGAAGCCAAGAATGAGTCTAAAGCGTTGACAGGAATTGTGGCAGAGGCTTCTGTTGATGGCTAGAAAAACGACAATTCTCAACAGAGGTGCATCGTTGCTTTTCAGGGAGTGCCCTCCTACAATGCCGCAGGACGCGGTGATCCTGGATGCCTCGCAAGACACAACCTCGGACCTCCACATATTCCAGCCCCAAGAAGCGATCAAACCCCTCGTGGCTGGATGCCTCACTTAAGCGTCGATTTCAGCAGCGTCTTCTCAAATGGTACAAGGAACATGGGCGGGACTTGCCTTGGCGGAAAACGTCAAACCCGTACCATATCCTTGTGTCAGAAGTAATGCTCCAGCAGACGCAAGTTGAGCGCGTAATTCCGAAATATTATGAGTTCCTCGACCGCTATCCCAGCCTAGAGGATTTGGCGGGAGCAACGGTCGGAGATGTGAAGAAGACCTGGTATCCGTTAGGCTACAATATTCGTCCCGAGCGGTTGCATAGCATCGCCTGTGAAACTCTGGCTCGGTACGGAGGAAAGCTTCCGAGCGGCCAGGAGGAATTGCTGTCATTCAAGGGGATCGGCCGCTATACGGCTGGTGCCATTCGATCATTTGCCTTCAATGAAGATGCGGCTATTCTCGATACCAACGTCATGCGTGTACTGCATCGAGTCTTCATGGGAGAAGGAAACCCCAAATCACAGAAGACCAGGCTGTGGGAGTTATCCGCAGTGTTGATTCCGCGCGGCAGGGGCTACGACTTTAATCAGGCGATGATGGACTTTGGGGCTATGTGTTGCACGGCGAGGAATCCCTACTGCTTGCTTTGTCCCATGAAAACCTTCTGTAAGTCCTATCCATGTGACCCTGCTCGTGAGGGCTAATGGCGGTCGTGCGGACAATTGAAGTTGCCGCAGGTCTGATCAACCGAGACGGTCGTTACCTGATTGCGCGGCGCAAATCGGGCGTCCATTTAGCAGGACTCTGGGAATTTCCCGGTGGAAAGCGCGAATCGGGAGAGACGCTGGAAGAGTGCCTCCGGCGCGAACTGTGGGAAGAACTAAAAGTACGGGTCGACCTCGTAAGACCGTTTCATATGATCCGACACGAGTATCCCGAGAAGACTGTGGAGCTTCATTTCTTTCGCTGCATGCTTGAGAGCGGCCAACCAATTCCAGTAGACTGCGCCGAAATCCGTTGGGTCTACCCCCATCAACTCGAGGATTTTGAGTTTCCCCCAGCTGATCGGCCAGTGATTGAGGCACTGCGGGAACAAACACGAGGGCCGCAGCAATGAAAGTGGTGCTCGACATTGAAACGATTCAACCCCCGAGAGAAGAATGGGCACGACTAGTCGGCCATCTGCCGGCAGACAGCGGAGCGGAGCCCGTCGACCGAGGATATGACCTCTTCACCGCGGGAGAGTTAGAAACACAACAACGAGCCGACGATGAGTTATACGCAAAATCGGCCTTCGACGGCACATATAGCCGGATTGTCTGCATCGGTCTACTCGAGTTCTCGGATCAAATGGAGCCACGGGGGGCGGTGGCCTGGTATGGGGCGAATGAACGAGAACTCCTGCGGCAATTCTGGAGCCGACTGGCGCAGGATCGCCCCACGCTATTCATCACACATAACGGTCTGGCTTTTGACCTGCCGTTCATCAGGAAGCGATCTATGATTCATCAAGTGAAGCCCAGCCTGGATATCAACTTGGCGAAGTTCCGTACGGAACCGGTATATGACACGATGGCAGTCTGGAGTAATTGGGACACGCGGGGGTGGGTGAAGCTCGATGTCTTGGCGAGAGCGTTGAATGTCGAGACAAAATCAGGAAGTGGAGAACAGGTGGCTGAAATGTGGGAGAAGGGACAGGGGCTTGAGCTGGCCCGGTACTGCCTGCAAGATACCTACGTGACGTATGCCTGTTATTGTCGGATGAACTTTCGACAGCCGCTGTCCCGCGAAGTCGTCCTGCTTCAGCCGGAAGTAGTGAAGCTTGGTTGAGATAACCTAGCGTGTCCGGGTCGCCTCAGCGGTTTTCTTCTTCGCCGAGGGCTTTGTCGACACCTTACTCGCCTTAATTGCCTTGAGTTCCAGGTCACGCTCCCGCAATTCTCGCTTCATCCATTCCGACTCCTTGCGAAGCATCTTGATCTCAGTATCTTTTTTAGCGAGAGCTTCCTTCGCCTTCTTAAGCTCGTATTGTTCCTGGGTCATCGACAAGCTGTCCTTGCTCTCTTGCGCTGCGAGGTTTGTAATGGGCAGCGGCTTTGCCTGTGTTGGGGCAGCCACCGTAGCGGAAGTCGGAGGCGTCTTCGGTGTGACTTGCGCAATAGGTAGAGGTGCGACAGCTGGGGCAATGGCGAGCGCCTGATAATCAATTACTGCAGCCATGTATCCTTTGCTGCCACCTGTCGCATAGCCAGGCGCCTGCTCGATACGAGCGACAGACTCAGGCATAAATCCTTTCACGGGTCGTCCCTGGGTGATCGTCACATACAATGCGCCTTTCTGTAGATATATGCTGCCCGCGGCGGGTTCAGAACCTGACCCTGCCGATGAAGATGTGCGAAAACTCACGAGTTGTTCGGGTTTCGCCTTAGATAAAGCGCGAGTGAGCAGGGGAGTCAAGAAGTCAACATCCTCATCGCTGAATATTCTCATCGGCTTGCCGCCGCCAGCGGACATTTGCAAGGATCCGCTTTGAGTGCTGTCAGAGTAGACTCCACGAAGGACTTTCGCTATGGTGACCTGATCGATCACTGCGGGATGGGAGGCTTCAAAGGCCCAGTCGGGGACTTCTTCAAGGTACACGCTGCCTTTTGAGTTCTGTGCGATCTTCGACTCGCTCGAGCATCCTGTCACGATCAGACTGAGTGCTACCAGCCCGATGAAACCGCATATGACATTTTGACTCATTTGTCGAAAGGCTGGATCGATCCGCATGGGGCTTCTCCTTTTCATTCTGAATCGAACATAGGCAGGTGTGTGTGTGGTCAGAGCGGTTGGTGAGCGGGGCAAATTACCAGATACCGAACCCCATCAGAATCATACTGACCGTGAGCCATCCGAAAAGGCCTAGGGCTATTATGGTTTCAAGGCTCAGAGATGATCCAGGCTTTTGATCCATAATCTGGTTCTGGTTCATGGGAGTCTCCAAAGGTGAAGAATGAGAACAGTGAAGTGCTCAAATTACAAAGCAAAGACTATGCCTTTTGGGGTTTCGATTTGCCTATACAGTTATCTTGGCATGCTCGGATTTGTGAAAATGCCTTCAAAGGAGAAAGACTTACAACGAAGAGACATATTTTATAGAGAACGGCCCTCTAACGCGTTGAAATGACGTGCCTTCTTCAGCGATCATTGCAACGGTGTAAATACCGAGATTTAGGGACCGGGGTCTACACTGACTTGAACGAGGAAAAGGTGATCATAGTGGATATGTCACGAATGTGTTACGGGAGGGACATTAGGTGAGCTTCGCTGTTCATAATTGTTCGGTGAAGGGTTCCGGCTACTGCTTTAGGAAAGGATTTCTCGACCTTCCGGACGTGTATGAGCAAACAACGTCGATGGAGAAGCATCTCGGACCGGAACGCCAACGAGGTCTCCGGGTCGGCACGGAAGCAGGGATTTATCCCAGACGACCGTAATATGGCCATCAGTCTTTCCCGTAAATTGAGAGTCGGAGCGTTTGGAACTCCCTTCCACCAAAACCGTGACGGTGTCCCCGATAAAGAGTCGGTTGTGCTCGTGAGAAATCCGCCGTTGGAGATCGACAAGCCTGGTGACTCGTTCGCCCTTCACTGATTCTAAGATATCATCTGGGAATTTGCGGGCCGCAATCGTATGCTTCCGTTCGGAGTACTTGAAGACAAAGGCGTTGTGAAATCGGATTTCTTCGGTGAGTTTGTAGGTCTCAGCAAATTCGGCATCACTTTCCGAACAGAATCCAGCAATAATATCCGTGGTCAAAGCGATGTCTGGACGAAGCGTGCGAATGTGATCGACCAAGGCACGATATTCCCGATTCGTATAGCTGCGGTTCATCAAGCTGAGAATACGATCGCTACCCGACTGCATGGGGAGATGAATATGTTTACAGACGCGAGGATGCCACGCAACAACTTCGAGCAGGCTCGGGGGGAAATCCTTCGGATGAGGGGAAGTGAAACGCACACGCTCGATATCCGGCACGTTGGCGACCGCTGCGAGCAACCGTGCAAAGTCCCAACAGCCATGGCGATAAGAATTCACGTTTTGCCCCAGAAGGGTGATCTGCTTGAACCCCTGATCGGCGATCTGTTGGGCTTCTCGAACAATTCCTTCCGGATCGCGCGATCGTTCCCGCCCCCTCGTATAGGGCACCACGCAAAAACTGCAGAAATTGTCGCATCCTCGCATGACAGCGATCCACGCATTCACCCCATCGCTCCGATCGGGGACGACGTCGTCGTAGGTTTCGTACTCTGAGAGATCGACAGCCAATCCCTTGCGATCCAGTCCTTCTTCTTGTGACCGGATTGCGTCGGTTATCAGCATGGGCAGCTTGCGGTACGAGTCAGGACCGGCGAGAACGTCGACCAGGGGTTGCTGCCCCGTAAGTTCTTCCTTCAGGTTCTGGGCCATGCAACCCAAAATTCCCACCACCAACGAGCGCTGCTTCTTGAGAAGCTTAAGGTCGGCGAGGTGACTATAAACTCTGTTATGGGCATTCTCACGAATGGCGCAGGTATTCAAGAGTATGACGTCGGCGCGCTCGCGATCTTCCGTGAACGCGAACCCTTCCCGCTTTAGTAGAGAGCGAACGAGTTCAGAGTCGTAATCGTTCATCTGACATCCGAACGTTTCGAGATGTATGACAGGTGGTGAGGAATGGGTTGTCATTGTATTGCTAGAGGCACCGTGTGAGCCTGTCGATGTTCTTCCGTCAATTGGCCAACGGCCCAGTGATCTGACGCTCCGGTGATCAGCACTCGCCTCAGATGATTCGTGAGATTCATTTCCGAAGCCACCGCCACCTTTAAGAAGTTGGCTGTTGTTCCAACCCTCAGACCACCTACCTTTCCTGATTCGAAGAGGACAGGCAGGGCCGAGCCGATATGCTGTTCCGCGAAGGTCAACCGTTTTAGTCGTGACAGTTCTGCCAGTCTTTGTGCACGTTCTCGGGCGACTCGAACCGACACCTGATGGGAAAGTTTTGTAGCAGCTGTACCTGGTCGCGGTGAGTAGGTAAAGACATGAAAGTAGGAAAAGGGGAGAGTTCTGGCAACGCGTAGAGTGTTCGCGAAGGCGGTCTCGCTTTCGCCCGGGAACCCTACCATGAGATCGGTGCCTAGTCCCAGTCGGGGAATCAACGAAACCGCGCGTCCGATCAAGTTGATAAACTCCGCCACATGGTAAGGACGATTCATAGCATCCAGAATCTCGTCATCTCCACTCTGCAGCGGCACATGGAGATACTGGCAGAGTTTTGACGACGAGGCCATCAGATACAGAAGAGCGTCTGTGACTGTCGTCGGTTCAATCGACGAAATTCTGATTCGTTCAAGTCCTGCGATCGTCTCAAGTCGTTCGATCAATCCCACAAGATCCACGTCTCCCTGGCGGTATTGACCGATATTTACCCCTGTCAAAACAATCTCTCTATATCCGCCTTCAACAAGCAGCGTGGCTTCCTGTATCACGTCTTTCACGAGGCGACTTCGTTCACGACCTCGGGCGAACGGGATGAGACAAAAGCTGCACATGACGTTGCAGCCGTCTTGGATCTTGAGCAGGGGTCTTGTGGAGTCCGGTTCGCCATATTCAGGCAAGGCGAAGTCTTCACGGTCGATCGTTCTGGTGTGGATCACGTCCGCTCGCACCTGTTTTTTCAATGCCTCAGGGGAGGGAAGAAACGAAGGCAGATCCCACTTGAATTGATTTCCGATGATGAGATCGATACCGCGGATTCTGCGCAACTCATTGACTCCAGTTTGGGCGTAGCAACCGGTGACTGCGACGAATGCCTCTGGAGAATGACGTAACGTTTTCCGAATAACATAGCGGCAAGTACGCTCTGCTTCCTGAGTCACGGAACAGGTATTCACTACGAGCAAATCCGTCGGCTCACCAAATTCGACGACACGATAACCGTCTCGCCGGAGGCGCGATTCCAGAACGGCCGTTTCTGCCTGATTCAATCGGCACCCGAGCGTATGGAGAGAGACTCGTTTCATACGATGATGTGAAGGAACATTATAGAGATGTTGCTCAGGCTGCGACAAGGCGCATGGTGGTTGAAGACCTCGTCGTCTCATGCTACTATATCTTTAATTCCCGCCCTTAGCGAGACAGTGTGTCTAGCATGAACCTTCCCCAGTATCTCGGTGTCATCTTCTTTCTGAGTCTCCTACTCTTGTGCCCTGCGTCAGGCGGGTGGACGAGAGACGTGCTTCCCGTTGAGCCCGATCTTAATACGCGCATCGACGAGCTCTATGATCATGAAGCACGCCTGTTTCTCATGCTCTATTCGCTCCAGGGGAACGGCCAGGTCGATTACGTGACGGGCCGGATGGTGCGAGAATATGCGCGCAGTAATTTTGGGAATCCAGTCTACCAGACTGAAGCCCATCCTCTCTTCTACTGGTGGAACCACACCATGTGGAATGATCCTGAGCAAGACGGGGTCAACGGCAACGAGCGGATCTATCAAGAAAACGTCGATTTCGATATCCTACGCTACAAGCCCTGCACTTTTAACGGACAGTCCTGCTGAAGCTGTGGAAGGTGCATAGCTTATAGGCAAGCGTTCTCTTCTACGCTGGTCCCATCTCTCGTCCAATTTTCAAAAACTTCTGATGGTGGGTTCTTGCCTAGTGATACGCTGGGCTGTTAGCGATTCTAAGAGGAATTGATGAGCACGGCCTCTCTTGTTCAGATTCTTGCAAGCCGGCGTATCGGTATCATGTTGCCTCTTGGCTTTGCTTCTGGTCTGCCGTTAGCGCTGACAGCCGGTACACTCCAAGCCTGGCTGACGGTTGTCGGGATTGATCTGAGAACCATCGGGATTTTTACGCTTGTAGGGCTCCCGTACACGGTAAAGTTCCTCTGGGCTCCGGTCATGGATCGAGTCACGCTACCCTGGCTGGGCCGGCGGCGCGGCTGGATGTTGGTTACGCAATTGGGTGTCGCCATGGGGCTTGTGCTGATGGCATTGATCGGTCCCCGTGATCGACCCGACCTCTTGGGCCTCCTTGCTGTGTTGGTGGCATTTCTCTCCGCCTCGCTCGATATCGTGTTCGACGCGTACCGGACTGATGTACTTCGCCCTGAGGAGCGCGGCTTCGGCGCAGCTGTATGGGTGAATGGATATCGCTTTGCGCTGTTACTCGCCAGTTCTGGTGCGTTGGTATTGGCCGATCGTCTTGGCTGGCAAAATACTTATCTATTACTCGCCGCTTTAATGGCTACGGGGACCGTGACGATCCTTGCCAGTCCTGAACCAATGGAAACTCGCGGGGCGCCAGCGAGTCTCGGAGAGGCGATCGGTGGTCCGCTGAAGGAACTTTTCACTCGTCCGGGCGTTCTTGGGCTCCTCACGCTCATTGTGTTGTATAAGATTGGTGATGCGGTTGCTGCGTCACTCCAGACCGCTTTTCTCATCCGAGGCGTAGGATTCTCCGTCAGCGACGTCGCCTATGTGAAAGGGATCGGCCTCGCGGCGACGCTGATTGGGGCGTTGGCTGGAGGCATAGCGATGGCGAGGTTGGGACTGGTTTGGTCGCTGCTGGTCTTTGGCCTATTGCAGGCCGTCTCGAATTTGGGTTTTATGTGGCTCGCATGGTTGGGAAAGAGCTACACAGCTCTCACGGCGTCGATTGTCGTGGAGAATGTGACCGGCGGAATGGGCACCGCTGCGTTTGTCGCATTGATCATGTCGCTGTGTGATCATCGTTATACGGCTACGCAATTCGCCTTGCTCTCGTCTCTGGAAGCACTTGGAAGGGTTTTTTCCGGACGTCCATCGGCCGAGTTAGTGGCGATGGTCGGTTGGATTCAATTCTTCTTCTTCTCGTTTCTGGTCGCGTTGCCGGGCGTGTGGTTGGTATGGGCCCTAAGAGCGAGACTTCACGCGTGTCACGATTTTCGTCGTCCAGATCAGCTTGCAACGTCGAATAATCTATAACGGCTTCAGTCTGCGTTGGAGATACAGGACGAATAGCATCAGTGTCGGAAGAGGGGCCAGAAGAAAGGGGACGAGCCAAATCCAGACGTTCTTCGCTCGCATGTGTGCTTGATCAATCATCCACACAAACACCCAGATCACCAACCCCATATAGTTGAGCGCTATCCATCGAGTTGTGTGAATTTTGAGGCCGCTGACCGTGTCCGGAGCCCCATGGACGAGAAAAATGCCGAGTAGCAACAGAAATACTCCTAATAATGCCGTGATGAGACGCTTGCTCCACACATACATAACCTTCCTCCTGCTCAGAGTAATGCGGGCGCTATGCGAGACGGCCCGTTCTTGCGCGGTAGGCTAATCATGTGACAATAGTTTGTCAAACAGATTGGGGAACAGGAAGCACCAAAGAATCTTCGCAACTGGGAACGGTGTTTTCAAGGACAGTGCAATGAGTCTCGTACGATTGTTGTGTCTGGTCATAGGGCTTTCAATAGCTGTTGTTCTCGCACTGACGAATCCAACGACAGACCAATATCTTGCTTTTATCCAATCGGAATTAAGTCAGGCAATCGAGCATATGGATCCCTCGACCCCGGAGAGAGAACGAACTGTAATACAAAACATCTTTCGATCACATGGTCGGGAACTTATACAAGGGGTGGTACGACCGAACACAATTCGCCGAAACTGGGGGCTGCTCTGTCGTTTTGAAACCAAGATTATCGATGTCCATGTTGTCGTGGTCGGAATAGGAGGGCATTTTATTCCGCTCGAAGGTGTTGACGAAGCTGTGTTGAAACTCGGTCGACTCAGTTTTTGAAGGCGTGATCAAAATGGTCATTGTTTTCCCCCAAGAAAGTGTCACGATGGCCGGTTTGATTCTGTGGATAAGTCGAGAGTAATTCGCGGGGAAGGGCGCTGGTCCGACGCCGGTAGTTATCCACAGGTTTTCCTCTCTTTCCACAATGAACCCACAATATTTAGTATTGACAAATCATTCCAATACCTATATGTAGCTACTCCGCCACTGGCTCTAAGCTGACTTCATTCCCAGGTCTCCTGAGAAACGAGGCCACATGGCGGAGACACTATTCGATCTGGCTTTCAATTCCAAAAAGCAGAATAGCCAAGTCAACCCTACCGCTTGAGGAGGATTGATCGTGAGAATAGAACGTCGATTTACGCGCCGCGGACAAAGCCCCTACGAAGGTCTAGCGTTCGTGAAACGCTCCTCAGAGATACGGAATCCCGATGGCTCGACTGTCTTCAAACTCGATCAGATCGACATTCCAGAACACTGGTCTCAGTTGGCGATTGACATTCTTGCGCAAAAGTACTTCCGAAAAGCGGGGGTTCCTCTCCGTGATGAACACGGCGGCCCGCTTCTCACACAAGACGGCAAGCTGGCCTCAGGAGGTGAGCGCGATGCGCGACAGGTGTTTGAGCGATTGGCAGGATGTTGGACTCACTGGGGGAAAAGCTACGGTTATTTCAAGACTCCGGAAGACAGCGACGCTTTTCATGATGAACTCTGTTATATGCTGGCGCACCAAATGGCCGCGCCCAACTCACCCCAATGGTTTAACACAGGCCTCCACTACTCCTATGGATTAAGCGGACCAGCGCAGGGACACTATTATGTCGATCCGAAAACTCGTGAGGTCGTGAAATCTACAAACGCGTTTGAACATCCTCAACCGCACGCCTGTTTCATTCAGTCGATCGAGGACGATCTCGTCAATGAAAACGGAATCATGGATCTCTGGGTCCGGGAAGCTCGCCTGTTCAAGTATGGATCCGGGACCGGAACCAATTTTTCAAAACTACGTGGAGAGGGCGAATCGCTGTCTGGGGGAGGACGTTCGTCTGGTCTGATGTCGTTTCTTCGCATTGGGGATCGTGCGGCTGGCGCCATCAAGTCGGGTGGAACGACTAGGCGAGCTGCCAAAATGGTGTGTTTGGACTTGGATCATCCGGATGTGGAAGAGTTCATTGACTGGAAAGTAATCGAAGAGCAAAAAGTCGCCGCCATGGTGACGGGGTCCAAGATTTGCGCGGACCGCCTGAATGCGGTGCTCAAAGCTTGTCATGTGGTCGATGGTGCAGGACAGATGAAGGTTGAGATTAATCCAAAGCAGAACCCCATCCTCAAAGAAGCCCTGACGGCGGCAAGACGCGATGCGGTTCCGGAAGCCTACATACAGCGGATGTTTGCATATGCCCAACAAGGGTTCACTCATTTCGTGTTCCATGAATACGATACCAACTGGGATGGCAAGGCGTATCAGACGGTTTCAGGTCAGAACTCGAACAACAGCGTTCGCATCCCCAACGAGTTTTTCGCGGCACTGGAAGCCGATGCCGATTGGCAATTGAAACGACGTACGGACGGCAAAGTGTCCAAGACAGTGAAGGCACGTGATTTATGGGATCGTATTGCCTGGGCGGCTTGGATCTGCGCGGATCCCGGCACACAATACGACACCACGATCAATGAATGGCATACCTGTCCGGAGGACGGCCGGATCAACGCGTCAAATCCGTGCTCGGAATACATGTTCCTCGACGATACCG
>UEXT01000385.1_pt1 | contig 17188 bp, 13 predicted proteins | sample 4301081 | NCBI WGS metagenome assembly UEXT01 (sample SAMEA4773177, study PRJEB27434) | metagenome | biome: 2259; feature: agricultural soil; material: soil | place: USA | collected 2014-09 | depth 0.25 m
AAAGGGGAAGATATGAAGCACGTTTCTGCAGCACGAGCGGTCGATCCGTATCGGCTTCCGCGGCACGTCGTGCCCACCCGCTATGACCTTCGCCTCGAGCCGGATCTCAAGACGGCAACGTTCTCTGGAGAAGAAACGATCACGTTGACGCTTAATCAGCCAACGGCAGAAATCGTACTCAATGCTGCCGACCTCGAGATCCATACCGCCTCCCTTCGGGCAACTGATGGAACCAGCCATGCACTCGCGATCGAACTCGACGGAGCGTTGGAACGCTGCCGACTGACTCTTGCGACCTCCATCGCTCCAGGGACCTGGACCCTTCGACTGACCTTCGCGGGCATCTTGAACGACAAGCTCCGCGGATTCTACCGAAGTACGTACAAAGACAAAACCGGCGCCACGCACTCGATGGCTGCCACGCAGTTCGAAGCCACCGACGCCCGCCGCGCTTTCCCCTGCTGGGATGAACCAGACTTCAAAGCTGTTTTTGCTACCACCTTGATCATTGATCCATCGTTCACCGCCGTCTCCAATACCGCGATTAGCTCGCAGACGGAAGAAAACGGAAAGAAGATCGTCCGATTCTCCGACACCATCAGGATGTCCACCTATCTTGTGGCCTTCATTGTGGGAACGATCGAATCCACTGATTCGACGATAGTTGGTCAAATCCCGCTTCGTCTTTGGGCGGTTCCGGGGAAAAAGCATCTTGCACGATTCGGGCAGGACATCGCCGCTGCCTCGTTGTCATTCTTCGAACAGTACTATGACATCCCATATCCGAGCGGCAAGCTCGATCTGCTCGCCATCCCCGATTTCGCGTCAGGCGCCATGGAAAATCTTGGTGCGATCACGTTTCGAGAGACGGCACTCCTCCTGGATCAACGGACCGCCACCCATGCCGAGTTGGAGCGGGTCGCCGACGTTGTAGCCCATGAGAATGCCCACATGTGGTTTGGCGACCTGGTGACCATGTCCTGGTGGAACGGGCTCTGGCTCAACGAAGCCTTCGCTACCTTCATGGAAATGCTCGCGGTCGACGCCTGGAAACCGGAATGGAAACGCTGGGAGTCGTTCAGCATGTCACGAGCCGCGGCCTTCTCGGTGGACGGGCTTCAGAACACCAGACCGATCGAATATCCGGTTCGCGCCCCCAAGGACGCCGAGGCGATGTTCGACGTGTTGACATACGAGAAGGGGGCGTCGGTGCTGCGGATGCTGGAGCAGCACATCGGCCCGACAGTCTTCCGAGATGGCGTCCGTGACTACTTACGAACACACGCGTACGGCAACGCCGATACGAAAGATCTTTGGATCTCACTAGGCAAGGCAGCAAAACAACCGGTGCCGGAATTGATGGACAGATGGATTTTTCAGCCCGGCTTTCCACTCATTACCGCCAGTGTCAATCAGTCGTCTGAGTTAGTTCTGACTCAGCAACGATTCAGTTACCTCGATGAGGCACAATCTCCACAAGCGCGAGACCAGCGGTGGCACATCCCAGTCCAAATACGGGTCGTTGCGGGAGGCAGCCCCACCACCTCACGCCTGCTCGTGCAAGACACCGAAGCACGATTTCCTTTGCCGAAGGAGTTTGACTCTCTATTACTCAATGAGGGTGGACATGGCTTCTACCGAGTCCGCTATACCCCCGATCTCTTAGCTCGCCTCTTGAAAGGCGGGCTCGACAAACTGGCTGCCGTCGAACGGTTCGCGCTGATCAATGACGCGTGGGCCCTTACCGTTGCCGGACTCATGCCGATCACAGAATATCTCGATCTCACGGCACAATTCACGACCGACCGCGACAAGAACGTATGGGCCCTCTTGTTAGACTCCTTCGCGTTCCTGAACCGTCTCATCGATATGAACGAACGACCTGCGTTGGAATCCCTGGTACGGGAACGGGTGAGCCCCGCTGTCACGGATGTCGGTTGGACGCCGAAGCGAGGAGAATCTGAGCTCACCGGACAGTTACGAAGCGAGTTGATCGGGGCGCTCGGGAAACTCGGGAATGACCCGGCGACACAGGAGCGAGCGGGAGAACTCTATGCTGCCTCCAAAACCAATCCCGCGGCAATCCATCCTGATCTGGTCCCTGCCATCGTGTCGATCCTCGCGTTTACGGGCGACCATGCCCGTTACGAAGAATTTACCGAACGGTTTCGTACCGCCTCGACTCCACAAGAAGAAAGGCGCTACCTGTTTTCGCTGGCGGAGTTTCGACACAAACCGCTGCTGGAGCGGACGCTGGCCCGCACACTGAACGGAGAGACTCGCACCCAGGATGCTCCGTTCCTGATCAGCGCCGTGATGGGGAACGTCTACGGACGCGAGATGGCGTGGACCTTTCTTAAAAGCAATTGGGACCAGATGGATCGACTCTTTCCGAAACAAGGTCTTCGCCGTATGTGCGGAGGCATCACAGCCCTCGCCACGCCGGAACTCGAACGAGATGTCCGTGGATTCTTCGCGTCGCGCAAGATCGATCTGGGCGGAAAAACGCTGGACCAGTATTTAGAGCAGCTGCGGATTGCGGTGCATATGCAAGAGAGAGACAGGAATGAGCTGGTCGCCTATCTGCGCACCGCTACTGGTCAGACGACAGGAGCACGATTATGACCAAGCGGATCGTGTTCTTGAGATACCCTGGCCGCTTTTTGCTCCGGGCCGCCATATAACAGGTTTCGGGAAGGATGCCCAGCGTGAAGTCAATCCCCTGACGATAAAAGGAAGCCTCTTTCGCGTCGTCCCTTACTGATCAGTCAAACCTCCCCCCGCGTGAACCCCATCAACAGGTGCGACAGGACTCAACGAATGCTTGCAAGAAGCCGCATTGCCCCTGCTATCTTCCCCTGCTATATTTCATCTCCCCCCCCGCCATTCCTAGGATCGACGTTTATGTTGTCCTTCCGTCGCTCCATCATCACCACCATTCCTGGCGGACTTCTGGTTGCTTTTGCTTTCCCATTAACTGGATGCGGCAGTGGAAATAGCTCAGATACCGGAGCCACACAGGGCGGGGGACCGCCCTCTTCGCCTCCTCCCGCCATGTCCCTCAAAATCGAATCGGTCGGGTCAATGTTCTCGTTCCCGGTCTTCATGACTGCCGTTCCTGGAGACAATACTCGTCTCTTCGTCGTCGAACAGGGAGGACAAATCAAAATCTTTGACCTTGCAATGAAAAGTGTGAGAGCCGTGTTTTTGAATATCGGCAGCAGCGGCAGCAACCTGATCTCTTTCGGTGGTGAGCAAGGACTCCTCGGCATGGCCTTTGACCCTTCATACAACTCGAATCACCGTTTCTATGTGAATTACACTAATACCAACAGTGACATTGTGATCGCGCGGTACCTCACAGATCAGGGCAATGCCGATCTCGCTGACAGTAATTCCGCCCTCGTGCTTCTGACCATTCCCCATCCATCAGGAACTAACCACAACGGGGGCATGTTGGCTTTCGGTCCTGACGGTTGTCTTTATGCAGGACCTGGAGACGGAGGTGGAGAGGGCGATCCATTCAAGAACGGACAAAACCTGAAAGTAAGGCTGGGGAAACTCCTACGAGTAGACCCAAGTACTGGTGGAGCTTGTACCTTTGGAACAGCCAACCCCTTTTCAGGAGCAGGTGGTGATCCTCTCATCTGGAGTCTCGGCTTGCGTAACCCCTGGCGCTTTTCGTTCGATCGACTGACCGGCGACCTCTACATCGCTGACGTCGGACAAGACACGCGCGAGGAGGTCGACATTTCACTCGCCGCAAACCGTGGAGGGAATGGGCTAAACTTCGGATGGAGCATTATGGAGGGAAGTCTGTGCTTTCCGATTGGATCAGCCTGCACACCAACAGGCCTGACATTACCGGTGCTCGAGTATGATCACACTCAAGGTTGCGCCATTATCGGCGGCTATGTATATCGGGGATCAGCCATAACTGGACTCCCCGGAACATACTTCTACGGCGACCTGTGCTCCGGCTTCGTCCGGAGCTTTCGCTTTGTTAGCGGACAGGTGACCGAACAAACCCAGTGGCCACTGCTGGCTCTTCAGGAAAGCATTACGAGCTTCGGTGAGGATGCCCAGGGCGAACTCTATCTCACGACCTCACAAGGAAATCTCTATCGGATAGTCCCCAACTGATCACCGCACAGTCTGCTGAAACCAGTCGGGTCGCCTCGCAGGCACAGCAGGGGGAAATACCGCGCGCCTTTTTGATGAGAAAGCCTGTGAATCTGCTACTCGTGTCTCAGCACTGCCAACGGACGTTGGCCTAGCAAACGGTAGGTACTGAGAAACCCGACAATCAATGTGAGGAAGACGGTCAATGCCACACCGGAAATCAGAATGCTCGGATGGAGACCCCATGGGAGCTCGAAGAAGTAGGTCAGCACCGCCCACGACAGCAGGCTCCCGAGCCATACCCCGATCAATCCAGCGACCCCTCCCAACAGCGCATACTCCGCCGCAAAGGATCGGGCGATGACACCGCGCGTTGCCCCTAATGCCTTCAGAATCACCGATTCATAGAGGCGTCGGTACCGCGTCGCAGCAAGGGCCGCTGCCATGACCAACCCACCAGCCAGCACACAAAACAAGGCAACGGCACGAATCGCCAATGAGAGCCGATCGAGGACCCGAGCAAAGTTCTGGAGGACGTCGCCGATATGAATCGCGCTTACGTTCGGGAACGATGCCACAACTGCCTGTTGAATTGACACTTCGTCCTCGGATGAGACACGCAGGGTACCCACATAAGTGACTGGAGCGCCATCGAGCGATCCAGGCGATAAAATCATGTAGAAATTCGTCGAAAAGTTCCCCCATTCGACTTTCCGAATACTCCGGACCTCTGCCGACACGATAGCACCCTGAATGTCGAAGTCGACCGTAGAACCGACGTCCAGCCCCAAGTGTTTCGCCGCCTCCTCTTCGACCGACAGCAGTGGTTTCGCAAAGGCCTCCCCCTGCTTCCACCATTCGCCCTTCACAATCTTGTTGTCCTTTGGGACCTCGTCCAGAAAGGTAAGAACGTATTCGCGCGTCAAATACCAATTCTTTCGCTGCTCCTCCTTGTCCGCCTCCCGCTTCTCTTCCTGCTCACTCTCCTCGTCTGCTCGTATTGCTACTCCATTGACCGCGTGGAGGCGAGACCGAACCAACGGAGTGAGTTCGGGCTTCTTCCCAGCAAGACGCTGGTGGATGGTCTGCACAAACCCGTCCGCTTGATCGGGCTGGATATCGATGAAAAAGAACGTGGGGGCATCGCTCGGTCGACTATCGCCAACTTGTCGGAGCAGGGATTGTTCCACCTGTGACACAGTGGAGATCGCCATCACCCCGATGCCGATCGCCACCATGATTCCGAGGGCCTGACTGCCGGGTCGAGCGACGTTGCTGAGCGCCTGCCGGAGACTCAACGAGTTCGGGATCGGGAGCAACCGAAGCCCGAACACAAGAAGTTTCGCCGACAGGGCAAGCAATACGACGGCCAGTATAAGCGCGCCAACAAACAAAAGACCAATGCGCCATGACTCTGCCTGCCAGACCGAGAGACCTCCTAATCCCATGACAAAACCTACCGCGGTAAGGAGTTTCAGCCGATCATACAATCCCCATCGCAGCCGCCAATGGGACTGTTCGGTCATACTGCTAGGCTGCATCGGCTCCACATCATGCCGAAAGATCGCAGCCGGCTTTATGTTCCTGATCGTCAGGAGCGGCCACAACGCAAAGAGCAACGTCGACAAGAGTCCCAGTGCGACCCCCTTGCCCACAGGCCATAAAGAAGACATCGACAACTCCGGCGAGAATCCCAGTTGGTCGAGCAGGTCGGAGGCGAACAGATTCGTAACGAGAGCGGGAAGGCCATGCTGCAGACCGATGCCAAGCACGGCACCAACAAGACTGCCAGCTAGACCGAGCCATACTGCTTGCAGTGTATAGGCCTTGGTCACGGTTGCGGAATCCGCTCCGACCGTTTTGAGGATGGCGATCGTCTGGAGCTTCTCCCGGAGAAAGGCCTGAACAGACGTCGCCACACCTAGTCCGCCGATAAACAACGCCGTCAGGCCAATTAATCCCAGATACCGTGCGAGCTGTTGAAGAAACTGCTTGAGTTGAGGCTGGGCATCCTGATAGGCAGACACGCGCGCAGATTCCGTGGTCAAGCGACCGCGTAGTTCTGGTAGGAGTGGACCGGAAGAGAGATCCGACGGAAGCTTGAGGAGGTATCGCTCGCGAACCCGGCTGCCGGGCTTGATCAGTTCAGCCGCGCTCAAGCCTTCCTGGGAAATCAGCACACGTGGTCCCAAGCTGAAGGCGTTGGCCATTCGATCCGGTTCAGTCCGTACGAGGCCGGTGATTAGGAACTGCGCCTGGCCGATTTTGAAATGTTCGCCGACCGAGAGTCCCATACGAATAAGTAACGCCTCATGCACCACCGCTCCGAAACAGGGGATTCCTCCGCATTGGCGGAGGTCGGGATGGAGCAAGGAGTTTAGCGGCTGAATAGGCTCAAGCCGTATCGCCCCATACAAGGGATACGCCGGTTCCACGGCCTTCAATTCAACAATCTGTGTCGCCGATGTACCTGATCCAATCCGGTCTACACGCGCAGCCATCCCTATGAGTTCACTCACATGAGTAATCGTGATTCCTCGCGTGGTAAGGGAACTCAGCACCTCTTGACCTTTAGCTGTGAGCAGACGAGACAGGCGCACTTCCAGATCACCGCCGAGCAGCCCCCGTGCTTCCCGCGTTACCGCCCGTTCCACATTGGCGGCGAACAATGACACCGCTACCAACGCACCGACACCAACGGCGATGCACACGAAAAAATACAGAAAATGCCGCCAGCCCCCCCTCGTTTCACGCCACGCCATTGTAAAGAGAAATGTCCTCACAAAGGGGACCTTTCTGCGGTGACCGTGGCATTCGTTTCTCCGTCCGACGCGATTCGGCCATCCCGCAATGTAATCACCCGCTGCATAAGCAAAGCGACGTCTCGCTCATGTGTGACTAATACCAGCGTTGTACCGTAGTCGCGATGCAGATCGAGTAGGAGTTCGATCACGTGCTGGCCTGTCGCCGAATCAAGGTTACCGGTGGGCTCATCGGCGAGAAGGATTGGAGGGCGGCAGGCGAACGCTCTCGCCACTGCTACCCGCTGTTGCTCGCCTCCGGACAATTGCACCGGGTAATGGTGGAGCCGGTCCTGCAAGTCGACAGCGTGCAAGAGATCGATGGCACGCGTCTTCGCTGAAGAAGCTCCGGCTAACTCTAGCGGGACCATGACATTTTCGAGGGCGGTTAATGTCGGAATTAGATGGAACGATTGAAAGATATAACCAATTGTTTGTCGTCGGTATCGTGCGAGCGCGCTCTCCGACAAGGTGGTGATGTCGACTCCGTCGAGGACGACGGAGCCAGAGGTCGGACGATCCAGTCCCGCCATCAGTCCCAAAAGAGTGGACTTTCCGCTTCCGGAGGGCCCTACAATCGCCACCATTTGTTTCGATGGAATGACGAGATCGATCTGATCAAGAATCGTGACAGCTCGCCCACCGGCGGCCAATCGCATCGACAATCCCTGCACGGCAATCATGGCAAGAGTTCCTCACAATACTCGTACGGGACCGACGGTATTATACTGTACTCCTATGACAGACCCCGTGCGTTCCCGGATATTATTCGTTGGGCTGACGGGACTCTGGTCCTTGTTCGTGACGATCGCCCCGATACCCGCGATTACGCCATCACCCGCTGCTCCAATTTTGAGGGTGCCCACCACTAACGGTCCCACATCCTCCGCCGATCAGCCGAGGATTGTCGCGTTTGGCGACAGCCTGACGGCCGGCCTTGGAGTGGGAGCTGCGGAGTCCTATCCCGCACAACTGCAGCGGCGTCTTGAGGACTTGGGCTATCACTATCGCGTGGTCAACGCGGGAGTCAGTGGGGAGACAACGGCGGGAGGAGTCCGGCGCGTGACCTGGGTGCTCAAGAGTCAACCAGCCATCGTTATACTCGAGCTCGGAGCCAATGATGGGCTACGAGGCCTCAATCCTAGGCAAACACAAGTGAATCTCGAACGTATCATTCAGCAGCTCCTGCAGGCGAGGGTAACCGTCGTGCTGGCCGGCATGAAGATGCCGCCTAACTACGGCGTCGAGTACACCAAGGCCTTTGAAGCAATCTATCCTGCTCTGGCAGAGCAGTATCGTTTAAAGCTGATTCCGTTTTTCCTTGAGGGGATAGCGGGGTCGAGCAAACTGAATCAAGCCGACGGAATCCATCCAACCGCGGAAGGCTATCGCCTTATCGTGGACAAGATCCTGGAGACGGTGCAACCGCTTCTGAAGAAGTGAGAATGGATCGCGATGGTGGCGGACTTGAGGAACACGGACACCAGGTCAAAAGATCCGCTCTTGAAGCCTGGTGTCCGATAACCTTGGAAGAGATGCTAGCTCTTTTTCAAGAACGTGTCGTAGACGCCGTAGGCGAGAATCACTGCGATCAGCGTGTAATACATATAGCTGATCCCAGAATAATCCGGCCCGCCTTCGCCTTTCGGCTCGTTGGCGAGTACTTGAGAGGCGCCAACCAGAAGTATAAAGCCGATAACCGTACCGAATCGCGCAACAATCTTTCTCATACCTATCCTCCTCAAATCGGACAACATGAAAGAGGGCGGCATTTTACTGAAGTTGGCTTTTGAGACGTAAGAGGGCTCGAATTAAACGAACGCTCGCGGTGGCGACCACCGGTGCAGGATACGTCAGTGAGAGGGATCGGATTTAGTGAGGGTCTTCACAGCTGCAGCCACTTCTCTGAACGACTCGGCGAGTTTCTCGAGCTGAGCGCCTTTGGACAGCATATCCCCTGCAATCGACTTGAGGTGGCTGTCGTAGCCACCCACTTCAGCCGCAAGATCCGCCACCCTTGCCAATGCTTCCTTATAAGTTGCGAGTTCTTGCATGTCCTGTTGGTGGGTGACTTGAGCCGACTTGACCTCAGCCATGGATGCTTGAAGTTGATGGGTCAGCCGCCCCACGTAGGCTTCCCGGTCTCGGATTTCAGATTCCAAGCTCGACTGAACCTCTTCTCCCTCGCGACGACGTTCGTCGAGATTCCGGATGGCTTGTGCCCAGGCGGCCACTTCCCCGCTCAGCTTGGAGGAGTCGGGCAACGGCTGATCCCGCTCCACAGCCTTCATGGCCGGTTGCAGCCACTCGATGAAAGCCATGACTTCGCCAAGTTTCAAATCAACAGAGGAAGAACGCCCAACGGAAACGGGCCCGATCCCGTTTGACGGACTTGCTGCCGTCTGCACGGTGGGAGTTGGCCTTGGTTTCCGACTCGTGCGCGGTTGAGCCCATCGATGATATTCCAGCAACACGGCGATGCTATGGCGGCACATGGGCTCTTCTGGCAGAGCGCAGCTGCACTTTGACACCAGATGCCCATCCTTCAGCCGGATCGTTTGTTCGTACAATCCTGAACTGCCAATCACTGCCGAGGAGATCTGGGATTCATCCGCCTCGATGATGCGGACCCGATTTTCCGCGAGATATTGGCTTCCGATTTGGTAGGCGCCCCGGTCCACAACCGACTGAATCATAGGGGGATCGAGAAGGCTGAGTCGTTCGGCTGAGCAGGGGATCTTGTTGCGCATCCGTTGAAGTCCCAAGTTCGAGGAAACGCGTGGAACTGTGGGGGTAGTCTGGAACGGACCGAGCCAACTGTCAAGCGATCGTCAGGTTCCGGCGGCGGCATGTCCGACCCAAGGCCGTTCCAGAGGCTGAGAAATCAGCGAGCAGAATCATATGAGAGTCCCAGGTTCAGGACGCCGCGAATCGCCGTCGTCGTCTTTAAATTCTTGAGTGGGTACCGTCGCAAAAGGGCGGCTTCTTCGTATGCTTACAACCGCAGAGGGCGACTAGTATCCTTTCTTCAGAAGAGGCCTCGATCGGAGCGAAATCCGTTCCCGTATGTGAGCCGTCGCAGAACGGTTGCGTTTTGGATCGGCCGCAACGACACCAATATATGGTCCCAGGTCCGACTTCCAACACATAGGGACCGCGCTGCGCAATGACGACCTGATCAGCCATGCTTCCTCCTAATTGTTTCGCACACCGGTTGTGTCGGCTACACAACCTATCGACACCGGCGCGGCGGCCCTTGTGCTCCAATAGGTGTCAGCCACACATAATCGGCAATCCTGTCCCGAATCATTTCCTCCAACTCCGAGACACGATCTCTCTCAAATGACGTCATATAGACACTGCGTTGGCGGACTTGCGACCCGGCTCGACGGAGCACCCGCTTCGGCACTGGCAATTGGTATTGGATGTGGCCCCCACCTGTGTAGCTGACCAATGGTCCTGCCGTAGGATCTTGCGCGGAGCGAATGGTGGCGAGCCGATCTACGACTGTCTTGGCCATGCCTTCGTCCCGAACCATCGAGGCCTCATACATCGACTGATAGAGGCTCTCCCCTCCTTTGTGACATTGCTCGAGTTGGTGGATGATGCGCTCGCGGTATAACGGGTCATCCACTATCGGTTCATCTCTCATGCTCCATTGCGCCATTTCCGGATCAGATTTCGCGGTCTCCAGTCCTTTCTTCATGACCATTTTCACCAAGCTTTTTGGAGGATTCAGCGCCACCAGCGAGAGCTGTCGATCTTTTGCAAACTGGACGAGGGGCTCGTAATCTTCGAACGGGCCACCCCAATTCTGTAGCCACCGACTTTGTTCTATGAAGATGGATCGGTTGCTCTCTTGCCCTGAGACATAACGATCAATCGCCGATTGGGCATCCCAGCCGAACATTTCCATGGCCAACGTCGGTTTGCGTCCCTGTTCAATCAGACTCCTTAAGACTCGAAGGGCTGCCTCGGTGTGGTACCGATTCTGGTGTTCCTCGCCCAGATAGACAACATCCTGCTTGGCCAGATCCCTCATCAAATCGTCCATGCGAACCGTCTGGCTGCTGAGGACGTCGATCACCTGCCACTCATGGAACCGCTCTTTGTTCTGGATTAATTGAGGAGATGCCGATTCGCCGCCGGCGCAAGCAGCGATGCTCACGAGGGCCATCCCCAGCAACACAGAGTACCTGTGAAAGTGACCTCGCGGACGGCGCCGTTCAGACTGAGGCTGCTGATACATGTGCCTTACCTAACATAGCTCCATCGGACCGGCAAGCCGACAACCTTGACGCTCCGAGACCGGGCCGTTATGCTGCCTGGCTTTCCTTCTCAACAAGAGAACGTCTGATGTATCTCATGCGCACCTGGCTATAGCATGACCTCTCACGCCCAAGTCCTGGCAGACTTTCGATCACAAATCACCAAGCTCCTGCAGGAGCGAGATGTACAGTGGCATGCTTCCCGACAGCTCGTCACGGCTGATTGTCTAGGCACTACACTCAAGCGCCTACTTGAAGAGGCACGCCGCGTAGAGATACCAACTCCCGTCCGCGAGGCCATCGAGGTTGCCCTGAGACGAGGTGAGTCAACCACACTCCAAGATCTGCCTGCGCCTCGACTCAGAGAACTGACCGGACTCCCTCCGACCAAAGCCGTTCGCGCACTCTGTGTCTGGTTCGACCTGGTGGAAAGCCCGGCATCGCAATGGCCTCTGTCTTTGTTGCCAAGTGAGACGGTGACCACATTCATCCAGCATCATGACAATCCGTTCGATCTTTTGATCGAAGCCGATGTGGCCTCACTGTTGGACGTTGGATCAGGGGACCTTTCGTTCGCCGCCGAACTCGCCGACCGATACATGCCACGCTTCAAGCAACAAAGCCAGCAACTGACGCTCCATTGTCTCGATCGGCTTCACCCGGACTCAAAACTCGGTGGGCCTCTCCATCCCGACCGCCAGCGATTGGAGGCCCTTGTTACCTGGCCCGGCCTCTCATTCCAATTCTTCGCCAAGCAAGACATGTTTGCCCTGGAGGAGCTGGAGCGAGTAGGGCGGATGGCGCCACGCTATACTATCGTGACCTGTTGGGCGCCCGCGACGCCCACGTTTGCCTACGAGCCGACCCGGCTTTCTGTCGATGTGGTCACAGATGAACTCCGTCGTACAAAAGGCACGTTTCGTCAAACGCGCTTCGAAGGCGAGGCCGCCCTCGAGGTTCAGCACGGCGACCGAACCTTGTTGTTTCCGCCCTGGAAGTTCGACATTCGGGGTCCGCTCGCGTTGCTGGATCTCATGTCCCGCCGTGGCTTGCTGTGTGTCCTGGGAGCTGTCGACGGCCAGGTGTTTTGGGAGCTCGTTGCTCAACTTTTCGAAGATGAGCGTTATCGACCACGAAATCTTCCGTTCACCGCACAGACAATCCCACACATATTTGGCGAGACCTTCAATCGATTGAATGACCTTGAAGTTGGTCACAAACTGAATCTCGCTGATCTGGGACCAATCCGAACGCAACTTCCACGCGTGTTGTCGGTTCGACCAGGAGAGAGCGGCCGCTACCGCTTCTCCTCGATCCAGATTCGTCGCGGAGCAGTCTTTCCCAATATTCCGGCCAGTAGTACGGCTCGACAATTCCCCGATATGGTGGAGGAAATGACCCCCTGGTTTCTCTGCCTCGTGCCGGAACGTCCCTGAGCCGGACCGAATCCGACGAGTTTCTACGCCACCAGCCCACAAATTCGGATCACCACCACAACAGAAAACCGGAGAAAAATTGACCGTATTTTGACCCTTTGTTAGACTTCGACCGTGTTCCTCCAGACACCATTTCTGAGTCACCACAAGCCATAAATTCACCATGAAATCTGCCCACAGGATCCGGGCCATCCAGGATAATATCGCTCGTGTCATCAAAGGGAAGCCGCGCGTCATTGAAATGGCGGTGGTCTGCCTTCTCGCGCGGGGTCATCTGCTCCTGGAAGACGTTCCCGGTGTCGGCAAGACCACGCTCGCGCACAGTCTGGCCCGTTCACTCGATTGCTCTTTCAAACGCATTCAGTTCACCAGTGATCTCCTGCCGTCGGATATCGTGGGTGTGTCAATCTTCAATCGGCAGAAACAGGGGTTTGAATTCATGCCAGGCCCCATCTTCGCAAATATCGTCTTGGCCGATGAAATCAATAGAACAACGCCGAAGACGCAGAGCAGTCTCTTAGAGGCGATGAGCGAAGCGCAAGTTTCAGTGGACAACCAGACCTACCCCCTGCGCCAGCCGTTTATGGTCATCGCGACACAAAACCCAGCCGAATACCACGGGACTTTCCCCCTGCCGGAGTCACAACTCGATCGATTTCTGTTGCGCCTGCGTATCGGTTATCCCACGCCAGATGAGGAACGTAAGGTCCTCGACCGCCCGTATTCCCTCCATCCGGCAGAATATTTACAGCCCGTAGCGGGAGTTCCCGATGTCTTGGAACTCCAGGCACGTGTAGAACAGGTCCACATCGAAGAGAGCCTGATGGACTACCTTCTCGCCATTGTTCACGCTACCCGTCAGAGCGAACTCCTGGCGTTGGGCGTCAGCACCAGAGGCGCCGTGGCGCTCAGCACAGCCGCCAAGGCCTTGGCGCTCGTCCGTGGCCGCGACTATTGTCTCCCAGAGGACGTGAAGGAGCTGGCCCCCATCGTCTTGTCTCACCGTATCATGGTAAATCGAACACACGGCATACGGTCGCAAAATTTCGAGCAAGCTGAACGGGTCGTGTCGGATATCGTGGACACCGTTCCTGTTCCCGTGTAAGTCGTCACTAATCCATAATCGGAACACCCCACTATGAAAGTATTGGGGGACCGCTCGTCCTCATTTATCCGCTGGCTTCTGCGCCAGCTGTCCGTTCGCCGATCGATTCGCCTCACGTCTGAAGGGACGCGCTTCCTTCTGTTCACCTTTGGAATCGGGATCGCTGCCATCAATACCGGTAACAACCTCTTCTATCTGCTGCTCGCGATGATGTTGAGCCTCATTGTGATTTCCGGGCTCCTTTCCGAGTACAGCCTTCGACGCCTTGAATTCCGGCGACATTTCCCCGACCTGATTACGGCCCATGAATCGACCAGGGTCACTCTGTCAGTGACCAATCGCAATGGTCACATCCCCAGTTTTTCCCTTCATCTGGTTGACGTCGTCAACGGCCACGACAGTGATCGCGGTCTGTGGATTCGGCATCTCCCTCCCCAGCGATCAGTACTGCTCTCGTATCCGCTCATCGGTACAAAGCGAGGCTGGCTCAAGTTCGACGGCCTTCGCGCTCAGACCTTGTTTCCGTTTGGTCTCTTCCTCAAGCGGGCGCTGTATCTGATGCCGTCGCAGATACTCGTGGGCCCTCAGATCAAACCGATGACCGTCAGGTTCGTCGACGAACTGCTTTCACAAGGACAAGGTCGATCGTTCCCGCGGCGCGGGCAGGGAACTGAGCTTCACAATCTCCGCCTCTATCAGCCTGGGGATGATTCCCGGACCATTCACTGGATGTCCACTGCACGCACATCTCAGTTGATCGTCCGTGAGACCGAAACCGAAGACCAGCGGCGCCTTACGGTCGTGCTTTCTACTGTGGCGCCTGATCACCGGGATGTCCTGTTCGAACGAGCCGTCACCTTGGTCGCGTCCCTCCTAGCGGAACTGTCCCAGCGATCTTACGCCGTTCGCCTGGTTGTTGGGGCAGTGGACTCCGGATTCGGGTCAGGTTCCACTCACTTCGAAGCTATCCTGCGCTTACTGGCTCTGTGTGAGCGCCAGAAGCCGAATGATGGGAAAGCGCCGTTTTCTTTTCATGACAGGGACAACGGGTATCTGTTGGCCGTGGTGCCATGGAACGACCCCAGAACACTGGCAGCGGTGGCAGATGCGGATCGACTGCTTGCTGAAACACAGCTCGAAGAGATCACCAATGGTTATTGACCAAGCCTTCCGATTCAGCTCCCTGCTGCTGGTTGCCTTGGCCTTTACCGGTTTAGTACTGGCGCACGCGATCCCGCTCTGGCTAGCGATACTGTCAGGAATGATCTTAACCCTCACGTTGCTGCAGGCTGCGGGCATAACGACACATCGTGATGTCGCAGCAGAGATGAGCGTGTCACCACTAATGTGGAATCTCCTCTTGATTGCAGCATTCATCGGCTTCCTGCTGGATCTCTTTTTCGTCTCACGCGAACTGCTTTCGGCCGGCATCCACTTCCTCGTGATTCTCTTGATTGTCAAGCTGGCCTCGCTCCGGGAGCGACGTGACTTCCGCCATCTGTATGCCCTAAGTCTAATGGGCATCTTGGCCTCTGCCGCGCTGACAACCGACGTCTGGTACGTACCAATCTTCCTGCTGTACCTCTTGGCCGCTGTCTGGACCCTCTTGCTCTACCACTTGACCGATCGCGCTCACCTAGCTAGTCCGGCTGATGCTCTTGATATCGCTGTCACGCCCATCCCTCGGATCACGACCAGATTTTTCTGGCTTACGAACGGCATTGCCCTTATCACGTTCGGATTGACGCTCCTCATCTTTTTCATCATGCCCCGCGTCAGCACGGGATGGGTACAAAAATCCCAGAGCGCAGGGCTTCGCACGACTGGATTCTCCGAACGGGTGGATTTGGGCACCATCGGCTCAATCAAGCAAGATCCGAGCATTGTGATGCGAGTAGAGGTAGCTGATGAACCGATCAGTCGACGGGAGCCTCTTTATCTGCGAGGCACGGCGTATGACTACTACGATGGCCGCGCTTGGAATGCGAGCCTTGGGTATCGCCGTCCGCTCACCATGACAGCGGAGGGGACGTTTGTCGTCAGATCAGGGGGAATTCGACCGTCCGGATCCCTGTCAGCTCCGTTACGGCAGGACATTCTTCTAGAAGCGCTCGATACGTCAGTCTTGTTTGCTGCACCAACTGCCGAATCGATCAGCGGAGAATTTCCTGCGGTTCAAGTCGATACGATGGGTGGGCTTCATCTACCGTTTCCGTCTACGTCACGTATCCGATATTCCGTAACCTCTCAGGCGCGGCAGATGGGGCCGGACGAACAGTCGGCTCTGATACTGGATTATCCGGAAGCCATTCGTGGTCAATATCTCCAAATACCAAGGATCTCGGAGCAGGTGGCGGAACTAGCGCACAACGTTGCGCGCGAAGCCACGAGCCCTTACGCAAAGGCTCTTGCGATTCTGCAACATCTCACCCAAAGCTATCGATATAGCCTCGATGTCGAGACTGCTACCATCGAACATCCCATCGAGGATTTTCTCTTTGTCCGAAAAACCGGATATTGCGAACACTACGCCACTGCCATGGTGATCCTTCTCAGATCCGTAGGCATTCCGGCACGACTGGTCACGGGGTTCCTCGCAACGGAATGGAATGAGTTTGGCGGCTACTACACAGTCCGTCAGCAAGATGCCCATGCATGGGTCGAAGTGTTTTTCCCTCGCTCGGGCTGGATCACCATGGATCCCACCCCAACGGTGGGTACCTCTACATCAGAATCGCGATGGGAAGTTCTGCATGGGCTGAGTGAGACGTTTCGACTACACTGGGATCGGCTATTCGTTCGATATAGTGCTGCTGATCAATTGGCTTTGGTCTATGGGATCCGACAGGGTGGCGATATCTTCCGAGATCACCTCGCGAGCCTGTTCTCGAACCTCTTGTCCCCCATGGTCCGAATAATTGCCGCGCTTACGCCCAACCTGCAATCGTCCGAGCAGTGGATCCTGGGTTTCCTCGGCGGCGTCGCTCTACTAGGGCTTCTACTCTTTGCGGCGATGACGTGGGGGAATTTAGGATCGAGACCAACCGCTCGCAACGCTGGGGCACCTCGCCACCGAGCGATTGTCCGACTATACGTCCAGCTAATAAGATTTGCAGAGCGAGAGGGAATCACCAGGTCCGCTTCCACCACTCCAAAAGAGTTCGTGCAACAGGTTTACCAGCGGTGTGCATCGGCAGGACCGGATGTGGTGGGCTTCATGGATTTGTATTGCCGTGCACGATTCAGCCGGCATCCGCTCACCCCACAGGAGTTCGCGCAAGCGGCCGAATATGCTACCCGCTTTCGGCGGATTCTCCGATCGAGATAGGGGCTTCTGTTTTATCGCCACATGATCGGTTGTCCCTTTTGCACGTTGGATTGGTCTTCCGATAACAAGAGAAGATTCTCTTGTTCCCGCCGAACCCTACTCACCTTGGTCAACAGGCGACTAGGAGT
>UEXT01000005.1_pt1 | contig 17135 bp, 31 predicted proteins | sample 4301081 | NCBI WGS metagenome assembly UEXT01 (sample SAMEA4773177, study PRJEB27434) | metagenome | biome: 2259; feature: agricultural soil; material: soil | place: USA | collected 2014-09 | depth 0.25 m
CGATCGCGATGGATCAGGGGCTGCGCTTCGCGGTGCGCGAGGGGGGCAAGACCGTCGGCTCCGGCGTCGTCACGGAAATTCTGGCGTAGTTCCGAACGAGCAGTTGAGGGTGGAATGGTCAAGGTAGAACAGCGAATCAGGATCAGATTGCGGGGATTCGACTATCGAATCCTTGATCAATCTGTTGCTGAAATTGTCGAGACGGTACGCCGCAGTGGGGCAAAGGTTGTCGGGCCGATTCCGCTGCCGACGAGGGTCGAGCGGTTTACAGTTCAACGGGCGACGCATGCCGATAAAAAATCTAGAGAGCAGTTCGAAATCAGGACACACAAACGCATGATGGACATCATGGACGCAACCCCGGAGACAATGGATTCATTAATGAAGTTGAATTTAGCGGCTGGCGTCGACGTCGAAATTAAGCTCTGATCGGGATGGATAACGAGGCACGACTCCCTATGACGAACGGGCTTGTGGGTAGAAAACTTGGGATGACGCAGGTCTTCGACGAGAGTCAGTTGACTCCTGTCACGGTTATCGAAGCTGGCCCCTGTCGCGTAATCATGCTGAAAACCAAAGAACGAGACGGCTATGAAGCGGTCCAACTCTCGTTTGATGAGGTGAAGGATCGCAAGCTTTCTAAAGCTGAACTGGGCCATCTCAAGAAGCACGATGCTCCCCCGAGCCGTGTGCTTCGCGAATTCAAGAAGGTAGGCGACGTCACGGTAGGCCAATCTGTAAAGGTCGATATTTTCAAAAAGGGCGACTGGGTCGATGTGATTGGTGTCTCCAAAGGCAAGGGATTTCAGGGAGTGGTCAAGCGGCATCACTATGCGGGCGGTCCTGAGTCGCATGGATCGATGTTTCACCGAGCTCCCGGATCGATCGGGTCCAGTTCGTTCCCTTCCCGGGTGTGGAAGGGGAAGACACTACCGGGGCACATGGGAGCTGAGCAGGTGACGGCCCAGCGTTTGAAAGTGATTGAGTCGAGACCGGATGAGAATCTTCTCTTTGTCAGAGGAACAGTTCCGGGAGCGACCAATGGACTCGTCGTCGTGCGCAAGTCGAAGAAGGGATAAGTCATGCCGACGGTTGATGTCTTCGATCTGAAGCGGCAAAAGGTGGGTACGATCGAGCTTCCGCAAGAGGTATTTGGATGTAAGCCGCATCCATCGCTCGTTCACGAAGCGATCATTATGCAACAGGCGTGTGAGCGTCAGGGGACCGCCTCGACGCTACGTCGAGGCGAAGTCAGCGGATCCGGCAAGAAGCCGTGGAAGCAGAAGCATACGGGTCAAGCGAGGGCAGGTTCCATTCGTTCTCCTGTCTGGCGACATGGTGGCTCGGTCTTCGGTCCGAAGCCGAGGAGTTATGCCTACAGCATGCCCAAGCGGAAGTACCGGGCGGCGCTGCAAAGTGCTTTGTCGGCGAAGGTCGCTGGCGGGCAGGTTGTGATCGTGTCCAATCTGTCGCTGCAGCAGCCGAAGACGAAGGTGTTGGCGAAGGCACTAGATCAGTTCGGAAAAGAGGCGCACGCCCTAGTGGTGGCTGGTGAGGGGCATTCAGGCTTGGCTCAGGCGGCTCGCAATCTATCACATATTCGGTTGGTGGCACCTGAGCGGCTCAATGTCTACGACGTGGTACGGGCGCATCTCATTGTCATTCCCGAGCGTGAATTGGCTCGTGTGAAAGAGGTCTGGGCATGAAAGTCGATCTCCGGAAGATCTTGGTGCAACCGCTGCTGACCGAGAAAGTGACGGCGATGCGCGAGCATAGCAATACGGTCGGGTTTCTCGTCCATCCTGAAGCGAATCGTATCCAAATCAAGCAGGCTGTCGAAACTCTCCTGAAGGTAAAAGTAGAGCGCGTAAACGTCCTCAATGTCCAGGGTAAGATCAAGCGGCTTGGACGGTTCTCGGGGAAACGACCGGACTGGAAAAAAGCGTTTGTGAAATTGAAGCAAGGCGAGAAACTCGAACTCTACGAAAGCGCGTAAGAGCAGGAACCGTTCGGTGGGCTTCTGTGCTCGCAGAACGCGCACGATGAAGCGGTGCTCGTTCGATGCGGGCAGTGGAACCCCACGCACACGGCTACTGCGAACCAAAGGTGGACGAGAAAGATGGGATTGAAAGCGTACAAGCCGACGACATCGGGGCGTCGTGGGATGACCGCGGTCACGACCGAGGAGTTAACGAAAAAGAAACCGGAAAAGGCATTGACCGGATTTCTTCTTCGAACCGGCGGACGAAATAACGATGGACGGACAACCGTGCGGTTCCGTGGAGCTGGGCATAAGCGCTTGTACCGCACGATTGATTTCCGCCGTGACAAGCTAGGCATTCCCGCAAGAGTCATTGCGTTGGAGTACGATCCGAACCGCTCAGCACGGATCGCTCTCTTGCAGTATGCGGACGGCGAAAAGCGGTACATCGTGGCCCCAATCGGATTACGGGTTGGCGAAATCGTGCAATCTGGCCCTGACTCCGAAGTACGACCCGGCAATGCGTTGCCGCTTGCGAACATGCCGTTGGGCACGACGATTCACAATCTCGAGCTCAAGCCAGGCAAGGGGGCGCAGCTTATTCGTAGTGCCGGCGGTTTCGCGCAGGTTATGGGACGAGACGGAGACTATGTTCAGGTTCGCTTGAAGTCCGGTGAAATGAGACGGATTTTGGGCTCCTGTTTGGCCACGGTCGGCCAAGTCGGTAATGTCGACCATGAGAACATCACTGTCGGGAAAGCAGGACGTTCGCGGTGGAAAGGCCGGCGACCGCATGTGCGTGGGGTTGCCATGAATCCTGTCGATCATCCTCACGGTGGTGGCGAAGGAAAATCCGGCCAAGGGAATCCCCACCCGGTGTCACCCTGGGGGTTGCCGACGAAGGGCTATAAGACTCGGAACAATAAGCGAACGGAAAAGTTCCGCATCGCTCGACGTAAATAGGAGTAACCGATGCCACGGTCAGTGACAAAAGGCGCGTTCGTGGATGACCATTTGCTCAAGAAGATCGAGCAAATGAATCAAACTAAGGACCGCAAGCTGATCAAGACGTGGTCGAGACGCTCGACCGTGATCCCAGACATGATTGGCCACACGTTTGCAGTCCACAACGGGAAGAAATTCATTCCGGTTTTTGTGACGGAGAACATGGTCGGGCACAAGCTTGGTGAATTTGCTCCGACGCGGTTCTTTAAGGGACACGGACAGGCGAAGACAGAAAAGGCCGTCCCACTTAAGTAGAGGACGTCAGCGGGGGATTCACCATGACGGAAGCACGAGCCATTCTTCGATATGTTCGGGTTGCTCCTCGGAAGGCACGGCCGGTGATCGACATGATTCGCGGACAGCAGGTTCCGCTGGCGCTGGCGATGCTCAAACATACTCCGAGGCATGCGGCTCGGGTGGTGGAGAAGATTCTACGCTCGGCCGTGGCGAATGCCGAACAGAAGGAAATGGGCGACAGCGACTCGATGTGGGTGTCGAAAGCGTTTGTGAATTGCGGGCCGACCTATAAGCGGTTTCGGGCGCGATCCATGGGACGGGCCAATGCGATTCAAAAACGCACCAGCCACATCACAATTATTGTGTCAGGGGCAAGCGTTCAGGGGAAGAAGTAGTACACGACCAATATCGCCGGGAACAGCGCCGTACCCCGGTGAAGTAAGGGTGGGACAGCATGGGTCAGAAGACGCATCCAGTCGGGTATCGCCTGGGATACAACTATACGTGGAGCTCTCGGTGGTATGCCGATAAGGACTACGCGAAGCTGCTGCACCAGGACATCAAGATCCGTAAGATGGTCAAGCAGCGTTTGTACCACGCCGGGGTCGCGAAGGTAGAGATAGAGCGGTCGGGTGATCAAACCCGCGTGATCATCCACACGGCCCGTCCGGGGATCATTATCGGGCGCAAAGGGGCGGAGGTGGACAAGCTCAAGGCCTCGCTCGAGAAAGAGTACGCGGGACAAGTCTACATCAATGTGAAGGAAATCAAGAAACCGGAGTTGGATGCTCAACTGGTCAGCGAGAACGTAGCCACTCAGCTGGAAAAACGTGTGGCCTTTCGTCGAGCCATGAAACGCAGCGTACAGTCGGCGCTTCGCCTCGGCGCTCAGGGCATCAAGATCATGATCGCCGGTCGACTCGGTGGTGCGGAAATCGCGAGAACGGAGTGGTACCGGGAAGGTCGTGTGCCGCTCCACACGCTTCGAGCCGAGGTCGATTATGGATTCGCTGAAGCGCATACCACGATGGGACAAATCGGGGTCAAGACGTGGATTTATAAGGGAGAGCTTCTTCCCGTTCAGCCACTCAAAGCGGAAGCAGCATTCGAGCGTCGACTTGGGTAAACAAAGAGGCGACTGTGTTAGCACCAAAAAAGGTCAAGTTCCGCAAGATGATGAAGGGCCGAATGACAGGCAAGGCCTACCGTGGCGGTGACCTCACTCTTGGAGAGTTCGGCCTAAAGGCTTTAGAGCCTGGTTGGGTGACCAGCCGACAGATCGAGGCTGCTCGCATCGCGATTACCAGGTATGTGAAACGCGGTGGACAGGTATGGACGAGAATTTTTCCCGATAAGCCGATTACCAAGAAGCCGGCGGAGACTCGGATGGGGAAGGGCAAGGGAAATCCAGAATACTGGGTGGCGGTCGTCAAGCCCGGCCGAATCCTCTATGAGATGGATGGGGTAACCCCCGATATTGCGCATGAAGCATTCCGTTTAGCGTCGCACAAGTTGCCGATCGCAACCAGATGTGTGGCCCGCGGAGAATTTTAAGTCGAGTCGTGACATGGATCTAAAAGAGCTAAGACAGTTAACGAGCGCAGAATTGGCTGAAAAGGCGCAACAGCTGGCCCAAGAGCTGTTTAATCTGCGATTCCAACTCGGGACCGGACGACTGGAAAATCCTATGCAGATCAGGAAAACAAAGCGGAACATTGCTCAAGTCAAGACGATCCTGCGCGAGGTAGGGCGCAAGGAACCGTTGTCGACGAACGTGAAGGGGGCTTAGTGATGGCGGAATCCACGGCAAAGAGGCGAGAGTGGGTGGGCCGTGTCATCAGCAACAAGATGAATAAAACCGTGGTGGTGGTGGTCGAGCGGTCGGTGATCCATCCCGTGTATCGCAAGATCCTCCGCCGGGTGACCAAATTGAAGGCACACGACGAACAAAACACCTGTCATATTGGGGATCGGGTGCGCATGATCGAAACGCGGCCGATTAGCAAAGACAAGCACTGGCGCGTTGTGGAAGTTCTGGAAAAGGGACAAACTGAGTAGGCCAGAAGCGGCGACTTCGCCAGGAAACAGAGCAGGCATGATTCAAAGTTATACATACATGGACGTGGCCGATAATTCGGGGGCCAAGCAGGCCATGTGTTTTCACGTCCTCGGCGGGACCAGGCGACGATATGCCTCATTGGGTGACGTCATTGTCGTGACCGTGAAAGAAGCCATCCCTCAGGCGACGGTAAAGAAGGGTGATGTGAGCCGAGCCGTCATCGTCAGAACGACGAAGGAAGTGCGCAGGGACGACGGATCGTATATCAAGTTCGACCGGAATGCCTGTGTGCTCATTAATAAGGAAGGGGAACCGATTGGGACCCGTATTTTCGGGCCGGTCGCGCGAGAATTGCGCTGGAAGAAATTCATGAAGATTATCTCTTTGGCTCCGGAAGTGTTGTAACGCAACGATGAGATCGGGATGAACGTGGACGGATCACAGAAAAGCCGAATTCGGAAAGGCGATACGGTCGTCATCATGGCGGGTCGCGACAAAGGAAAGTCCGGCAAGGTGTTGTCAGTCGATCGGGGGGCAGGGAGAGTTGTGGTTGAAAAAATCAACATCATCAAACGGCATACGAAACCGAACCAGAAGGTGAAGCAGGGTGGCATTCTCGAGCGAGAGGCTCCACTGTCCTTGTCAAAGGTGATGTTTTTGTGTCCTGTGACGCAAAAACCTACCCGGTTGGGTATTCGGACACTGAACGACGGACGGCGGGTCCGGTTCAGCAAGAGGTCGAATGACCTCGTTGATTAGGATGTAAGGGCGCAGGCATGGCCAAGGGCGAGAAAGACAAAGGCGCAAAGCCGGCTGCGCGGGTGGCGAAAAAAGCGGCTCCGTCAGCTCCTGCGTTGACGGACGACGTGAGCGAGGAGTCCAAGTTTCGGCCGCGGCTTCGCGACATGTATCAGCAACAAGTCGTGCCGGCGCTCATGAAGGAATTCGGGTACAAGAACATTATGCAAGTGCCGAAACTTGACCGAATCGTTTTGAATGTGGGTATGGGTGAGGCGATTCAAAACGTGAAGTTGCTGGAAAGTGCGGCGACTGAGCTGGGGAGGATTACGGGTCAGAGGCCGATCGTGACACGCGCCAAGAAAGCAATCGCCGGATTCAAATTACGCCAAGGTGTGCCGATTGGGACAAAGGTCACTTTACGCAACCGCCGAATGTACGAGTTCTTCGATCGACTTGTGACCCTAGCCCTTCCGCGCATACGAGACTTTCGCGGAGTGTCTCCCAAAGCTTTCGACGGGCGAGGCAATTACACGTTAGGGCTCAAAGAGCAACTTATCTTCCCGGAAATCCACTACGACGAGGTGGCATCGATCCATGGCATGGATATCACAATCGTCACGACTGCGAGGACGAACGACGAAGGCAAAGCGTTGCTCAAACAAATGGGTATGCCGTTCAGGGCCTAACGTCAAACGAAGGAGTGTCGTGTGTCGAGGTTAGCGCTCAGAAATAAGTCTGCTACCAAGTCAAAGTTTCCCACACGGGACTATCATCGCTGTCCATTGTGTGGCCGTGTGAGAGGGTACCTCCGGCGATTCCGCATGTGCAGGATTTGTTTTCGGCTGTTAAGCTTACGTGGCGAAATTCCCGGTGTCAGAAAGGCAAGCTGGTAGAGGACTTATGGTGACGGATCCGATTGGCGACATGTTAGTCAGATTGCGAAACGGGGCGCGGCGGCATCACGAAGTGGTGACCATTCCCGCATCCAGACTGAAGCGCGAGGTCTTGAGGGTCCTCCAAGCCGAAGGATTTATTCAAGGCGTCGAGCAGGCGGTGGAAGATGGTCATCCGGTGATTAAAATCCAGTTGCGGTATATCGGAGAAGGCCAGTCGATGATTACGGGGCTGGAACGCATCAGCAAGCCAGGTTGTCGTGTCTATGTCGGCAGCAAGGAAATCCCTAAGGTCAGGAACGGGATCGGGGTCTCCATCCTCTCGACATCAAAGGGGGTCATGACGGACCGGGAGTCCCGCCATGCGGGACTGGGGGGAGAAGTCTTGTGCTCGGTGTGGTAACGAACGAGCGAGCAATCGATGTCACGAATAGGGAATAAGCCCATTGCGATTCCAACCGGCGTGGATGTGAAAGTCGCGGGACCAGTTGTGTCGGTCAAGGGACCGCTGGGGAAGCTGGACTGGACGCTCGTCTCGGGTATCGGTGTCAAGGTCGAGAACGGTCATGTAATAGTGACCCGCCCCAATGACGACCGGAACGTGAGGGCGATCCATGGATTAGTGCGGGCTGAGTTGAACAATATGATCCATGGTGTGACCAAGGGATATGAACGCAATCTTGAAATCACTGGGGTCGGATACAAGGCGCAAGTCCAAGGGCGAACGATGAGCTTCAACGTGGGTTACATCAATCCGGTGACCTATCCCGTTCCTCCCGGCATTGAGGTAAAAGTGGATAAGCAGACCCTCATCAACGTAAAGGGGGCGGATAAGCGGATGGTCGGGCAAGTAGCAGCTAATATCCGTGCAATCAAGCCTCCCGATGTCTACAAACAGAAGGGTGTTCGTTACGTTGGAGAAACCTTGCGCAAGAAAGAAGGCAAGACCGGAAAATAGCAGGGCGTCGAGATGAGGACCGAAGAGAAAGCACGTCAGTTACTACGTCGGCAGCGACGAGTTCGCCAGCGAGTGTTTGGAACACAGGAGCGTCCCCGCTTGAACGTGTTCCGGAGCAGCGCACACATCTATGCGCAGGTGATTGATGACATCATGGGAACTACATTGGCGGCCGCGTCCTCGCTAGATAAGTCGCTGCGTAAATCACTGAAATCGACCGGCAGCATCGAGGCGGCGAAAGCGGTGGGGAAGCTCCTGGCAGAGCGGGCGAAAGCCGCGAAGGTTACAGCGGTCGTGTTTGACCGAGGCGGTCGACTCTACCACGGCCGGATTAAAGCGCTTGCCGACGCATCACGTGAAGGGGGATTGAAGTTCTAGCGAGCATTGAGTGTTCGGCGATCAGTTTCTGGCTTACAGCCGAGGGCTGGTCAAGAGAGAGGAGCGGGAACGCGTGCGAGTTAATCCAGATGAGCTGAACCTTAAAGATAAAGTGGTGTTCATCAACCGTGTCGCGAAAGTCGTCAAAGGTGGGAAGCGGTTCAATTTTTGCGCTCTGGTCGTAGTCGGTGATGGACAGGGGTGGGTGGGGATTGGAAAGGGAAAGGCTGCTGAAGTCCCGGTAGCCATTGCGAAAGCGGTGCAGCAGGCAAAGAAGCATCTTGTCAATGTGCCGCTGAAATCGGGGACGATTCCGCATGAAGTGCACGGATTGTTTGGCGGCGAACATGTGTTGCTTAAACCGGCTGCAGAGGGTACGGGGATTATTGCTGGTGGTGCCGTCCGTGCGGTCGTGGAGCTGGTCGGGGCCCACAACATAATTTCGAAGACGCTTGGACGCGGAAACCCGTTTAATACCGTCCGGGCGACGCTGAACGGACTGTGTCAGTTGAAGAATCCTGAACAAGTGATGCAATTGCGACGTGACGCTGGGAACCAGGTTGTCCATGGAGTGACAGCCTGATGGCCAAGGCCAAATCATCGAAGGCAGCGACAAGGGGTCTGAGGATTACGTTGAAACGGAGTCCAATTGGGACCCCGGAAGGGCATCGGCTCGTGTTACGCGGATTAGGACTACGACGTATCCGGCATAGCGTGATTCGCCCCGACACGTTGCAAGTCAGGGGGATGATTCACAAGGTCGGGTATTTGTTAGACGTACAACCACAATGAACCTTCATGAACTCGCTCCTGCGAATGGAGCCAAAAAGCGACGAAAACGCATCGGTCGTGGACCGGGATCGGGGCATGGGAAAACCGCGACCAAGGGACACAAGGGATTGCTCGCTCGATCCGGGGGAGGGAAAGGCCCCGGGTTTGAAGGCGGACAGATGCCTCTCATCCGACGTCTTCCGAAGTTCGGGTTCACGAATCCTTTCCGGAAGGAATATGCGATCGTCAATCTGAAGAGTCTCTCCGGGATGGAAGGCTCAGGGACTATTACACCGCAGACGCTCGTGGATGCAGGGTTAGTAAAGCGGAAGACATTACCGATAAAGATTCTGGGCAGCGGTGAGCTGAAAAAGCCGATCATCGTGCAGGCCCATAAGTTCAGCAAGTCGGCGGAGATGAAGATTCAAGCAGCCGGAGGGAGAATCGAGGTCATTCCCAGTGTTTGAGCGGCTCCTGACCAGTTTTCAGAACATTCTGAAAATTCCCGAGCTGCGCACCCGTATCCTCTTTACTTTAGGGATGCTGGTCGTCTACCGGATTGGCGCGCATATTCCGACGCCCGGTATCAACGGAGATGCGCTCTCTGAATTCTTGCAAAAGCAAGGAGGGGCGCTGCTCGGTTTCTTGGACATCTTCTCCGGTGGATCTCTGTCGCGGCTGACGATCTTTGCGTTGGGCATTATGCCCTATATCAGCGCATCGATTATTCTGCAGCTGTTGACCGTGGTGATTCCGCATCTCTCGAAGCTAGCGAAGGAGGGAGAACGGGGTCGCAAGAAAATCATCCAGTACACCCGATTCGGCACGATAGGAATTGCGCTGATTCAAGGCTTCGGGATCGCCATTGGTCTCGAGCAAATGAATCAAGGCGCCTTCGTGCTGAACGCCGGCTGGGGCTTTCGTCTGATGACGGTCATTACGCTCACAGCTGGTACCGGGTTCTTGATGTGGTTGGGGGAGCAGATCACCGAACGAGGGATCGGGAATGGGATTTCCCTGATCATCTTTGCAGGGATTGTCGCGCGTCTACCTGCGGCCCTTGCGCAGACATTCGATTTGTATAAGGTTGGTCAGCTTAGTTTCATGCTGTTGGTGGCCTTGGCGGTATTGATGGTGGCCGTCGTGGCCGCGATCGTGTTTCTCGAGAGCGGCCGTCGCAAGATTGCCGTTCAATATGCAAAGCGGGTGATCGGTCGGCGAGTGTATGGGGGGCAGAGCACACATATTCCGCTAAAGATCAATACAGCTGGCGTGATTCCTCCAATCTTTGCCTCCTCGATCATCGCGTTCCCAGCCACGATCGCTGGTTTTTTTGAGACGCCGTGGGTGAAGTCGATTGGGGCGCAACTGGCTCCGGGCTCACTCTTGTACACCCTGATGTATGTGGGGCTCATTCTCTTTTTCTGTTTCTTTTATACGGCAGTGGTCCTGAATCCGGTTGACATGGCCGACAACATGAAGAAATACGGGGGATTCATTCCCGGCATTCGTCCAGGACAGCGGACGTCGGACTATATCTATAAGGTGCTGACGCGGATTACGTTCGCCGGGGCGATCTATTTGGCGATCGTCTGCGTCATTCCGGAGTTCTTGATCTATAAGTTGAACGTCCCTTTTTATTTTGGAGGGACATCGCTCCTGATTGTCATCGGTGTCGGGTTGGATACGGCGCAGCAGATTGAATCCCATATGCTGATGCGCAATTACGAGGGGTTTCTCGGAAAGGGCATGGGTCCGCTGCGTGGTCGGAGCGGTTGAGGGCGATCATGCGGTTGGTGTTTCTCGGCGCACCGGGGGTAGGGAAAGGCACACAGGCCGATCGAGTTTCCGAGTTGTTCAAGATCGCAAAAATTTCAACCGGCGACCTGTTGCGAGGGGCTGTCAGGGATCAGACGAAGCTCGGACTCGAAGCCAAGGGGTATATGGATCAGGGAAAGCTGGTTCCTGATTCTGTCGTGATCGGATTGGTCGGTGAAAAGTTGAACGAAGCCAGTTCTGTACCCGGGTTTGTCTTGGATGGCTTCCCGAGAACCACGCCGCAAGCGGATGAGCTGGGGCGGGTATTAGGGGAAAAAAAGATGCTGCTCGATCGCGTCGTAAACTTTGAGGTTCCGCGGGAGACGATCGTCAAACGGCTGAGCGGACGACGGAGTTGTCCGAACTGTCACGCGACCTATCACGTTGACTTTTCGCCACCCAGGAAGGCCGACGTGTGTGATCGATGCGGCGAGTCGCTCGTTCAACGAAGCGATGACCGGAGGGAGGCAATTGAGACGCGGCTCAAGGTGTATGAGGAGCAAACCGCTCCGCTAATTCGATACTACGGAGAAAAGCACCTCCTCTCTCACTTGGATGCGTCTGATTCCGTCGATGCGGTGTTTGCAAAGTTGACGAAGGTACTCGAGCCGTACAGGGGAGCATGATCATCCTCAAGACGCCTGGCGAAATCGAAGTCATGGCCAAGGCGTCGAGAGTGGTAGCGGAAACGCTGGACGTGCTCAAGAAAGCTGTGCGTGTCGGGGTGACCACTGATGAGCTGGATGCCCTCGCGGAAGCAGAAATTCTGGCTCGGGGAGCCAAGCCGGCGTTTAAAGGGTATCGGAACTATCCGAAGACCCTGTGTGCATCCGTGAATGAGCAGGTGGTTCACGGCATACCCTCCAAGAGGAAGCTCAAGGAAGGGGACATTATCGGGCTTGACTTGGGCGCGATCGTCGATGGCTTCTATGGCGATTCCGCGGTGACGGTAATGATTGGTGAGGTCAGTGATAAGACCGCCAAGTTGGTCAGGGTAACGGAAGAAGCATTGATGATCGGGATTGAACAAGCGGTAGTGGGCCGCCGTCTTTCTGACATTTCCCATGCGATTCAGCATCATGTGGAAGCCGCCGGGTATTCGGTTGTGACAGAGTTCGTCGGTCATGGGATTGGTCGCCAGTTGCACGAGGAGCCGCAAGTACCGAATTATGGGAGACCAGGACAAGGGCCACGACTACAGGGGGGGATGGTTCTTGCGATCGAGCCAATGGTGAATATGGGTGGAAGCGCCGTCCGGGTGCTCGACGATCGTTGGACGGCAGTGACGGCAGATGGTAGTCTCTCCGCCCATTTTGAACATACGATTGCAATTCAGGAGAGTGGGCCAGCCAGGATCTTGAGTCAGCTATAAGGGGGTTGGATTGGCCGCTATGGGGAAGAAAGGATAGCGATCCGTGCCGAAGGAAGATATGATCGAAATACAAGGCACGGTCGCAGAAACGTTACCGAACGCGATGTTTCGCGTCCAGCTCGATAACGGCCACAAAATTCTCGCACATATCTCCGGGAAAATGCGGATGCATTTCATTCGCATCCTACCTGGCGACAAGGTCACTGTTGAGATGTCGCCCTACGATCTGACTAGAGGGCGCATCACATACCGCTTTAAGTAGGAGTGTGGACGACAATGAAAGTGAAGTCGTCGGTCAAGCCGATTTGTGCGAAGTGCAAAGTGGTGCGGCGGCGCGGTGTCGTCCGAATCCTCTGCGAAAATCCTAGGCACAAGCAGAGGCAAGGGTAGGAGCGTGGGAGCCGACTAGGCCAGGCTCATTGCTCGCAGAACGCGCACGATGAAGCGGTGCTCGTCCGATGCGCGCAGTAGAGCCTGACCCAACCGGCTCCCTCGGATAATGGGAGTAAGAGAACGGAGAACTTATGGCGCGTATTGCCGGAGTGGATTTGCCGAGAGAGAAGCGGGTCGATATCGGTCTAACTTATATTTTTGGAATTGGGCGCGCATCGGCGCTGCAGATTTTGACGAAGGCCGGCGTGGATGGCTCGATTCGGGTGAAGGACCTCAGCGAAGACAAGATCGTGAAGCTCCGTGAAATCATCGAGCAGGATTACCAAGTCGAGGGTGACCTTCGAAAAACGTTTTCAATGAACATCAAACGGCTGATCGACGCTGGGACTTACCGTGGCTTGCGCCACCGGAAGGGACTTCCGGTCCGTGGGCAACGGTCGAAAACGAATGCCCGCACAAGAAAAGGCAAACGAACAGGGGTTGGTAGCAAGCCAAGGCCGGTATTGAAGCCAGCACCGACAACCTGATATCTCACACCTTGTCAGTACGGAGTTAGTATGAGCGTCAAGAAAGGGAAGAGGAAAGAGCGCCGGATCGTACAGAACGGGGTCGCCCATGTGCAAGCGTCCTTCAATAATACGATTGTGACGATCACGGACATGAGCGGCAATACCGTGGTCTGGGCGAGTGCGGGGAACCAGGGCTTTAAAGGGTCCCGCAAGAGCACCCCTTTTGCGGCGCAGCGGGCCGGTGAAGCAGCAGCCCGTAAGGCGATGGAAAGTGGCATGAGGCAGATCGACGTCTATGTAAATGGGCCGGGAGCAGGCCGCGAATCGGCTATCCGTTCCCTTCAAGCGGCGGGGTTACGGATCAATTTGATTCGCGATGTAACGCCAATTCCGCATAACGGATGCCGCCCTCCGAAGCGGCGCCGCGTGTAATGCTGAGGGCTTCAAGGGAAGTCGTGTTCAAGAGCTCGGGGGCACATTCTGACGATGTGTCCCATAACCGGAGGTAGGGGAGTGGCAAAGTATCGTGGTCCTGTATGTCGACTCTGTCGACGAGAAGGTGAAAAGCTGTTTTTGAAAGGCTCGCGCTGTATGACGGAGAAGTGCGCTATCGAGCGTCGGAGTTACCCTCCAGGGCAACACGGTCAAGCTCGTCAGCGGATCTCAGACTATAGCACGCAATTACGCGAAAAACAGAAGCTGCGGCGTATTTATGGCCTTCAGGAACGGCAATTCCGCGGCATCTTCGAGCGTGCGGAGCGGCAATCGGGTGTGACGGGTGAGGCACTGCTCCAATTGCTCGAGCGCCGCCTCGATAATGTGGCCTACCGATTGGGGTTTGGGTCCTCGCGCAAGGAGGCTCGTCAGCTCGTGGGTCATGGACACGTGACAGTGAATGGGCGCAAGCTGAATATTCCAGGAGCATTGGTTAAGGCTGGCGATGTCGTCGAGGTGCGAGAGCGGAGTCGGACGTTGGTCCCGATCCAGGCTGCATTGGATGCGGTCGACGGACGCGGGATTCCTGAATGGCTGGAATTGGACAAGGCGACCTTCAGAGGCACCGTGAGAGCACTTCCCACAAAGGATCAGATTGTCCTTCCAGTCAATGAACAATTGGTCGTGGAATTATATTCGAGGTAGAGCAGCGCTTTTAGGGAGATGGTGGCTGTCAAAAGAGGCAATGGATTCTCGATGACTAAGCTACTCGCTGAGATGAAGGGGGAGTCATGATCAAAGCAATGAAAGACTTTCAGATCCCGATGCGGCTGGAAGTCGACAAGGACACTCTTTCCCCTACCTTCGGTCGATTTACCACCGAAGCGTTTGAACGGGGATTTGGCACGACAGTCGGCAATGCGCTGCGGCGCGTGCTGTTGTCCTCCTTGACAGGTGCGGCAGTGACTACGGTCAAGATCGAGGGCGTGCTGCACGAATTTTCTACGATCCCCGGTGTGACGGAAGATGTCACATCGATCATCCTGAACGTTAAAGGTCTGCGGTTGGCCTTGCATACGGATAAACCCAAGAGCATTCGCTTGAAAAAGAAGGGACCGGGTGAGGCCAAAGGGTCTGATATTATTCACGATGCCGACCTGACGATCCTGACACCGAATCTCCATATCGCGACATTGGACAAAGATGCCACGCTGGATATGGAGATGACCGTGAAGCATGGGCGGGGATATGCTCCTGCCGAACGCAACAAGGAAGAGGGGCTTCCGATCGGTGTGATCGCGATCGATTCGATTTTCTCACCGATCAAGCGGGTCAATTTTCAAGTTGAAAACGCCCGCGTCGGGCGCATGACTGATTATGACAAGTTGACGTTGGAGATTTGGACGGATGGCACGATCCCTCCGCGCGATGCTCTGTCTACCGCCGCAGGTATCCTGCGCGATCATGTGGACATTTTTATCAATCCGGAGGAGCGTGTCGAAGGACGTGCTGAGACGGCGACAGATGAGTCTCAGCGGGAAGTCAATAAGCATCTGTTCCGGAGCGTGAATGAGCTGGAATTGTCGGTGCGAGCAGCAAATTGCTTGAAGAACGCAAATATCAAGACGATTGCGGATTTGGTTCAGAAGACCGAGGGCGAGATGTTGAAGACCAAAAATTTCGGAAAGAAGTCGTTGAATGAAATCAAGGAAATTTTGTCCGAGATGGGGTTGACCCTGGGAGCCAAATTGGATGGATCCACTCCGAAGAACGGCAATCCATAATCTAACTAACCACATGAGGGGAAACCTGTGCGTCACCGGAAAAAAGGCAGACAGCTAGGGCGGCAAACTAAGCATCGATGGGCATTGTTCCGAAGCTTGGTCACCTCCCTTCTAGAACATGAGCGGATTGAGACTACCGAGGCGAAGGCGAAAGAAATCAGAGGGTTTACGGATCGGATGATTTCTTTGGGGAAACAGGGCACTTTACCAGCCAGACGTCGAGCGTTGAGTTTTCTCCGGAGCAAGGAGATAGTCGCAAAACTGTTCAGTGATGTGGCGGTGCGCTTCAAAACGCGTCCAGGCGGCTACACAAGGACGGTCAAGACCCGCCAACGGATCGGAGACGCTGCTGAATTGGTCGCGATTGAACTTGTGACGAGACCGGAAGCCACGTCGAACAAGAAACACGCTTCGGCTGCCCAGTCCCCTTCGGGCGGAAAGGCCGTTTAGGTTTCGAATCCTTCATCAGGCCGAGGCATGGGGCGCTCTCATCTAAGCATCCGCGTTGTTGGTCTATAGATAGCTCAACTTCGAGCAACTTCTTTCTTCTCACGCATGAAGTGATGGCAGCATAAGTTTACTTGACTGGTGGCACATGCTATTATCGTGCCAGACATTCTTGAATGAGAAAGACCAAGTACTGTGTGGCAACACTGGGCCCAACGAAGTTTGCTCGCGATCAGCGCGATTCTAGCCTGCTTTCTGGCATATCTTCTCCTAACGAACTCCGCATCAGTCCCTACTCCGACCACGACCAACCCTGGGGTCATTGATCAGGCTGATGCCACGATTTCGAATTTTACTTTTACTCAAACGAAGGGTGCAGCTGTCCAATGGCAAGTTCAGGCCCAACAAGCGCGTCTTTTTGAACAGGACAAGCGGGCTCTGCTCCGGACCGTTGCAGTGACCTTGTTTGGCCAGCAGGGGAAGGAACTAACAGTGACGGGGGAGGAAGGCACGCTGGATACGGCTACGAAAAACTTTATGCTTGCGAATCGAACCACCCCACTCGTCGTAGAAACGACGAGTGGGTATATCATATACACGAATCACCTCGCATGGACTGATCAAACGCATGAGATCCGTACACAGGATCCTGTGCGCATCGTCGGTCATGGATTGGAAGTGAGAGGGCGTGGGCTTTTAGGACATCTGGATACCGAGGAGTTTGAAGTTCTTGAGGACGTCCATGTGGATTTGGTTCCTACTTCTTAGCATTCTCACATTCGGTGTTCCCTCCCTTGGTGGCTCAGAGGAAGCCAGCCAACCAAAGGGAGCGGCCGATCAGGCGGTCACCACCACCATTACGGCGAAGAAAATGACTGTCAAGAATCACGATAGCCAAGCGGTCTTTGAGGGGACAGTTGTGCTCACGCGCGGGTCATTGATTGTGTATTCCGATCGGATGGTTGTTCTGTTTAAACCTCAAGAGTCCGCTGGGGGAGATGATCGTCATACGCGTGATATGACAAAAGGGACGGCGGCCTCAAAGGGGTCAGATGTGATGCCGACCGTCTCAAATCGCGGTCTGAATCGAATCGAGGCGACAGGGAGGGTTAAGATCGAGAAAGAATCAGGGACTGCAACCTGTGAGAAAGCGGTGTACTACCAGAGTGAGGAAAAGATCGTCCTGACAGGAAACCCTGTGGCCTGGGACAAGGGTACCAGGGTGAGCGGGAAGCAAATTACGATGTTTCTGGCGGAAGATAGAAGTGTCGTCGAGGGCGGTTCCCATGTTCGCATCGAGCCGGATGGGGGAGGCAGTCAGTGAGAGAGGCCGTCGAACCAGACGCCGTGCCGA
>UEXT01000164.1_pt1 | contig 16907 bp, 27 predicted proteins | sample 4301081 | NCBI WGS metagenome assembly UEXT01 (sample SAMEA4773177, study PRJEB27434) | metagenome | biome: 2259; feature: agricultural soil; material: soil | place: USA | collected 2014-09 | depth 0.25 m
GAATTCAAAAATGAAAAAGACGCGGCATCTGCGCTGAAGAAAATCAGAAAAGCCATGGGTGCCGGATCGGAGTAGGGGGAATCTGTGAGCGGTGGATCGTTCGATTATTTGTATTCCAAGCTGGATGATGAACAAATATGCAAGGCCAGTACAGTGGACTACCTTGAGATAATGGAAGCGTTTCTGCGGAAGCAAGGAAAGCATGAGCCCGCAAACGAGCTACTGAAGCTGAAGCTGGAGATCGAAACCCAGATTAATCGGCTCAAGATTATGGGTACACGGCTAGTTGACGTGGTGCATGATGCGGAATGGTGGGCCAGTTACGACATTGGTGAAGAAGAATTCGACAAGACGTGGGCTAAGTTCATTGGGCATAGCGAGGAATCGATTGTTCAATTAGCTAACCGCGCCCGGTCAGCTTCTCCAAGTTCTGATCAACATTAAGCATCAGGGCATAGAGCGCAGCATTCATGACCATGCGGGTATAGGTCAGGACCGCGAGAGCCAGAAGCGGAAAGAACGGCACGGCCATGACAATCAACGTGAATGTCGGTGACATCTGGGGGTAGAAACCGGCGGCAGTATCGCTACCCGTAACGAGACGAAACAAAGTCTGGGCGCTGATCAGCACGATCAATTCCGGCACGATGACAATGCCGAGCGCAGCTGCAACCGCACCGACACGAAGCAGCTTGATATTATCTTGAATGGTTTCGCGATAATTATTCATGGCAGCCTCCGAGTCTATTGGGCGTTAGCAGAAGCGAGGGCCAGAACGCAGCACAGGGCGCCACCGCCACAAACGGCGAGCACGGCCAGCCCGACGCCGACCATGCCGAACAGACTCAGACCAGTGAACCAAGTGATCACATTATTGGCTCGGGTTTTACTTTTGAGGTAATCGCGTTCTTCGGGTGCTAATTGGCGATTGGGTTGTTGTGACATACGGCCTCCCCGGTAGCGCGGATTTACAAAAGGATGTAACATAGAACTTGTGTGCTATTGCCGGAGGGCGTGGCACACGGTTGACAAGCTGGGCGCATTCTGATAGACTGGTTACTACTTCATTACCCATGAAGCCGGAGTGACTGGGGCTTACACCACCAGCCACCCCGTGACCAACCGAGCTAACGGTTGGCTGTGAGGGATAATACCACACAGTTAAACCAAACAGAAATGCGCCCGGCTGGTCTTGTACCTTGAGACTGCCGGGCGTTTTGTTCTCCCCAGCAAGCGCCTGGCACAAAAGCAACGGGCCCTTTCACTTTCCCTTTGATTTTCCGGTCACGGAGAAAGTGAGAGGGCCCCTAACCAAAACGCACGCGGCCTTTTGCTTGGCAGCGCTGGCTTTGTGCGTTGGGTCTTATGATGAATAGTGTAGACGATTTTTCAACACAAAGCAACCCCCCCCATAAGTCCCAGAGCATCGCAGACGTGGCGGCTCGGGTTACGCATGACGTAACCGAGAAGTCCTTGGCGTACCGCGCAGCTGCCCTCGCCAACCCCGGCGAGACGATCACGACCAGCCCCGCCAGCGATGGCGATAGGATCCACGGCAACCCCACAAGTTCGGTCCCCAGTAGTCCTCCCCTGCTACTCGAACTGTGGCCCACCATGGCAAGACTCGCCATCGCTGGCGGGGCTGGCCCTCAATTCCGGCTGTGGTGTTATCTGGCGCAGGTCAGCCGGGAGACCGGCGGCATTGAATGGCTGGCGTGGAACAAGAAGGTACAGCAGGTATGCGCCAGCGTGCTGGGTGTCACCCCGGCCACAATCCGCAATCTGGCGCGGTCGGGGGTAGGGGGATTCTGGCAGATCAAGGGTGGTGTCTTGTGGCGGTTTGGCGCGCCAAGGGTTTACCGCAACTTATCGGAATGGGCGCGTGAGGCAGGTGTCAGCGGTTGGGATGAACCAAACCGCCGCAAGGTCTTTATCCCGTTGGAATGTCTTGCCAGCTTAGAGCGGTTCTACGCGGTCAGCCTCCACGCCTGGCTGTGTGCTTTCAAGGATAGCCAGCTGAGCAATATCTGGCGTGAGCTCACGAAGCTGTGGAAGCGCAGCCGCCAGCAGTTGAATAAGTGGCTGGACATGGAAGGCGTCCAGCGGATCGAAAACTTTGGTGTCAAGTGTTTAGGAACAGAGAAGCGCCACGGCTTCTTTGATGTGGTGGAAGACTCACAGTCGGGCAATCCCCAGCTGATCTACGAATCAGGCGGGCGGTTGTGGCTGATGTTCCAACGGGGGAACACCTACGTTGGACGCTTACCAAGGGCTGCACAAGGGGCTTACGCTTCACTCAACGCACAACGCGGCACTTTATTGGCTGGTCGTTCCGGTGATGAGCCGGACGGTGTCCAACGGTGGGCAACAAACGAAGCGCGGGCGAACTTTACCAGTGATGAGCAGTATCGCAGGGCCAAGCACATTCCTGAAGTATCCCATGTTCTAAAGAAGCAAGAGGTCTTGACTGCCGGGCGCATACGAGCGCGCCGGGTCTGGTTGTGCTATGCGATGGAAGGCGGCACACCGCTGAAACATGAGATCGCCCAGTGATCGCATTTACTAACATCATAATGGGCTGGCCGTTGGATTTGACTACGCGAAATCCACAAATCCGGACTGAATCTGGGTACCTGTTACGCGTAGGGTTGTATTCGCGCGGCCCGCTGGAAATTTGAGGCGCGCCGTGAGGCAACCGTGACATAAAACCATAACACGGGGGGGGGGGGCGGTTGTTAAGGAAAGTGTCACGACTGTAGAAGTCTGAGACAAGAGGAGATCGCAATCATGAGTAATCAGTGGCAGACCTGCATCAATTGCGGAGAGACGATGGGCAGGGGACGCGCAGACGCTAAGTATTGCAGTGACCGCTGTCGGCAATCAGCGCATAGAAGAAACACGCATCACCCCGAGCAGATGATCGAGACGCGCAGCTGCGCGTGGTGCTTCCGGCCATTCAATGCGCGCAAGAGCAGCACGAAGAAGTATTGTGGCCGCGCGGCCTGTGCTCAGGCTGCCTATCGTGCCCGACATAAAGCGGGGAGGCAAGTGAGGTTCTAATGAGTGCCATGTGGAATGAACTGCGCGCGGTCGACAACCGGCGCAATGAGATATTAAGCCTGATCGGGATCGGCGGCATGCCGACTGATATGTTTGAACGCTACTGTGGGTCATGGGAGGAAGCGCGGTTGCTGATCAACCTTGGCCTGGTCGAAATCAAAAAGAAGCGCGTCTTCATTACGAAGAACGGGCGCAACAGGTTAGCGACCAGGTGAGCGGCGTGATCGTGCTGGTCGTGGTGGTGGTCATTGCAATTGTCGGCGGTTGGATTGCTGTCAGCATGGAAGAACCTGTTTAGTAATTCGATTTGATAATGTCATTGCTGCCCCTACTCCTGATCGGCCTTCCTCTGCTGCTGTCGGCCTGGGCGCATGGATTTACTCGTCAAGGCGCATCTTCCCTTATGCTATGGGTATTGGTGGCGCTGCCTTATGGCTTGTCCCAGCTGCTAAACCGCCAACATGCCAAACTGGCGCTCCTCATAATTCTGGGTGGGGCTGCTGTCACGGCAATAGGCCAGATACTTTTCATTCTGATCGACACGGGGGTATGGACCAGACCAACCGCGGCCAACCTACTGGCCCCTGTCATGGTGGCTGCAATCATCCTCAGCTTAAAAGAAGAAAAGCCCGGTCTTGCGGCATTGTACGGGGCTGCGCTGCTAATCAGCGGATCTCGGGCCGGGTTGCTGTCCGGGTTTGCGGCGTGGGCGGTCTCACATTGGTTTGTTGGGGGTAAGCTGCCCCGCTGGATGCCAGCAGCGATCCTTGGGGCAGGTCTAATCACAATGACCGTGTTTGATGCGACGCATGGCTCTCTGTCGCAACGGATCGATTGGTGGGCCTTTGCCTTTACCATATGGGATAGCAATTTCTGGGTTGGCGCGGGTCCCGGTTCGCTCCGAGCGATGAACCTACCATACATGCCGCACGCTCATAATATCTGGATGCAAGCGGTCGCCGATCTAGGACTGGCAGGTCTCATCGCAGTAATCGGCGTGGTGGGCTTCTATGCTTGGCGAGTCTGGCAAAGCGATGACCGGCGCTGGCCCACAATGCTGATCGCCGCACTACTGATGGATGGCGTGTTCGACTTCATTTACTGGGCCCCCCCGGTGACCGTGAGCCTGCTACTAATCGGGGATCAGCTACTTCCGCAAACCCTGCGAAAGCATCAGGAACCATATGAGCACAATCAGCAGCCCGATCACGATACCCCGCGCTTGCGGGTTATGCCGTAGGTTGTTCATCGCCCGGCCTTCTCAGTGCTACGTCCGGTCTGTTCTTCGCGGGCCCGTTCTTCACAAGCCTGTACGGGAAGCGCAACTTACCCTTGCCCATGAGCCAGCCTAACAGTAAAACCGCTGGGTAGGATATGCAGAAGAAACCACACGTCAATGCCACGGCTGTTGAATTATCCATGCTGTATATCTCCATTACCCTTCAGGAAAGCGTCCGATATACGATGTCCTGCTAATTCATGAGGAAAAAGCGGCGATGGAAGCGGCGCAGCTTCCACGCCGGATATCGTGGTGGCTGGTTGCAAACGGCGCGGCTCACGCGGGTTGGTGCTCTTGAAAACCCAGTAGTCCGCACCATCAACGGTCACAAGGTTTCCCTCTATCTTTTGTAGCCATAGGTTCAAGCGGCGCGCTGATAGTTTGGTCTTGAAAGCAGCAAACAATTGATCGCGCCCGAGTTTTCCATCCATGTGTTCTATGGCATAGCGCAGAATGTCTTCATAGTTAAGTTGTAGCGCCTCGCCCTCATCTGCCCACTTGGTAGCGATCTTCTTAATGAGGAACATCTTTTCACGCTTCGTGATGAACGGGGCCTGTACATAAGTATTGACGCCATCATTGGCCCACACGGCCCGGCCCCTGGGTGCCAGTTGGGTAGCCATCGCATTGCCGATGACGCTGATGCTTTGGTGGACCGTGCTACAGTTGAAAGCCATCCGGCTGGGGATGTTGTGCTTGATCAGCTTGTCCATGATTTCTTTGGTAGGACTCTGGGTTGCCAGGATGAAATAAATGCCACAGGCCCGCCCCTTTTGAAAGAGGCGCATCAACAGCTTCATGGTGTGGGCGCGCTCTTTGCCTGACAGCCCCAGCGCCAGTTCGGCGAACTCATCAATGATCATCACGATGTAGGGCAGCTTGTTCACATGGTCTGGCTGGCGGCGGTTGTATTCATCGATGTTGACATCTTCATCCAGAAACAAACCTTGTCGCCTGACAAGCTCATCGTGCAGTTCGATGATACGCGGGGCCACTTCCTCTACTTCTTTTAAGAACTCACGGACGTGGGGCAGCTTCTTATAGAACGTGAGCTCAATACCGCCCTTGAAATCACACAGCCATAAATGAAGCCGCGATGGCGGGTTACGCATTGCCAGCGTGAGGATGACGTTATTGAGGAAGATCGACTTTCCGCTGCCAATCGACCCGGCGATCATCAGGCTCATGATGTGGTGTAAGTCGTCCTGGTAAACCGTCCGCCCTTCCCCAATGCCGATGTTGAAGGTGAGCGGGTGGGATTTGCGCGGCAGGGAGCGGTACGCTTCACGGAAGCGGAACATCCGGGGGATGCCTGCAATAGAATCGTCCCGATAAACCACAATGAAGGTTCTGTAATTGTCCGGATCCTGTTCGATGGTCACCCGGCGCTGGCAAGCGATGCATAATTCGCGGGCGATCTCCGGCTGGAATAAACCGCCAACCGATGTGTTCCAGGGCATCTTCATCGGGTCGACGTGATAGGAGATCGTGTCATCGCGCAGATTAATGGCATCCGTCCGCACAACCTGAAAGCCGCGCTTGCCGGTAATCAGCGCGGCCAGGATGCCCGGCTTTTTGCGCTCAGGCAATTCGTGCCGGTAGCCCATGCGTATCAGCACTTCCTTGATCTTCTTCCAGTAGGCAATCGATTCCCGCTTCAGCTGGCGCGCCTTCTTCTTGCGTGTGGCGGCCAGTTCCTGTGTTTCCGCGTAACGGGCAAGACGATTCTGGAGCGCAGGAGGCAGCAGGGCGTTAATCATCGCTCACGTCCAGAAGATATAAGCGGAAATCGGACAGCGGGGTTTTGTACACGTCATATTCGGCCAACACTTTATATTGCGTGGTGACCCGCTGTCCGAACGCCGCCTCACGTTCATTGGTCAGCGGCTGCTGGATATAAATGAACCAAACCCGCTGCTGTCCGCCATCGCGCAATGTGGCGAGCTCAGCGCGCTGGATGCCCAGCGCGTCTTTGGTTTCATCGGTCATGTTTTGCGAAAGGTCGTTGGATCCGGGGAGCAGGTAATTCTTACCCCGGAAGTCATCGGCCTGATCGACCTGAATATAAGAAGCCACGTTCATGTGGTAAATGACATCACCGGACTGCCAGTCGCGCCGGATGATGTCGGTGATATGGCGCCAATCAAACATCGGATTGGAGGAGTAATAACCCACCAGGCTGGCAAGCAAAGTCGGGACCGCAATCAGCAGGGCCGCGCCTCTATCCCAGCCCTTCAGGCGGGCAATGCCAATCCCCCACAACCCCGCCGCGGCTGCCCCACTGGTCAACATGGCTGGCTCCCTGAATACGGACTGCCACAGATTGGACACCCCAAAAATTAGGAGGGGTGGCGCACCGGCTAACCACAGCAGGGGTAGCGACTTGCGCCATGTTCGGAGTGCCATCACGCCACCCATGACGGTGAGACCGATAGTCGCTATTTCGGCGTGGAAGGCCAGCGCCGGGGGCCAGCGATTAAACAGCGTGTCATACCACAGCGCATAGGGCAGCGCGCCCAGTTGGGGCGGGGCAATCCAGTAACCGCCATCGATGTGCCCGATTTGCCGCAAGTAGGCAGGCAGCCACGGAATGAGAGTCAGACCGGCGGTGGTGTACATGCGGATCGCGGCTTTCCAGTTCTTCAGGAGCGCCATCACCCCGATGCTGGCTAAGTAGAACGCGCCCATGCTGTGTGTCCACAGCACCAGCGCCGCGGCCAGCGTGGCCCGCTTCCACTTGCCTTCTTGAACAGACCGGAACGTAAATAGAATCAGGGCCAGCAGCAGCGCATAGCTGCGAGTCTCCTGGCCGTAGTTCAACATCGCGGGCAGGACTGCCATAATCACTGATCCGGTCCGCGCCTCCCCCTCCCCCAGGCCCCGCATCACCAGATAAAGTTCGACGCAAGCCCAGGAGCCAAACAGGGCAGAAGGCAGCCGCATGATCAGAGGGGAATAACCAGCCACGTGGCCCAGCGCCCAGGCGATGACGTAATACAGCGGGGGGTGCACGTCGCCAACCGCGCCCATGATCATCCGGTCAAGCGGCAGGTGAATGATGCTGATTGTAAAGTTTTCATCATACCAGAAGGGGTCTACCGCGATTCCCGCCAGCCTAAGCCCCAGCGCCAGACAAAACAACAGCAGCGGCCAATGCCGCAAGCGAAGCATAAAAGAAGACAACCGCGTAAACAGCCCGCCAGCGTTTTGGAAGAACGAAAGCTGGCCCAAACCCGGCAATGCCAAACCCCGCGCCCAGGAGAGCCATCTGCTGAAGGTTGTGGATGTAGGCTGTGTAATCCTCATAGTTTGGCACTTCTCACTCCCTTACAAAGTTATACGACTTACCCTATTGCATAAGTCATAAAACTATTGTACACTGCTTCCATGCCACATGACAAGCGGGTGTTTAGGTTCGTTGGATTGGCGGCGCTTTTACTTCTTGCCACGCTCGCGCTGTCCATACCGTCTGCCCCGGCGCTGGCAGCGGATAGCTGCACATTGGCGGTGACCGCTTCGGGTGGTGTGTTGACGGTTGGGGAGACTGGCGGCGTTCAGCGTAGAGCCGGGCAGACGTTTATTGTCAATTCCTCCGGCACACTGACAGAATTTCGCTTACGTCAAAGCAGTAATACAGGTTCCCCGACTGGCCCGATTTACTGGGAGTTCCGAGGGGCGAGTCTGACCGGCTCGGTGTTGGCGTCTGGTTCGTTTACATCGTCTCCATCCAATGATATTTCGATCATGGTGTCCGGCGGTCCATTCTTGGCTGCCGGGAGTACCTATGCCCTGACCTTTTACGCCGACAGTCAATCTTCTGGTAATGCCTATCGAGTGCAAACGTCAACAACATCGGTGTATGCCGATGGAGTCGGCGCACTGAGCAGTAATGCGGGTTCGTCGTGGACAAATCAAACGTTTGATATGCAGTTTTCGGTGATCACGAATGGCCTATGTTCGACCCCAACCCCGACCGCGTTTTCCAGTTCAACCCCGACCACTACCCCTACTCCAACCCTGACACCCACCCCAGATTTCTGGGTGATCGCCACACTGCCAACGCAGGCTTACAACTACCCGATTGCCATTAAGCCAACCGCCGACTTTGGCGATATGTCACTGTTTGCCATCGGGGTAGTGACCGCGGGGATGGGGCTTCTTATTCTGATCGTCAAGGTCCGCTGGGACCGGAATGTAGGCACAGACGCTTGATACCCATCGATCCGGTTTCGTATGACCTCATCACCCAGATGGCAATAGGCGGGTTTGTCATCCTGTTTATCTTTGGGATGCTGCCAAAGATTACCGAAGGTATGCAAGCGCCGGGCAAGGCGTTGGATTAATGGTCATCATCGATTGGTGGGCCTATTTCCAGATGTGGTTCGTGATCGTCCTCTCGCCTGCCATCATCGTTGGTATGGCGGGCCTGGTGGCGGTCGCCACCATATTCGCGCTGCTGCTGATGGGGCGCGGAGTGAAGCTATTTTAACGCGGGATTAATGCGGCCCTTTGGCACGCTTAATTACACCAAAAAGAAAGGAGAAAAACCGATGACTCTCGACCTCGATCCCACCGTCTTGACGGACACGGCATTCGAAATCCTGAATGCCTTCTGGCCGCTGATTGCCTTGATCGGTGGGTTAACCATCGGCTTCGCGCTTGTCTCGGGCATCCCCAAGATGCTCAAGAGCGTGTTCTAGTGAACAGCACCTAGGGAGTGCATCAGACCCCGCCGGGCTGTCCCTCGGCTCGGAAGTCTGGTGCACTCGCTTGTGGCGGTTCACCCGGATGTATGGCTTAGGCCTGGAAAGGGTGACTGGAATGACTCTCGATTTAGATGCCACCACGCTCACCGATACGGCGTTCACCATCCTGAACGCCTTCTGGCCGCTGATCGCCCTGATCGGCGGACTGACCATCGGCTTTGCGCTGGTCTCGGGCATCCCAAAGATGTTCAAGAGCGTCTTTTAGCAGACGCGCCAATATGAGGCGGCTGGCGTAATACCAGCCGCCTCGGAGACTCTTATGAAACGCGCCCTGATCATCGCCGCTGTCCTAGTCATCGCTCTTCTGTTTTCAACCACAGCAATGGCGCAAGAGGCTTGCTCAGAAACCGAGCAAGCGTTTTCGATTCCCGAGTCATTTCCGCTAAATGGAGACGCCTGGATTGTTACCTATGGCGCTGAGGTGGCGGAGCCTGACCCTGAGTCGGATTTCGACGATGACGGTTTTAGGATGCACACAAATGTGGATGCGGGTGGCGATCATAATGTGGTGTTCAGGTTGCACTTTGATTCGCCGGTCACCATTTCGGATATATCTGCAGACATAACCGCGGAAGAAGGGGGGGCGCTTATCGCCTTTGGCTTTTGTATTCTCGAGGAGTGCGATCCAGAGGATTTCAGCACGGTGAATTCCGGTATACAAAGCGCCCCGTACACTTTTGAACATACGACGGAAGAAACCGGCGTGTATGAGCTATTTGTCGCGCTGGGGTGTTCGGGGACGGGATCAGATTGCGAGCTTGATAATCTTGTGTTGCACGGGGTTGTGGATGCGTGTCTATTCCGGACTGTCCACGACACCGACCTGATTGAAGAAACCGACCCCGACAATGATCAAAGCTGGTTGCTAACGACAACTGCCGGCGCGCGCGTCTTCGCCATCGATGATGCAACCGTACAGGCGGTTTACCACGACTCGACCGGCTATCGTGTGACCCTGCTGATCAACGGGGCTACTCCTGTGCAGTATTCTAATCTCGCCATTGCCTTCGCGGACACCGGCGATGTCATTGAAGGCGGGTGCGTCATCGGTTATGCTGGCGTGCCGCCTCCGGGGGTTGTTGAGGGCAGCAGCTATCTCGTTTATCAGCACGACCTCGACCTGGGCGACTGGCACGATTACAACGAAAGCCTAAGCAATACCCCGTGCGACGCTGAGTCCAGCGACTGCCTGAATGCCAACCCCGAATTCAACGATGATGGCAGCAGCTGGTTGAGCCGCTACGCCATCGCGGACGCCTTGAACACCGGCGAAGATTCGGCGATGCTGTTACCCGAGGGGGGCGAACTTTACCAGTCCGGTTTTACGCTGGATGACAGCACCAGCTATTACGTGACGGTCGCAGTCACGATTGTGGGTGCGCCAACGGCCAGCCAGATTACGGTTGGCTTGCCACAGGTGCCCATGCGCCTGAACGTCAACACCAGCGGCGGTCGGTATGTCGTGCTGGAGTCTCCGGCCTTCAGCCCGCCGGCTGATGGCGCAAACTATGAATTCATCCTTGACAATTACTACCCCAACCCCACTACCCTGAAGGTTACCTTCGCGTGTCTTCACAGCAATGAAGTAGAAGCGCAGCTGCCGCGCTGCTATTTCGATGATGCGATATTCGAGGAGGACAGCTTTGAAACAGAGGGCGGGGCAACCCATGAAACCGATTTCGGAGGCAATGGGATGTATTCCATTCCTGCGGGTGGGTCGATCCGCGCGCCTGTGGAAATCGCGGCCTATATCGACGACGACAAAGACTTCACGCTTGCCATTGTCGGCAGTGCGCCAGATGGCGCATCCGAACTTACGGCCAGCATCGTTGATTCGGGTGATGATACAGAACTGGCCGCCATCGGGGCGTACAACTTTCTATACCCTCTCTGGTCCACCCCTATCACCAGAACATTTACGCTGGGCGACGGCGAAACGCTGGACGGTGATCTACTCATTGAGAACACTGGCGATGAAACAGTACTGGTTGGCAGCGTATGCCTGGCCGCGGTTGATGGCGTATGGGTCGGTCACGAAAACCCGGAACTGGCAGACCACAATCTATTAGAGCCTAACTGCGAGCAAGTCTGCCCGTTCCCCACCAGCGTGATCGACGTGGTCGCGTGGTTGAACTGGCTGGGATGCAACATCGATTACCTGATCCGCTGCCTGCTGTACGGTCTCATCAATGACATCTGGAATACCGCCCTCGCCGTGGTGTCGGGTCTGGGCTTGCTGGGCCGCTGGTTGGGCCGGTCGATCACAGTGGTAGTCGGCTGGGCATGGCAGGCAGCCGGTCGGCTGCTGGCTGGTATCGCCAGTTCGATCATCCCTATCGTTAACGCGGTCCTGGCGTGGTTGTACGGTCTGCCATTCTTTAGAAGCATCCTCGACGCCTTCAGCATCGCGGGCATGTGGCTGGATGCCATCTTTAGCTTGCTGGCCTCGATCTTCAGCCTGTTCGGGTCGGTACTGATTCTACTGGGCGCGGTCGCCAACATGATCGGCAATCTGTGGAATGCGTTCTTTGTGGCGGTGAATGATGCCAGCGCCAGCTACAGCGTCCTGATCAACTGTGCCGATACGGGTGACCCGCTCTATCTGACCTGTCTTGGCTTGGAAACGGTTAACTTCTTTGTCAGTCGCATATTCATGATCTCGGTGCTGGGTACGGTCGTCGCTGCGGTCATCGGCTGGCGGCAAATTCAAGCAGCCTTCGAAGAATTTGAAGAAGCGGGGGCCATGCTGGGATGAAACGATTGCTACTGTTTACCGGGTTGGGTGTGGTGATTCTGCTCAGCGGGGTGACGCCCGCGCTGGCCGATACCCCCACGCCTGTTCCTACGCCATCGCCCACGCCGATCAACACGACTCCGGGCATCAATCACAATTCTAATTTCAACGTCGATCAGAATGCGGCGCTGCCGTGGCCCCTGCCCCAGATGCCTACCTTCCCGGTGCCCAGCGTCACCCCAACGCTGTACAACGCAACCCCGCCCCATGCCACAGATTATGCGGGTAACGTGGCGACTGCGACCGCGCAGATCGCGGCCTTCAGCGCCCCGGCCAATCAGTTGCAAACGCCGGTCGCTCGGGTCTCCACGCTGGCCCCTTCCGTAGCCGGGGGTGATGTCGATACCGGCCTCGATATGGATGGCACGGGTTCGGTGACCTTCAGTGATCTGGTGACCACGCTTGGCACCAACTTTGGCGACTTCTTTAATCACGTGCGCGGGGCGATTGAGTCGCTGGGGAGCATGGTCGTCACGTTCCCGTTCTTAGCGCCGATACTGGCAGCCGTGATCATCGGCTTCGCCTTCTCGATGGTCCTGCGGTTGTCGGGAATGATCATCAAGGCGGGCATCACGCTGTACAACTTCATCAAGGGCATTCTCACGTTCGTAGGAATCTGGAAGCCGGGCTGATATGTCATTTGAAATTGATCATGACTCGTGGATGCTGATACTGGAAACCGTTTGGGACGCGATTAACCCCAACGGGATCACGGCTTTCATATTAAACGTGATGACCTCAATCGTGCTGCTGGCCGTGCTGGCCCGTATGTCGACGCACCGCAAGAGCGTGTAATGCCACAATTCAACTTATTGGAACCCGGCGAGAGCCGCTACAAATACGAGCCCGAGAAACCTCAGCCCGGTAAGACGCTGCTGATCATGCTGGGCCTGCTGGCGCTGTTGGGTAGCTGCTTCTATGGAGTCACCGTCCTGCGAAGCAACAGGGCGCAAAAGGAAGACAAGGCAACCCCCACCCAGCTGGCATCGATGGAACTGGCGATAGGATCTACAGCCACGCCAACCGCCAGCGCCAGCCCAACCGGGACCATCACGACACAACCAACGATGACGCCGGCGGGAACGCCAACGCAGGGGCCAACTCAAACCCCGTGGATCGTGGTGACTAACCGGACCACCTCGCACACCGTCACGGTCAGGGAAACGGTGACCGTCATTGAATATGTGCCGGTCGTGACTCAGCAGGTTGTAACCCAGCAGGTGCCGGTCACCGTGCTGGTTCCGGTCGTCACGATAGTGGTGGTGACAGCAACGCCACCGTCTGCAGCATCGCCAACTGCGACGAGCACGGCCAGCGATACGCCGACCGCGACGCTCACGCCAACCGAAACACCTACCCCAACGGAGACGCCAACACCATGAAGACTAAAATAAAAACGGTAGCCAGATGGATGCTTAGAGCTTCGGATGTAGTGGAGAGAATTGTAAAGACGATCTGCCTAGCCATTGGGATCGGAGGCTTGTGTACCTGCGTGTTCATGTTTGCCGATATCGTGCAAGGGCGCATCCCTGAGCATTTCACCTATCGTGAAACGATCATCATCATGGGTACAACCATCGGCTATTTCATATCTGGCGGAATGGCCCTGGGCGCATGGTTTGTCGCCGGGAAGCTCGTCGATAGGTTCCTGCCTATTAAGCCAAAAGACGACAAGCCAACCAACCCGCCACTTCAAGTTTACAATGACAGCCGACACAATCCTTGATCAACTGACCCTGATCATCGGGGTCATCTTCGCGCTGGTCGCGTTCTATACGCTGACCTTCGGGGCGCGCTACCTGCGCGTCAACATCCGGCGCGGCATCGGCTACATCAAGCAGGTGTTTCAATTCCGACCGCCCACGGCCAGCTATGACCTGCGACCCGTGCGGCACAGTCGGGATACCCATCGGGGCGGGATAGGTGGGCGAGCTCACCAATACCCGTCAAAGCACCCACGTTTGCCAAGGAAAAGAGGTTAGCATGTTCAAGAGCTATGGTCCCAATTGGTTCGCATTTACTGGCGGCTATGTCCTGATCACCTTCGCCGCGCTGGTCATTCTGCCCGGCCCAACCGGACATTACATCCAGACCCTGACGCAGGGCACCGGAGTCATGGGGCTGCTGTTCACGCAGTTGGCGGCGGGTCTTGCAACCGCGCTGTCAGTCGGGTTGGTTGGCATCGTTAAGGAACGCGTCTTCAAGAAAGCCGACCAGCCTACCCCATCGGAGGAATCGCCAGCAGTCCAGATGTAAACTGGGTATTGACAATTTCGGTAGACTGGCGTATCATCTACTTGTAGACTTAGAAACAGTCTACAAGGAGTGACACATGAGTATGCTAGTCTCACTGGACATCGGCAACGGTTTTACCAAAGGGCACACCCGCCCCAGTGGTGAGCACCGGGAGATCAATTTCCCATCGGTGCAAGCCGTGGAGCAGGGGGCTATCAAGTTCAACGGCCTGAAGAACGGCGACGATCTGGTCATCGAATACAACGATGAACGGGTTGCGCTTGGCTTCACGGCCTATAAGCTGGGCCGGATGCAGGTCATTGAAATGGGCCGCGCCCGGATCGGCGAAGCCACGTATATGAAGCTGTACGCCGGTGCGCTGGCGCAGCTGGTCCGCACCAGCAGAGAGGTTACCGTGATCGCCTCCCTGCCGGTGCGTTCTTACGTGGAAGCCAAAGAAGAAGCGCGCCAGGCATTACAGCGCCAGATGGTGATCGGAGCCAACGGTCGCACCAACATTTACAATGTCACCGCGGCGCATATTGTCCCAGAAGGATTCGGGGCATTGTGCACTTTGGTGATGACGCCTTACGGCCAGATTGCAAACGCGGAATTAGGCCGGTCGGTCGTGGGCGTGGTGGACATCGGCACCCGCACGACCGATTACCTCAACTTCGATCATCTGGAACTGGTTCCGGTCGCCAGCGATGGGCAGGACAAAGTCGGCATGGCGTCCGTGTGGCAGATGGTTGGCGAGATGATCGGCAGCCAATACCAGCGCGACCTTAGCGAAATGCAGGTCGATGAAGTGGTACAGAACGGCTATTTTATGGATGGGCCGAATCAAATAGTCGTGACGGATATTGTTAACATAGCCCTTGATTCGCTGGCCGCTATCATCACCGCCAAGATCAGAACTATGTGGGATGATGCTCGGGCCGTGGGTTACATCGCGGTCACTGGCGGCGGGGCCGATCTGGTGTTCAACCGGCTGCCCTTCCACAATAAGCTGCTGGTCACCGATGGTGCGATGGCAAACGTGCGCGGCGCTTATGCGTTCGGGCTGCTAAGGAAGTTCGGCAATGAAAGCGAGTAGCCAGCGCAACACGGATTATCTGGGCAAGGTAGAGTTGTGGTTCTCGCCGAACAGGGCGCAGGAGCGGGTGATCTGGGAGTGGCTCGAACAGCAGAAGGCAGCAGGTATCAAGCTGGCCCCGGCGATTAAGGCGATACTCTATCAGTCGATCACCGGCGCGGGGCAGGGCGGGCAGGTCGAGTCTCAGTTGGCCGATATCAAGTCGATGTTGGCGCGGTTATCAAGCGGCCAGATTGCTTACGGGCCGGAAGTGGCGGAGGAAGCCAACGATCTATTGGACAAGCTGGGGAGGATGAATACGTGATCAAGAGTGCTGGGAAAGCCTTGAAGTATATGGCTATTGGTGGAGCAATATTAGGTGTCCTTTATCTATTCTTCACGCGTGTCGTTACACCTTTTGTGCAATGGATGGTAAAACAGCCCGACTGGGTTACTGTTGCATTTTTAGGCGCATGTATCTTTGTGTGGTTGACATTCAACATATGGGCCAGCGATGCTCAGGGGAGTAGGTAGAAATGACATTCTGCTATAAGACGATTTGCGGAGCAGAGGTCTGGCAGTACCTGCCTGAAATCATAATCGGCTGGCTGCCCCTGATCGGCTTGCTACTGATGGCCCTATTCTTTCTGGCGGTCATATTGAACGTCATCACTGGGGGCTGGCTGTTTAGCAAGGTGTGGCCCGATACCGTGCGGCCCCAGCCCGCCGATTACAGTAACCCGTATCATTACACTGGACCAACACCCGGCGAGGAATACGAAGAAGAAGAGCCTGAAGAAGAACCAGAGCCTGAGCCGGATTGGCCGAACTATGTGGAGTGTAACGCTGTAATGGAATCACCAAAATCGTTGGAACATCAGGCCGATGCCAGTATTGTGGCGGGGTATTGATAGCCGCTTCTGAGCGGGAAAGGATTGAGACATGAGGACACCAGAAGAAATATTAGCAATAATCATATTGGTTGCAAAACTGACAGGTGTAATTCTCGGGATAGCCGCCGTGATCACCGCATTGATAGTTATGCCTGGGCGCTGGCGCATGATAATAGGAATCGTTCTGCTGGTCGGCTTGTTTGCGGTGCAATTGCTATTCCCACTTGAAAGGGTCGCGGTGAATTTGGGGCCTGACATAAATCCATATGAAACTGTAAACGTTTCGGACTTGCTGTGGCCGTTGCTCCTTCCAATTGCGTTACTCATATTTAGTGGAGACCTTCAAGCCCGGCGGACAGGAATGAAAGCGAACAAGGAGACGAAAGCATGAATAACGTGTTCGACATTGCGCTACAGATTCTGACCGCATTGCCCGGTGCTGTCTGGCAAGCATGGATGAGCCTGTCACCCGGAACACGAATAGGGTTCGGCATTATCGTGGCCTGGGGCGTTGTCATCTGGTTGAGTAATGCGACCGTGAATGTGGCAGCATGGCTCATAAAGCGGAAGCGGGCTGGAAAGGCGGAGTAGGGGGTGGAAGAGGAAGCGTTTATCAACTTCAACAATGCAACCATCAGGGCGTCCGAAATCGCCTTTGTCAGACGGTTTATTGAAATACCAACCAAACTAGAAATCGTGACTAATGCTAATGCGCAGTTCTGTATCGAATTCAAAAATGAAAAAGACGCGGCATCTGCGCTGAAGAAAATCAGAAAAGCCATGGGTGCCGGATCGGAGTAGGGGG
>UEXT01000269.1_pt1 | contig 16812 bp, 16 predicted proteins | sample 4301081 | NCBI WGS metagenome assembly UEXT01 (sample SAMEA4773177, study PRJEB27434) | metagenome | biome: 2259; feature: agricultural soil; material: soil | place: USA | collected 2014-09 | depth 0.25 m
TTAGGTCCATCATCGACAACTGACCCCTCATCTATCCAATCAATCCGGAAGACTGTACGGATTACGTGGCTCAGCTGCTTTTAGTTGTCTGACATTTTACGACATGAACAGATGCTTTCATGGACCACCGTTTTCCAATGCATAAGGTTAAGCCTCCAGCCTGACCACGCCGCAAACCAATAAAGCAGGATTCACGCAATAATTGAGATTCATGTGAGGTGTGATAGATTGAAGATATGCAGCGAATTGCTCAGGACCGGAGGATCCGATGAGATCGACTGCATTTCATCCTCTGTCCCTCTCCGAGTACGAAATTTCTCCCGAACAGGGCTTTCTCCCGCAGGACCCTTGTGAGAACCTGCCAGACTGCCCCACACTAAACCACCTTGGACACGAGCTGCCGAAATTGCTGAGCACTCGGACCGTCCGGCACTTCATCGACGAACACTGCACGCTGCTTCAATCCGTTCCGCCAACATGGCGCGATCAGGAGTACCGAGCCGCGATGCGGATCCTTTCGTTTGCTGGGCATGCCTATGTATGGGAAGTGCCGGATGAGCCGGTCGGAACGTTGCCACTGCAACTGGCGCGACCTTGGTACGACGTGGCCCAGCATCTTGGCCGTCCACCCGTGCTCTCCTACGGATCCTATGCCCTCGACAACTGGCGACGACTTGATCTGACCAAGCCGATCCAACTCGACAACATCGTGTTACTGCAGAATTTCCTCGGCGGGCAAGATGAAGAATGGTTTGTTGTGGTTCATATTGAGATCGAACGAGAGGCAGGGCCTGGGCTTGCAGGACTCCTCCGGGCTATAAACGGGGCTGCAGAAAACAAGGAGGACGAGGTACTGTTTGGTCTTCATTCCTTGGCATTATCGCAAACCGCAATGCGCGACACATTGCTTCGCATGATAGAACGCTGCGATCCCTATGTGTATTACACACGCGTGCGGCCCTACATCCATGGCTGGAAGAACAGCCCGTCGCTCTCGAACGGCCTAGTGTATCAAGGCGTCGCAGCCTACGCCGGACAGGCGCAGCAATTCCGCGGTGAAACCGGCGCACAAAGCTCTATTGTACCTTCCCTCGATGCAGGACTCGGCATCGTTCATGCTCCAGACCCACTCACCGTCTACCTCCAGGAGATGCGGGACTATATGCCTCCATCCCACCATTCGTTCCTGCACGCGCTCGAACATGCCACCGACGACCTGAATCGGCCGATCCTTTCCGGCTACGTTCGTGACCGGAAGTTCCGCAGTCCCGAACTCTGGACCGCCTATTGCGCCTGCGTCGAGCTCCTCGCGCAGTTTCGCGAGATCCACATCGGATACGCCGATAGCTACATTCACCGCCAGCACCAATCTCATACGACGAATCCTACCGCCGTGGGTACTGGTGGTACGCCCTTCATGAACTATCTGCAAAAGCATTTGGACGAAACGAAGCACGCCATCGTCGAGTAATCTTTCCCCGTTGACTGATCATGTCGGAGGGGAAGGAAGGATATGCTACGTTTCCCATAAGTGTCCTGGGCTCGATGATTTTGAATGAGTGGTTTGATTGATCGTGGCTCCGGGCTGCCACATTACCTGGCGCTAATTGGAAGGTCTGTCTGGGGATGCCTTGTGCAACATGAGCTTTGTCCAGAACAGGGCGGAGACAGATAATGGTTGGTTCGCTCTCCGCACCAATTCGGCTCCGGCGACAACCATGGCTCCGCCGAGGACCGTCTGCACACAGAGCGGTTCGTCCAAAAACAGATAGGCCAGGAAGATCGTACAGACGGGAATCAGATTGTGGTAGGTCCCGACGGTGGCAGGCGAGAGAGATTCCAATGAACGGTAGCGCAAGAGAAACACGGCGGCAGTGGCACATCCAATATATAGCACCGATACCATGATCAGCGGTGATATTTGCTCGTATGGAGCTTCTGACCACTCCAGCGAACCAAGGAACAGCACCAGGGCACTGCTGCCGAACATGACCGTGTTGGACACCATCATCCCAAAGCGTTTGACGATGCCGGAACAGAGCACGATATATGCCGACATCATCACCGTGAACAGCAAAACGAATAAATCGCCGAATTGAAAGCTCGCCTCTGTGTAGGGAGCGCCGTGGTAAACGGCAACGACACAGCCGACGAATGCGAGCGCGACACCCACCACCTTTACCCGGCTCATCTGGTCTTTCCCCAAGAGCACACTCAAGAGCGCCGTACACGATGGGAGAAGACCATAGATGATTGAATAATGGATGACACTTGAGTACATGAGTCCCCATGCCGCAATGGCATAGGAGAAGACGCCCAGGAGGCCTACCAGACCTAACTTCAAAAGATCCGGTATGGCTAACGAAAATAACCCCCTCCTGTCCCAGAACAACGTCATGGCAAACAGAATAACGAAGCCGATCAATACTCTGAACCAGGCCAATCCAATCGGTTGCATGGCACTATGTTGAAAGACGTACTTAATGACCAGCGTCACGGAGCTCAGTAACGGAACTACACCGAACAGACAGGCCAGGGGAGCAATCGAGGACGTCTTTCTCGACGCACTGATCGATGCCTCCGGGAGAGGTAACATTGATCAAAATCCCGTCATGTTCAGTGCGTTCAACTGCTCGATGAAGTGGGAGAGCCGGGTCTGGTGATCAGAAGAAATTCTGATGATGCGAGTGCCATGAAAAGGAGGTTGAACGTGGGTCACTCGGACAGTGCACACGATCGGGCAGCTTTCGCTCAGGGTGAACTCCAGGTGGAGATCCTCGCCGACGTGGAACGATTCTTCACTCTGGAACTGGAATCCTTTTTCAGTCAGATCGATAACCGTACAGGGCACTGTCGTAGCACCCCGTTGGATCTGGCCTGTCCGCTCAATGGCGACTCGAAACAGTTCTCGCTTCTGGACCATCGTTCGACTCACCTTTCGTCAAGCTGGCGGAATGCGCGCTCCTTCGATGCCGCAGCCTGCTGTCGACGTTCCAACTCCCTCGCAAGTATAGCAGTTGGCGAGGGACTGGCCGGATCACCCCCTCGAAGCAAGAACAGGGATTGTCCGCTTCTTGTGTGACGTGCTCGTTGGTCGAGCGGAGCTATCTTGCAGGAGACGTAAGAGTCAGTAGGCGCCCGTGTGTATTTCGCCTTTAGAATCGCGTGGGTACCGAGGGCTCGTTGACTAAGCAACAGGAGCGGCGTATCGTTTTGCTTACCCCTTGAAAAGGGAGGAATAGCATGTCACTCATGTGCTCCTTCGCGGTCTGCAAGGCACAGCAAGGAATGTGCGGACACGAGAAGGCGATGTTGAGCGTCGCCGTACTCGCAGCCATCGGCCTCGGTGCCTATTTTTTGATCGGCTGACCGGAAGTATCTGAACAGCCTGCGTTCACACGGCCACATGGAGGGAGGAGGGTGTGTTTGTTGCGATTCTTCCCTACAGCTCGAGCCACCTCCTAACCAGCGAGGGTTTCGCGGACCTTTCTGAGCAGATCTCTGGAGTTGAACGGCTTCGGAATGAACGCAAGGCGCTGTCCCCTCACCGACTCAAGGCTCTCATTGGCATATCCCGACATATAAAGAACTTTGACCGTGGGCATCAGCGCGTCGATGCGCTTGGCCAGTTGGGGACCCGTCATCCGCGGCATCATGACATCGGTCAGCACCAACTGGGGGTACACGGTTGCCTTGCTGAGGAGGCTCAGCGCCTCGATCCCGTCTGCCGCCTCTTGAACCTCATATCCGGTACGCCGCAGCATATCCCTGACAGCCACTCTCACATCTTCATCATCCTCGACTAGCAAGATGGTCCCCCCACCAGCTATTGTCTCCGGCTGAGGGACAGGAGCGCGATCGATTTGAGCCTGACCGGCCTGGGGAAGGCAGATTCGGAAAACAGACCCGACGCCAGGCTTACTCGAAACCTCGACGAAGCCGCCGCCCTGTCGAACGATCCCGTAGAGACTGGCAAGCCCCAACCCCCTCCCCCTTTGGAATTGCTCTCTGACGAAAAATGGTTCGAAGAGATGCGCCTGCATTTCGGAGTCGATACCACGTCCCGTATCATAAACCGCCAGTTCCACGTAGGTGCCGGGTCTGACCGCTTGCTCCTGCGCTGAAACATCTGCAACGGTTCTCTGCGAGGTTGAAATCTTGAGCTGCCCACCCTTCGGCATGGCGTCGCGAGCATTGGTCATCACGTGCCGAATAATTTCCTCGATCTGCTGACGAGCAATGACGACCGATCCTCCTTCAGGAGCCAAGGTCACGGTTAGTTGGATCGTGTCACCGATTAATTGCCGGATCATCGGTTTCAGCTCGGCCAGAATCTCGTTCAGATCGAGAACGGTCGGTTCCACCACCTGATGATGGCTGAATGCGACCAGACTGTGCATCAACTCCGCGGCCCGGTCGACGGCATCCTGGATCTGCTTGATCGAAGCCTGAATAGGCTGACGCTCCTCCGCCTGACGACACACCTGCTCGCTGGCCCCCGTGATAACCGTCAACAGATTCGTGAGGTCGTGAGCCATTCCCCCAGCCAATCGACCTAACGCTTCCATCTTCTCGGTCCTACGGGCCGAGTCTTCAAGACGCTTGCGCTCTGTTATGTCTGTGATCGTTTCAATGACGTGAGTACGACCGTCAGTCGTCAGGGCTTTGGACCATTGGACGAGAACCCATTGATTATTGGGAAGCGCCACCTCATTCATAGTCATTTTGCCCGTGCTGACCGCCTCGGGCATCCTGCAAAAAGCGCAGGGCGTCGGACACCCGGCGATTTTCTCGTGACAGGTTTGGCCGGAGATATCTCCGAACTTGTTGAGCCCTGTCTCGTTTTGGAACTGGACCCGGTAGGTCGGGGGATCAATCACGGAAACGATGATTGGCTGAGCGTTCAACAGCTCCTGAGGATCATAGGAAGAGCGAAGCTGGTTAGCAGGTTCTCCCATTAGGATCTCCAAACCCGAGCGTTCCTTAAGAACCCTACACAGAAGTAGACGCCGACTCTCAGAGCCACATCGCATGTCCACCAGCATAGACCATACCCAGGGAAATCCGCTTGAGAAAGATCACACTCTCTTTCACAATATCGAGGGGTTATGAGGCTCCAGCAATCCGTTAGCGAACCTAAATTCAGCGACCTACTGAATCAAAGTAGATCAAGAGAGAATTGAATTTGATACTTTTTCCCCCTCAGCAATCGGTAGGGATATTGGTCATCCTATGAGGTCTCGCCGCCATTTCGCGTGGCGGGTAACCGACTCCACCGCCTCCTCCCTCAGTGGGTTCTCTGTTATAATCCCGCTGCTGCTAGCTGCTCCTGCTTCCCTATTCCCTTTCGAGGTGTACCACGTGGTTTGCTCCTCTCATCACGATCCTCAACTCGCACAGAGGTTGGTCCTCGATGAACTGTTTGATCTGTCGCTCTATAAAGCCCTTCGTGGCGTGACGCAACCTGATGTCCATGGGACGCTGGATGAATTGATCAAGGTTGAAACGTCCCATCTGGCGTTCTGGCAGAAGTTCTTTGGTCTTCAGTTTGAGACCCTGGACCTTGGGCGGCGAATTAAGCTGGTGGTGATGATGCTGGTCTGCCGCCTGTTTGGTTCAACCGCCGTCCACCTCGTGCTCGAAGCGATCGAAGTTCACGGGGTGCGGAAGTATCTGATGATTTGGCACGAATACCAAGGTCAACCGCTAGGCGAGGCGCTGCGCGGCATTCTGATCGACGAGTTCAAACACGAGGACGTGCTCGTGACGGAACTCACGAAGCGCAAAATCAATGCGGAGCAAATCCGGAACATCTTTCTGGGATTGAATGACGGGTTGGTCGAAATTCTTGGGGCTGTGAGCGGGTTTTTCGGCGCGTTCGGCAGTGCGACGATGGTCTTAATCGCCGCCTCGACGACGGCGGTAGCCGGCGCCCTCTCGATGGCCGCTGGCGCGTTTTTGGCCTTGAACTCTGAGAAGGAAGTGAAGACGACGGAGATTGCCAAGAAAGTGTTCCTCGGCGAGGAATCGGAGATGAGCCCGATGGAGGAATCACCCTTGGGCTCAGCGCTCGTGGTGGGTGCTGCCTACATCACCGGCGCACTGGTCCCCGTGCTGCCGGTCTTGCTCGGCGCCAAAGACGCGATCTTCTCGGTCCTGACCGCTGGCCTGATGGTGATTGTCGTTTCCACCATTCTGTCGTTCCTCTCAGGCATGGATATTAAGCGCCGGATCGCGCTGAATCTCATCATCATCGCCATGGCGGTAAGCGTAACGTACGCCATTGGCTTAGCGGCGAAGAATCTGTGGGGAATTGCGGTGTAGAGATTGAGGAATCCAGGCGACGCTGTCCGGCGTCGCCCCGATTGCTTTACCGGCCCAATGCCTTTTTAACTGCGTGCCCGATTTCGGCTGAATTCTTTTCGACCTTCACACCAGTCGCTTCGAGGGCTTTCATTTTTTCGGTCGCCGTGTCTTTGCCGCCGGAAATGATCGGCCCCCTGTTCCATCCGGCGGCTAGTAGGTGCAGTGATTCCTGCAATAAATCCGATGACCGGCCTCTTGACTTTTTCATGATACACTTGGCGCGTTTCACTTCTGCATCGCTACCGATCTCGTCAATCATGACAATGGCCTGATCCTCAGGGTCCATGTCGGGCGGCGGCGGTGTTTCGGCTGGTTTCACCTGCTTAAGTCGTTGTGAGCCTGGACAAAGTGCAGGTAGAGAGATATGGCCTCTGGTTGAGTCATTAGCTCATCGTGACTCAACCCAGGCAACTGGCGATTTTCTGCTCCCTTCAGGGCCGGACTATCCTGATCCCCTACAGGCAACCAAAACAACCAGGGTAGATAGAACGAGTCAGCTCCGGTCCCATCGTAAATCGTCATGTACCGTGTCGGCCCCCTGGTTTCCTGCTCACCGGAAGGACCGTTGAGTTGACGTAACCAGGCTGACCCAGGCTTCAACTCATCGCAGCCGATGAAATCCTTCCATCCTATGAGCCAGATCAACCACATACGGCGGCAGACGGTGGTCCCATGATTGGGGCCGGCAATGGCCACAAACTCTTCGGTGGCGCGTAACAGATTAGGGTCTTGAGCCAACATGCTCCGTGCGATCGTCACTCCTAAGGAATGGGCTACAAGATCCACTTTCGACGAGCCGGTATAGGCCAGTACAGCCTTCACAAATGATGCGAGGTCGGACACATTGGAGCTGTTAGCCGTCCGGCACTGTGAAACCGGAGGGGACTTCTTTGTGGACTTTCCGTTGTAGGAAAGGGCCCAGAGTTCTTGTAAGGAATAGCCTGCGTCCAAGAAACGCTTTTTTACACTTTTCCCCGGCTCGTCCCAATCACCTGCATCACGGGTATTGCCGTGCACGAAGATGACAGGGTGGTGTGCTAAGGGATACCCCTTGCCAAAACCGCCCCATCCTCCTATAGGGTAACCCCATTCCTGGTCCGGCAGGTTTGGAAAGTCAGGTGGGAACGCGACATCGGCGGGAATGGGCTTGCAGTGCGCCACCTGATGCGCGGCTTCAGCTTTTTGCCCAGACACAAACAAACAGGCAAAAATAAGGAAGAGTGCACATAGGATTTTGCGGTCACAAGCCTTCAAACTCCCCTCCTTGACTGGGCAGGTGAATGCGCTCTTTCCCCTTGTTCTCGATCAGGATGAAAGCGTTCCGTCGGCGAGAAATACTCCAGCACTCGGCGCTGCGTGCAGGGCCGAGGGTTCGGCTGGGTGCGCGTCGCGGAATCCCCCTGGTACAGGAATCGTTCCGAAAGAATCACTCCGGTCAGGACCGAGAAGGTTCAGAGCTAGCCGACATTATTCACGACGGTTGTCCGCGAAATGGCGGAGACGAGTCGGGAGACAGGTGTGTGCAGCCGTGAGGGAGGGCATAGTCGAAATAGTAGGTTGGCCAACTGAGTGGCAACCCGCCTGTCTCAGGAGCGTATACACGATTTAAGGAGCAGGGCTTGCGAACAATGTGGGCTAACTTCGCTCCTTTATCCATGTCGCAATGGTGGGAGGCAGATTCTGCTGTACCTTCCCGCTGACATACATGCCAATGTGCCCGACTGGGAAGGAGCGTACCGTGTAATCCTTGGCCCCTATGTAGCGCTCAAGTGCGGTTGAAGAAGCGGGCGGAACCAAGTGATCCTCTTCCGCGTAGACGTTCAATACGGGCATCGTCACGTTGCGCAGGTCGACCTGCTGATTTCCGATCCTAGCCTGACCCTTGATCAATTTGTTCTCTTGATAGAAGTCCTTTATGAACTGTCTGAACGTTTCACCAGCTTGGTCAGGGCTGTCAAAGATCCATTGTTCCATGCGTAGGAAATTCAGCAACTTCTCCTTGTTGTCAAAGATATCAACCAGCTCGAGGTATTTGCGAATACCCAACTGGAACGGCTTCATAACCAAGAACCCAAAATTCATAAACTCCCCTGGGATATTCCCAAAGGCATCGACTAAGAGGTCCACATCCATGTTCACTTTCCCAGGACCGCAACCTACCCAGCGGTTAAGAAGTCCGTCTTCGACATGAAAGTCCACGGGAGTGACCATGGTGATGAGATTCTTGACTTTCCCGGGATAGAGGGCGCTATAGCACACACTAAAGGTGCCTCCCTGGCAGATTCCAAGGAGGTTGACCTTGTCGATCCCGTGTCGTTCCCGCACCACATCAACGCAATTGTTGACATAGCCGTTAATGTGGTCGTCGAGAGTCAGCCAGCGGTCACCGCGGCCTGGATAGCCCCAGTCGATCAGGTAGACATCCATACCCAGTTTGAGAAGGTTCCGCACTAAGGAGCGGTCTTCCTGCAGATCGACCATGTAGGGGCGATTGACCAATGCGTAGACAATGAGGATGGGAACTCGGAACGGCTGCTCCACCATCGGATCATACCGGTAGAGGACGATATTGTCCTCCCGGTGGATCTCTTGCTTGGGAGCGGTGCCAACGCGGATGTCCTCCTGTCGGATGCCACTGAGGCTTTCGATCCCTGTGACCACCTTCCGGTTTAGGTCTATGAGCTGACGGAGAGTCTCTTCTGGTTTAAGACCTAAGGGAAAAGGCACCATCTCAGCTCCCTTCCTCATCCGTTAGATTTCCAGCGGCTGGGTTGGGCTTGCCCGCCGGTCCGCTCCTGTCCAGACTCGTCTCGTTGCGCCCGGAACGTTCCGCCCTCGTTTCCAGGAAGGCCCTCTTGAGTTCTCTGACTTCTTTGCGTAATTCGTAGATCCTGCGATGAGTCTCATCCATCTCGCTTCGATACGGCACATGACTGATCTTCAAAAGCGCTTCAACAATTTGCCGTTCGTGGATCCTGTAAGTCATCGCTGTGTTCACTAACTGAGCCTGTAACCTCACGTACTCTGGCGAACCAAACACGGCGAGAAACGCCTCATCCACTGTTTCGATCCACAGAGACAACAACTCACGCAAGCCTTCGATGGGCTCGCCCTTCTCCGCTAGTGAGACCAGTTTCAGCATAAACTGTTCGAACCCCTGGACCCACGCTTCGGCAAGCTTCACCTGGTACTCAAAACCAGCGCGACGGAATTCCAGCCAGGCGTCGAAGCCCTTCAGTAGCTGCTCGTTCAGCTCGCGGGTATGCCCCAGGCTCGGACTTTCCATCAGTCGGCCAAAGGTCCGTTCGTACGCATCCCAATACAGACTCGTCAATTCAATCAGGGCTGGACCGTCGCCGGTCACTGCCCGACCGACCTGCCATGAAGCCCGACGCGAGGAGTCTACCCAGGGCTGGGTCAACTTCTGCCACTCTTCCACATACAGTCGCCATAGCTCACCAGTGTCTTGAACCGTCCTGGCTATCGCTGCCGGAGATTGGAGAAGTTGTTCGTGGAGTTGCCCTGTATACCTCTTGAGCATGGTTTCCCAGTCCTCACCAGACTCGACCTTTGGGGCCATACCCTTCCAAGCGCTGACCGAAAGCTCAAGGAAGCGCGACATGGCATCCTGAGCACCGAGGAGTCGCTTGCTAACGTCCTTGACGATCTGTTCAGAATCTGTAGTCCAGCCTGTCAGGCCTTGATTGGCCAGCGTACGCCACTGGTCGACAAAACCAGGAAAAGGTGAAGTTGGTGCGGTCTGTATCAGACCGCACCAACTTTCCCACATCTTCATCTGGGCTTCAGTGATAGCCTTCATGAGGGTCTCGGCCTGCTCACTCCAGGAAAGGGCGTCTTGTTCCCGCATGGCTCACTAACCCTGTGCCTTCGTATGCTCTTTGGGCTTCTTGCCTGCTTGGTCCGCGGTCCAGAGACGGCCCCACTCCACCTGCGCATCACGGGCATTCTTGACCGCCTCTTGCCAAATCAGTAATACCTTCTGACTCTCCCTCTCCCAGTTCCCACCGAGGATGGTAGGGTCTAGGTTCTTCACAATCCCAAACCAACCCTCCCAAAGCTGAATCTGGGCCTCGGCCCACCGCCTCATCATTTCCTGACCTTGTCGCGCCCACTCAACCATCTCCTTGGGCACACCGGTGCCGGCGGAGAAACTTTGGGCCCACATCCGACTCCATTCCATCTGAGCATTCAAGGTCTTTTTGAGGGATTCCTCCCAGGTTTCGACGGTCTTCCTCCATACCTCGGTAGCCTGAGTTTTCCCGAACCCTTGTGTGGCCTTAAACCAGTCATCCCACATTTTCTGCTGGATTTCTGTCCAGGACTTAAAAATCAGTTCAGTTTGCTTCGTCCATTCCATGTTGGTACCACTCCTTTCCTCCGAGTTTAGGTTCCTTGCCGACAATGTTTGCCAAGTCTGCAGCCACTCGCTCTGCGCCTTCAACGTCTTGTGAAGGGCTGTCTCCCAAAGCTCCCAGATATCCTTCCTCTGATTCTCCTTCTCTTTGCTTCCCAAGGCGGTCCGCAGCTGCTGGATTGTCGCCTCTGCCTCTTCGAATCTGGCCTTGAGGGTGTCACTGTTTTCCAGAAGCTCAAGATAGCGAGAACGCGGGACAACGCCCATCGTCTCCCACCATCCCTCTATCCACTCCCGAAACTGCTCCGGTCCGGATTGTTCGCTTCTTAGAGGCACAAAACGTTCCATCCATATCTTCAGCTCCTCGGGAGATTTCCAAGCCTCAGCCAGTAGACGAATCGCCTCCTGCGCTCCGCCGACTCCACGCCTCGCCTCCTCTGTCAGACGGAGCCAAGCTTCTATGACGATGGGATCTTCCATTGACCGCAACATGCCCCCAACCGCGGATTCTAAGCTTTCACCGACAGCACAGCGCACTCCAAAGACGTGGCAGAACCCGCCCCCTTCCGGTTTTTCGGAGAGCCGGGCCAGTGTATGAAGCACCAGTCTTCACATATACAGTCCGCCGTTGACACTTAAGACCTGACCGGTCATGTAAGAACATTTCTCATCCGCCAAGAAGTGAACCGCTCGGGCTACCTCCCACGGTTCAGCCATCCGCCCAAGCGGAATACTGTCTACTACCTTCTGTAGAACATCCTTTGGCATTTGTTCCGTCATCGCGGTCTTCACAAATCCTGGCGCAACAGCATTGACCGTGATCCCTTTCTTGGCTGTCTCCAGTGCAAGAGACTTGGTAAATCCGATTATCGCAGCCTTCGCTGCGGCATAATTGGTTTGACCGATATTGCCTTTCTGTCCCACCACAGAGCTGATGCTAATGATCCTCCCATAACCCCTTTCAAGCATATGATTGAGTGACGCCTTTGAACAGTTGAAGACTGAGGAGAGATCAACCGCGATCACCTTCTCCCACTGCTCAAGGGCCATATTTTTGAGGGTTTTGTCCATCGTGATCCCGGCATTGTTCACCAGAATGTCAATCCGGCCAAGATCTTTCAACACTCCTTCGATGAGTCTGGTTGCTTCCTCAAACCGAGAGATATCTGCCTTATAAAGCTTGCCATGATATCCCTGTCGGGTAAATTCCTTCAAGAATGTCTCTGCAACCTCATCCGGCTCAACGAGATAGTTCAGACCCACAGCCGCCCCTTCCTGAGCCAGAAAGCAGGAGATTGCCTGTCCAATTCCTCCGACTGCCCCGGTTACCACAGCCACCCGACCTTTTAAGCTATCTCCCATTTCTTAGTCTCCTATTTCTTTCTGAACTCGCACCGACCAACCCTGGCTCAGTCTCCTTCTGCGGTGGTGACCGCCCTCCCATCCTGCGATACGCACCAAACCAGTTAGCTTCAGTCCATCATCTCGACTGCCAAGGCAACTGACTCCCCTCCGCCGATACAAGGGCTGGCGATCCCGCGTTTACCCCCTGTCCGCTTGAGAGCGTACAGCAGAGTGGTGAGAATTCTTGCACCGCTCGCCCCGATTGGATGACCCAGAGCCACGGCCCCACCATTGACATTGACCCGGTCAGGATTCAGCCCGAGTTCTTTGATCGCGGCCATCGTGACCACCGCAAACGCTTCGTTCACTTCATAGAGATCGAGGTGGCGGGTTTCCTTTCCTAGCTTCTTCAAGAGGGCTGCAATCGCTTCGATCGGTGCAATGGTGAACCATTCCGGGGCCACGGCTTTCTGGGCAAACCCCAGGATTCTCGCTAGAGGTCTCACTCCCAACGAGTGGGCCCGCTCTTCAGAGAGAACCACCATCGCAGCCGCGCCGTCATTCATGCCGGAAGCGTTGCCGGCTGTAATGGTGCCGGCTGGCTGGAAAGCCGGAGAGAGGCGACGCAACTTGCCTTCATCAAAACGCCCCAGGCGTTCATCTTCCCGGACGCTCAGTGGTTTGGGTTTGGCTGGGACCTCAACCTCAACAATCTCATCCCGAAACCATCCCTCACGCTGAGCCTTCAACGCCCTGGTATAGCTTTCGACGGCAAAGTCATCCTGTGCCTCCCGAGAGAACTGAAACTTTTCCGCGCAGAGCTCGCCGCATGCACCCATCGACACATTCCCGTATGCATCCCAGAGCCCGTCTTTGATCATGCTATCGATCAGCTCGCCATGGCCCACGCGATACCCTTCCCGAGCCTTTTCCAAAAGGTAGGGAGCCCCGCTCATACTCTCCATCCCGCCAGCCACGACAACCTCAGCATCACCCGTTTGGATGGCCTGGCAAGCCAGCATGACAGCCTTGAGACCCGATCCGCAGACCTTGTTGATCGTGGTGGCGTTCACCGTATCCGGGAGTCCTGCCCCTTTCGCGGCCTGCCGGGCAGGAGCCTGGCCAAGACCAGCCGGGAGCACGTTTCCCATGATCACTTCGTCAACGGCCTCAGGAAGAACATTCGCGCGGTGTAAAGCCTCTTTGATCACACAGCTTCCCAGGGCTGTGGCACTTAGCGAGCTGAGCACCCCGTTCAGGTTTCCAATTGGGGTTCGCACCGCCCCAGCGATCACCACTTGTCTCATATCGCACCTCCTCCTAACCAGGCTCTGCCGCTCGGCATGGCACACGCAGAACACTTCCGGGCTTGCGGCCTTCGTTGGATGTCAGTACTCAGAGAGAGAAGCAAAGGTCTGAAAGCGCGTCTATGACCACATAATTGTAGTCCAACCATACAGGCGAGGGAAGAGGTAATTGGCGTGGCTTTTCCTCATAAAATCTCGGTCCTCTGTCAGTCGTCAGAGCCTGGGGAAACCCTGAGCCTGGGGAGATTCAGTCGAATGCCGGCTCAGATCCTTCGCCAAGATGTCAGATGCAGAGAGTTTGGCTGAGGGGAAATGATGGCAGGACTAGATCGCCTAAAGCGAAATTCGTTCCAGAATTCTGGGAAGGGACCTCTCAATCAGCGGCCTGGCATAGCTTAGACCATTAGTGCATCCAGCGCGTGGAGGACTGAGGAAGGAGCTTCTCGCTCCCCCCTCAGCACTCGGTGCCCCCAGAAACTTAATTGGGGATGATAGTGTCCAGCACTTTCTTGTTGATTTCGAACACAGACTTCCGGGCTGGAGCCGCCAATGTTGTCTCGTACGTGTCGACAGCTGTCTTGTACATCTCCGTTCCAGTCTTAAACAATGGTTCGGCCACAGCGTGGGACGCTTGAATTACTTGGCGCGAGAGAGCGACAAACGGATTTCCGTTCTGATGCCATTGAATCTGTTCCAAGGACCTATCAAGGTAGCCCTTAGAAAAGTCCAGCCATTCCTGGGAGCGGAGGAGTCCCTGCTTGATGACGCTCTTGGCCGCATGCTCGTTTTCGCCTTGCCACCGCAAGCCGGCTTCGAGGCTGCTCAAATAGGCTTCCTTCCAAACCTTGGCAATCCCAGTGAAATCAACACCTGCTTCTTTCGCCTTTGCTTGTTCAGTCATCTGAATGGACCTCCTCGTTGATTGGTTATGTGATTCCTGACGTATAGTAGGGGACTCATCTGTTGTTTCAACCGAAACTCTCGGCTGCTTCTCTTGGCCGCCCCCCTTTTGCCCAGAGAGTACACGGACCTTTATTTTGGTCTTTGCCGCCATGCTTCTTTCCCCGTGCCTTGGGTTTTGATCAGGCTGTGGTGGTGATCAACGGTCAGGAGAGGACTGACAGCGATGAATCACTAGTTCCGATCAGGTACCTGTTACGTGGGTGCATTGTAGCAATGCCAAATCGGCTTTGCTATCCTTCGAAAGGGCATTTAACAAGGTTAAACGCCCTATTCCTTACCGAAAGAATAGGCCATTTGGCCCATCACGACTACAGTTCTGAGTGAGATCGACGGCTCCTGGTCGATGTGGATAGGGATAGACCGAGCAGCTGCGGCTTTCTCTTTCCTCTAATCACGTAGACTTTCCCCGATCGTGATTCTGGCTCAGGTTGTAAGCCATCTTGCAAAAGAGCCCTGATTGATCTGTTGAAGCATGTTCAGTCCGGTTCGAGACCCTGCGTAAGTGGAAAGTTCTTCCGGAGTGACTGTGTGGCCTTCCCCCCCAGCATTACAGGTAGGTGTTACTAAGATCCGTTGGGAGATTTCTTGGCCGTTTCTGCGAACAGAAAGGAATCACAATCGCAATTTTTCTGGGCTGGTGATTCCACAGAGAGGGCGGATGCTACTTTTGCAGTTCTCGTTTGACCGTTGCCCCGATTTCAGCTGGGTTGCGGACGACGCGGACGCCGGCCGCTTCGAGTGACTTCATTTTCTCAGCGGCGGTTCCTTTGCCACCGGAGATGATCGCGCCGGCATGGCCCATGCGGCGGCCTGGAGGTGCGGTAATCCCGGCAATGAAGCTGATGACCGGTTTCTTCACGTTCTTTTTAATGAACTCAGCTGCCTTCTCTTCCGCATCTCCGCCGATCTCACCAATCATCACAATCGCCTGAGTTTCCGGGTCCTTTTCAAAGAGCGGCAGCACATCGACAAACCCTGTCCCGTTCACGGGATCGCCGCCGATGCCGACACAAGTCGTTTCGCCAAGCCCCAGCGTTGAGAGCTGATGCACCGCCTCATACGTGAGAGTCCCACTGCGGGATACCACACCGACGACACCCTTCTTATGAATGAAACCCGGCATGATGCCGATCTTCGCCTCATCGACCGTAATCACTCCAGGGCAGTTGGGACCGATCAGACGGACATCGCGGGTACAGAGCGCCCGCTTCACTTTCACCATGTCATTGACCGGGATGCCCTCCGTGATACAGATGATCAATTTGATTCCCGCGTCAGCCGCTTCCAGGATTGCATCGGCGCAAAATGCCGGCGGCACAAAGATCAGAGAGGTGTCGCACTGGGTTTTCTTGATCGCGTCACGGACCGTGTTGAAGACGGGAATGCCCTCCACTTCCTGACCTGCCTTCCCCGGCGTGACACCCGCGACCACCTGCGTCCCGTAGGCCTTGCACTGGGTCGCATGGAACGAGCCTTCCTTGCCCGTAATCCCCTGCACCACCACCCGCGTATTCTTATTGACGAGAATGCTCACGATTCCCTCTTCTTTCTTCCCCCTTCCACTACCATGACGGGGAAGGCTTAGTATCCGACTCCGCCTGCGTAAGGAGGCACAGGGTTGAGCCCCCACTGCGCGCATCGAACGAGCACCGTCTTCTCGTGCGCGTTCTGCGAGCACAGGGGCTTAGCCCTGTGCCTCCAACACTCTACGCCGCCTTCCCCGTCATCTTCACAATCTTTTGCGCCGCCTCCCACAAATCATTCGCCACCTCCAGCTTGAGCCCGGACTGCTGGAGTAACATTCGCCCTTCCTCTGCGTTGGTCCCTTGCAAGCGAACAACCAGAGGCACATTGATGTGCACTTCCTTCGCGGCCTCGATCACGCCGTGCGCAATCCGCTCGCAGCGCACGATGCCACCGAAAATATTGATGAAGATGCCCTTGACGTTCGGGTCCTTCAGGAGAATCCGGAAGCCAGCTGCGACGGTCTCTTTGGTGGCGCCGCCGCCTACATCCAAAAAGTTCGCCGGTTCGCTGCCCGCCAGCTTAATGACATCCATGGTCGCCATGGCCAGCCCAGCCCCGTTCACCATGCAACCGATGTTGCCGTCGAGCTTCACGTAGTTCAGATTGTTCTCGCTGGCTTCGATTTCCAACGGTTCTTCTTCATTGAGATCCCGCATCTGCAGCACATCTTGGTGCTTGAAGACGCCGCTGTCATCGAACGACACTTTTCCGTCCAACGCGATCAGCTTCTTATCGGTGGTAATGACGAGCGGATTGATCTCTACCATTGCGGCGTTCTTGTCCATAAAGAGGCGATAGAGGTTCCCCAACATCTGAATGAAGGGATTGACGACCGCCGCCTCCATTGTTGGCAGGCCGAGGGCGAAGGCGATGTTTCGGCCATTGTAGCTTTGGAAGCCGACGGCGGGATCGATCGCCTCTCGGATAATC
>UEXT01000407.1_pt1 | contig 16805 bp, 14 predicted proteins | sample 4301081 | NCBI WGS metagenome assembly UEXT01 (sample SAMEA4773177, study PRJEB27434) | metagenome | biome: 2259; feature: agricultural soil; material: soil | place: USA | collected 2014-09 | depth 0.25 m
GTCTTATCGCCCGGCGCAAGATTCGCGGCCTCCATGAACTGCTGCCGTGCAGTTTCTGTGTCGCCCAAAGCATTGAGTGCAAGTGCATAGTTATAATGGGCCTGGCCTGATTCAGGAGCTAGTGACATCGCTTGCGAAAACAGCGTCTTGGCATCCTCAAACTGTCTCGATTGAAAGGCTCGTGTCCCCTGTTCGGTGAGCGCAATGGCTTGAGGCTTGCTTCCCGGATCCAACGGCAACGGAACCAATGGCTTGGCCTTCTCCTTGGTACAGGCCACCAACCCCACGATTAACAGGATTGCACCAGTCATCGATAGGCACTTCATGATTTCTACGGAGATCTTCACGACTCACCCTTTCGTGTGTTTCCGAAGTTCTTCTTCAAATGTTTTCCGATAGAGCACGTCCCATTCGGGACTACCTTCCACGATCCCTCGTGAATAGGACCCCAGCTTGGCCCTGACCTTCTGATCGATCTCATCTTCATGTGCTAACTCGGCAGCGAGTACTCGTTTAATTTCGCGGAGAACTTTGCCTTCCTCATTCTTGAGTTGAATCAACGGGCTCTTTTTGACCGCCCCAAGTATGACATGCGAAAGATGGCTGACCTTGTCGTTACTCAGCATATCGTATCTGTGAGCGATAAAAAGTCAGGAGGCTACAGAATAATCCCGCGATCCCGGACCAACTTGTTTTTGATCATCGTGAACATCTTTTGATAGTCGACGTGTCCGTGCTCGATATCTTTCTCGTAGGCTTTCATAAGTTGTCGTACTTCTGCGTTGAGCCGGTCTTCAACGGAAAGCTCCTCTGTCATGGCTTGATCAAGCATCTGTACGAAGGCCTTGCGATCACTCGTCAGTTCCACATGGCCTTCCTGCTGAAGTCGAGTCGCCAACGTTTCCGCCATGTGACGAACACGCTCCTTCGAGAGCCGCACGGTCCGTCTCCAGCTACTCAGTATCCTGTCCCCTTCAGATCTTCTCCACTTTGATCGTCTGCATGGTCATGACTTGCCGCAGGATCGAGGGATCGCCGATGACCTTACCGACAATATTGACACGATCCGCAGGGACCGGGTCTGGTCCCATGCTCATTGGAGTCCGGCCGAAGAAAATCGCGAGTACTTGCCCCGCTCCCCAAAAAGCGACATCCCCAACCTTTACTTGAGACGTGGCTGTCTCGCGATAATCCTTCACGCCAGGGAGCTTGAAATAAAACTCTTCGCCCCACGTATTTAACGGTGCTTCGACTGGCAAGGCAGCATAGATTTCATCGGCGGTCCTATTGGGCTTTAGTTCCACCAGAAGCTGCACCGAGCCAACGGTCAGTCGGATACGTCTGGCGTTGCCTAACATCCCGGTCCATCACCCTCCCTCGCATCCAAGGAACGGTGCCTGCCTCCTACGACATGAACAACTTTTCTGTCGAGTCCGGTTCGGAATCTAACTTGTTTACCCCTTGAAATCAAGGCTACAATCCGGCCTCGTAATGCTCACGTCAACCTTCGTTCTCCTGAATGGAATCGGTCCCTACACCGAACGGCGGTTGTGGCAGGCAGGCGTCCTCAATTGGGCCAATTTTCTAGACTCGTCATCGCTCTCCGGCATCTCGTCCGCCCGAAAAACGTCGTACGATTCAGAGCTTGCTGCCGCCCAGTCGCATTTGCATGCAGGGGACGCACAGTACTTCGCCACTTGTCTCAAGCCGCGCGAACACTGGCGTCTGTTTGACGCGTTCCGTCATCGTGTCCTCTACCTGGACATTGAAACAACTGGCATGTCGGCCCGCGATGGAGACGTCACCTTGGTCGGACTCTACCGCAACGGTTGCATGACGAGTCTTGTGCGCGGGGAAACTCTGACGGAGGATCGCTTGCACGATGAACTCAACCGGACCGACCTGCTTGTGACTTTTTTCGGGAGCGGTTTCGACATTCCCTATCTCCAAGCAAAGTTTCCTCGACTGGATTTCCGAAAGGCTCATTTCGATCTATGCTTCGCTGCTCGGCGGCTTGGACTCCGAGGCGGTCTCAAGTCCATTGAGCAAGAGCTGCACATCAATCGTGACCAGGGCATCATTGGGCTCGACGGGTGGGAGGCTGTTCGTCTTTGGCATCAGTGGAAGGCTGGCGACGAAGCGGCACTGGACCTTCTGGTCCGTTACAACAGCGCAGACACACGCAATCTCGAACCCCTTGCTAAACATCTCTATGAGCAGTTACTTACTCGTTTCGGTCCCCCGCCCGTAGCCGAAACGTTCCGCCATCCTTACCCCTTGGTCGAGGTCCCTGCGTGACACACCCAACTCGATGGATTGGAATCGGCCGCACCGATATAGGTTGCGTCCGTTCTTCGAACCAAGATTCCTACGGTGTGCTCAATGATCAGGGGGTGTGGTTCGTTGCTGACGGTATGGGTGGTCATGCTGGGGGAGACATCGCAGCCCAAACTGCTGTGTCGGTTGCGATTTCACAAGCGAAGGAGCGAGCCGCTCTGTTACGGGATCACCCCGACGAGGCTCCAACCATACTGACCGATATCATTACACAAGCAAATCAGGCCATCCACGATAAGGCCCGGCAAGAGCACCGCCTGAAGGGCATGGGCACCACCATCATCGCGCTCGCGATTCCGCCATCTCCAACCCCTGTCGCCCATGTGGCCCACCTGGGCGACAGCCGGGCCTACTTGTATCGGAACGGGTCGCTGACCCAATTGACACGCGACCACACGCTCGTCGAGCAGCTACTGAGGCACGGATTGCTGGATGTCGAATCCGCTCGTACATATCCAGAGCGTCATGTCCTGACCAAAGCCCTTGGAATGGGAACCACCGTGAAACCCGACTTGACGTCCTGTTCGTTGCGTCCGGATGATCTTGTGTTGCTGTGCACCGATGGCCTCAACAAAATGCTCGATGATCCCGCCATCGCCATGGTTCTAGCGGAATGCGACGGTGATCCTGATCGCGCTTCATATGATCTCATCACACAAGCAGTGGCACGGGGAGGCGAAGATAATGTCACCGTGATCGTCTGTGCCCCGGTCATGACCGCTCTCTCCACGACATAGCCATTGACAAGCATTCAGATGCCATGTAGCCTGGGATTCCAACCCAGCCGTCCTCCACACCACTTAGGACTTGGACCAGAGGAGAGAGTTGACATGTCTGCCAAGAGACGTTTCGTTCTGTGTGCAGTCCTCTCTGTGGGCCCCGCAGCCATGGCCGCGATTGCACAGGCGGCCGACAATCAGACCCCTGAAGCGACGATCAGAGCGCTCGTTCGCGCGAATGTGGAAAAGGACATGTCGACCCTTTCTCGCCTGATGGCGCATGACGCCGACATCATCAGCTATTCAGTCGGCGGGCGGAAATACATCGGATGGCCGGATCTCGAACGGGATATGCAAGAAGAGTTCGACTCTGCCTCCAAATTGGACATTCCGATTACCGAACTCAAAGTTTGGACCAAAGGGGAAATTGCCTGGTTCACGATGGAGGTGAACTACACCCGTACCGTCACCCGAGGCACCGAACAACAGCGCGCCACTTTGCCTCTACGGGAAACCGGGGTGCTGGAACGCCGGAATGGGCAATGGGTCCTCCTATCTTGGCACGAGTCGTTTCAAAATTCTGGAGCTGCGGTTCCTCTCGCTGACTCTCAGCGGACAACCGCCTCTCCCGCACGGACCTCCTCCGCCAATCACGCGGCAAATCCGGACTTGAGCGGCGAGTGGGATATTCTCGAAGTCGAAGACAACAAGACCTACAAAGCCACGTTGGATAAATCCGGCAATGGTCCCTACACACAGCAGGGTGGGCGGTTTGTCACCACCAAGTTCGAGGATCATTTGTGGCAAGGAACTTGGCATCAAAGCGGCAACGACCGAGAGGGTGGATTTGAAGTGCTGCTGTCAGAAGATGGCCTGAGTGCGAAGGGAGTCTGGTGGTATTCACGTGTCGGTGACAAGAACAACATCCCACCTCGCCAATGGGGAGGAACCTACGTGTGGAAGCGGATTCCGAACCCTACTTCTTTAGCTCAATGATCATTCCCACGTCTCCTTTTCTTTCTCAGCTGGTGCTTCGCTTGCAGTCGTGCTACTTCTTGAATGCCCGGCATAATCCTTTCCACATGCGGGAGGTCCTATGGTGCAGTTCTTCTTAATGGGCTTTATTCTATTGTCTGTCGCAACACCCGCCTTTGCCGATGGCGGCCATCAGCACCACGCAGTTCCGACCTTGAACAACCAAGCCACCACCAAGGTCACCATCGAAGACAATATTGTGACCCTCACGTTCGGGCCAATCGATCTCCCGTCAGGGCACGACGGTGATCTCGCTGCCTCCATGCCAAAGCACGTGTTTCAGCTTCCCAAAGATATGTATCTGGTGGGCTATAAATCCACTGTCTTTACCAAAGACGGCAAGGCGTTGCCCAAAAACTACCTCCACCACATTCTCATGTTGAATAACGATAGACCCAGCGTGTCATGTCCTGGAGAACCGCTCTTCTTCAGCGGCGCAGGACTCGAGATGACTGAAGCACGCTTTCCAGACGGCTATGGCGTCAAGCTGGCCAAGGGACAAAACCTGATGTCCGTGGTCGCGTTCTACCACAAAGCCCCCCCAACCAAGGATGTCATGGCGAGCTTCATCATGTACATGGCACCGGAGGGAACGCCGATTAAAGAAATGGACGTCTATCAAGTGGGAGTCAACGTCGTGTGCTACAGCAAGTTTGCTCAGCGCGGCCCGGACCAAACTGATGAAGGCATCGAAATCAAGAATGGGGTCCAGGTGCACAGCGCCCCTCTGAAGTTCTTAATGGACGGTTGCGTGAAGTTCGCATATCCGCATGGCCACGATGAGCTGCTGCTGATCGCACTGGAAAACAAGTCGAAGCAGCAGACGCTCCTGCGCACCGTGCCCGACGTGGCAAGTGATGGAACCTTCCTCGAATTTCAACCAAATCAAGTGTACAAAGACGCCGAAGGTTTTTCGGTGACCACAACGGATGACTATGAAATGGTGATGGTCCACCATCATCCGTTGCAAAAAGCAGAACTCCATCACGGAATGGGAAATTACCTCCTCTATATGACCCCTGGTCTCTGTCCCGGAACCGATAGCGCACTCGCCAAGTAGCGCGATGTTTACCGCGGTGGCCCCTGGAGTCGCTCGAACGGACATCGTCGGTTAGCTTCATCGCACACCGTTTCAGATCGCCCTCGTGTTCATTTTTGTCCACGACTTCGGTTTCCCCCTACCAAAGTGGGAGCCTGTTTTGTCTGCTTGTGGACTGGGTTTCCCGCTTCTCCCTGTGGTATTCACATGCTCATACTGCAAGCGTGTTCCGAACCGTGACGCCGTGGACGGAGACAGTAGCTCTGTTCTCTCGTCTGTCTAAGATGAGCCTTTTCTCATCGCTCTGGGATAGCCTTGCCGGATTTCCAGAGGCACCGGAGATGTCTTAATGCCACAGAGTGAGTCACCGACGGTCTTAGTCGTCAGTCCACGAGCAGAAGAGATCAAGCTCATCACCATCAGCCTTCGCGGATTCTTTCCAGGCTGTCGTGTTGAAGTCGTGTATTCTCCTGACGAAGCTATCTCATGGGCGCCCACACAGGATTGGGACGAGATCCTGATCGATGACGAATGGGTTTCGGCCGGCGGTCCTTCCTCCCTGATCAACGAACTGAAACGGCACGCTCCGTACGCCACGATCCTTGTCGAAAGCGACCACGCTGATTCGGCCTCAGCTCTTCAGAGCCTTCAAGCAGGGGCCGACTTTTACTTGTACAGAAAATCTGACGGCTTCCTCACCGAGTTGATGTTCTATACCCGAGAGGCGATCCATCGACGTGAACTTCGAATCACCCTCGACCAGACACAGGAGCGTCGACTGCGGTTACTCGAGATGCTCACCGACCTGTTCTACGAACTCGATCCGGATGGCCGCTTTCTCTCTGTCAGTCCTGGCATCACCGCTATCTTGGGATATACTGCTGAGGAACTCATCGGCCAGCCCTATACGATCCTGCTTCCACCGGACCAACAGGCACTGGCTCACCATCGGTTTAATGAACGCCGCACTGGCGCGCGTGCCACCCAACGGACTGAACTGCTGTTTCAGCCCAAACCCACCCAGAGAGAATCGACTGTTCGCCTGTTCGCGGACGTTACGGCCAATGGATTGTATGACGCCCGTCGTCGTTTTCTCGGAACCATTGGGCTGATTCGAGATCTTTCTCTCGCGAAACAGCACGACAGCACGATGCAGCAGCTCGAACAGCACTTACGGCAATCAGACCAATTGCGAGCAGTCGCTCAGCGCATGACCGAACTCTCGCGTAGCCTCCAAACCCCGCTTACTGCCGTTCTTCATGATTCTCAGCATCTCCTCAACGCGCTCCATGATTTGCGGCTCGATGACCGCGTTAAAACCCTGACTGGCCATGCCGCTACTGCGGCAACACTCGGCCAACAACTCGCTCAGACTGTGTACGAGTCTGCAATCGTCTCCGCCACAGACACGGTGAATGAGCTTCTCGACCAGGTCCTCAGCGCGATGCACCTTGCAGGGAGCCCTCCGGACGCAATTGTTACCCAATTCTCTCGACAACTCCCGCCTTTCCAGAAAGACCGTGAGAAGGCTCTTACGCTCTTTCGCCTGCTGTTGATGTATGCCCAGATCTACCTGGTCACGGTTGGCCGTCCGTCCGGACTAGTGGTCACAACTCGTGGGGTCGGCGTTCCATCGTCGATACCTGAAGCTCCGGCGCTGTTCCCACTATCACCACCAACCAAGGTGGAAGTGGAAATCCGCGAATCTGATCATTCACACAGGCCCAGTGTTCCGGCTGCGCAAATGGAGAGTGTCGATCTCCTCACGGCCTATCAACTTGTCCGAGATCTGAGCGGCACGCTGGATTTCACCGCACCAGTCCACGGTCCTGTTCGTATGATCGTGCGTCTTCCTGTTTCTTCTCTTTCTCCTCGTGCCATACAGGACCCACCGCCTCCGAAGCCTGCAACTTCATTACCCTCCGGATCGGTCTCAATCGCCACCCAGGGCGCTCCAGTGGAAGAACCTCCTGTCGTGCAAACTGGGGTTCTGGAACGGCGTCACAGCGCCCGCATTTCGACAATGCTCCCCGCCCACGTGACACTGGGCTCGGCTACATGGACCGGTACCGTGATGAACCTGAGTACGGGTGGAGCGTGCCTCAGCCTACTACCAGACATGCCATTCATAGATATACAAACTGCGGATGTCGCCTTGAAAACTGAAATGGGCATTCTCGAGCTGCGTGGAACCGCTCAGTGGCGAACCACATCAGCTGCTCCTCTTCATCTCCAGACACCATCTCACCATATCGTCGTGGTGTTTTCTCCTCCTCACCAACAGGAAGCTGCTGTCCTTGCTTCACTGGTCGAGGCAGCACGCGAGCGTTCTCTGATCTTCACCTTCGAAGTCCGGCTTTCCGCCGATCCTCAGTCTCAGCTACTTGCAACGGCCCAGCCAACCAAGATCTGGTTAGAGACAGATCAACGCGAGGCCATTCGTCTGAGATTCACCCTCTCAGCACGTCTCGAAGTCACCGACCAGTTCGGATCAATCAGGCAGCTCTCGGCTCTCATAACCAACATGAGTAGGACCGGCGCATGTCTCGAAGTCCACCCCCCGCCCGGCCCGCTGTCGGGTTTTGTCACACTGCATTTCATAGATGTACCCATCTCCGGCCACCCAGCCGCCCCGGGACCAAATGCTCCAGATGCCTCCCTTCCAGCCCGGGTCATCTGGATGACCGGAATAACGCCGGCCCAGCGGATGGTCTCTACCCCCAAGTTCGAACCAGCCATTCGACTCGGCCTTAGCTTTCATGCTCTCACTCCATACGCCGAACGAGAGATCAATCGTGTGCTGCTCCAGCGTTTAACATCCGATGAAGACGTATGCGAAACCCTGCCCCGCCGAACACCAGTCATCAGCATTTCAAGAGAATGCCGAAACCAGCGCGGGCAAACCATCGCCATCGTCGACGATCATCTCCGCCATCCTGTCACATCAAACCTTCCTGTGGTTATCGTGGCACCGGGCTATGGACAAACCGCAACTGACTATGCGGCCATAGCGCATTTTCTTGCCCATCATCACATCCGAGTCCTCAGGTACGATCATACCAATCATCTCGGACAGAGCGAGGGCGAACTACAGCACACCTCACTACGAAGCATGCAGGCAGACTTACTCAAAGTCATTGAGTTTGTCCAACACACGTGGTCTGGGGCACCCATTGCGGTCATCGCCAGCGACATGGCAGCCCGAGCTGCGCTCAAGATCGCCGGGCAGTCGCCACCCCTCGCACTCTTTGTGTTGATTAACCTGGTCGTCGACCTTCAAGCGACGATCCAGACTGTACATGCGCATGATCTCGTGACCGATTACCGATTTGGACTCCGCCGCAGCACCACGAACTTATTGAGTCTGAACGTCAATGTCGATCATTTCGTCGGCGATGCCATTGCCGGTCACTTCACCGACCTGGCTTCGACTTTGGAAGATGTTCGCTTGGCTCGAGCTCCTCTTGCGGTAGTCACGACACCAGTGAGCCCTTTGAGCCCGCTCCCACCCTCCGACCTCCCGCACGCCTTCATCACCGCGTTGGGAACACGAAACCGTGTGATTACCATACCCGCAGCACCGACGGAATCAAGTCTGACGTACGGATCACAGTCCGCGTCGGCATTTCAGCAGATCCTAGACCAGATCGCCTCCGTTATGACGCTCCCTGAGAACCCTGTCGAGCTCCGGGATCAGGCTCAACGGTCGGTCAACCGTCAACGCCGGATCGAGATGGAACGAACGCGCCTTCGCCATAACGTCTCGGGCGTGACTCGAGAAGCACTGTGGCTGGCCTATCTGCAGCAGCTCTCTCACCTCACCAACCTCCAAGAGCATTGGAAACTATTAGATGATTTGTATCGATCCCTGGGGCCTCTCAATCCGGCAACGGTTGTCGTGGACATCGACGGCGGCCACACCGACTTGGTCCGAGTTATGATGGTCAATCAAACCTATCGTGCCCGACATCGCGGATGGACACAGGAGCCACCGCCGAATTTGGTTGAGTTGGGACGGTCCCGCGAGTCCCTTCTGGCGGCTCGTCAGATCTATCAGACATTGTTTCACGAATTGGATAGTAATTTTGGCGGCGGGCTGAGCGCGTATCCCCCGCTCACCACAGGGGCAGTTCAAGGCGACTGGACAGGCTCTTTCCCATTCCAAGACGGCACGATTCGGCGAATTATCTGCAATCTCTCACTTTCCTTTGTACCCTCGCCTCTCGCCATGGTGAGGGAACTTTGCCGTGTTCTTCATCCACAAGGACGACTTGTGCTCACCGCCTTCCACCCTGGGACGGATCTTTCCGTACTCTACCGTCACCATCTCCGCGGGGCAAACCAGGACGAATTCGGGCCTCAGGCTCAGATCGTGCTCCACTACCTTGGACGCCTCCGAGAAGCAATTCGTCATGGTCTGTTACATACATTCGATCGCGAGACCCTCTTCCATCTCCTGCAACAATCGGGTGTGGCGCTCCCCCGTGTTTCGTCGGTATTCAACGGCCAGGTTTTTCTTGCGGTCGTTGAAAAGGGGGAATTCCTCTAGCTCAAAGAATCTGCGAGGTGTATACTCGCCCCCTGGTGCATTCCACTGGCAACTGAGCGACGCTTGAGTGACGGTAGAAGACTTTGAGCTACACGTCGGCAACCAAGCGCAGATCCACCCCATGACTGCACGACGCATTGAGACTGACCCTGCCCCTGTTCCGGTCTCCATCGATTTCCTCGGTTTGGTCACTCGGTTCTCCACCGATCTCGGGGCGATGATGGATCTGCGCGCATTGAGCGATCGGATTCTCGAAGCACTGTGTACAGCTTGCTCTAGCGGACATGGCGCGTTGTTTGTCTTAGATCGTGAACGTGATCGGTACCGACGGATGAGTACGATGGGCCCTGTAGCCGATTCCGCATTCCCCGCAACCCTGCCGACCGATCATCCTTTACCTCATCACCTGAGTCAGATCCGTCGGATCATCGCTCGAAAGGACCCTCCATCAAAACGTTCCCTCAGTAATCCCGACTTGACTATTCAACCAGTTATGGAGGCGTTTCAAGCGGCTTTTGCTGTTCCCCACTTCAATAAAGGTCGTCTCATTGCAGTTTCTGTCCTGGGAGAAACTCATTTGTCTGCCAAGGCTGACAGAGAGAGCGAGTTTGTGCTGACCTCACTGGCCCAGATTTCGGCGAATGCCCTTGACAATATCATGCTGTATGAGGATCTCCATAGGTCCCAAGCATTGATGAAACGGACCGACCGCCTCAAATCCCTCGAGACCATTGCTGGCGGGTTTGCTCACGAAATCCGGAACCCATTAACATCGATCAAGACCTTCATTCAGCTCGCTCCCGAACGTAAGGATGATACTGATTTTATTAGGAATTTCAGCAAAGTTGTTATTGATGATGTTTATAGAATTGAACGGTTAATCCAAGAAATCCTGGATTACGCCCGGTACATGGAACCGAAATTGACAGAAGAGGATCTCAATGAGATTGTTTCATCCTGCCTGTACTTCGTTGAGGTAAAGGCTGACCGATTGGGGATAAAGATTGAAAAAGAGTTGGCGTCTGACTTGCCTCGTGTCATGCTTGACCGTCAACAAATCAAGCAAGTCCTCTTAAATCTGCTCCTGAACGCCATGGATGCCATGGTTGAACCGGGAGGGCGGCTGCATGTCCGCACACACAAACTTATGAAACCAGGGGAAAAACTCTGGGCTCAAATCGAGATTGAGGATACGGGCCACGGGATTCCGGAAAGCACGCTTGAGCATATCTTTGATCCGTTCTTTACCACCAAGCATGAAAGCGGCGAGCATGAAGGGACAGGACTCGGTTTGACGATTGTTCATCAAATCATTCAGGAGCATCATGGGGAAATTCAGGTCAAGAGCACAGTCGACGTGGGCACCACCTTTTTCGTGAATCTTCCCGCATTACCGTCCTAACCATGAAACGCGAAGCCGATCCCAGCATGAAGAAACGTGTGCTCCTCATCGATGATGAACCTCGCGTCCGAGCCTCGCTCAAAATGGTGCTGGAGCCGACGTACGAGGTGTTCCAGGCAAGTGATGCGCAGGAAGGTCTCGAACTATTCCGTAAGGAGGCGCCTCATCTGGTTCTCCTTGACGTCATTCTGCCGGGAACCGATGGTCTCTCGATTCTGCAAACGCTACGGACCGAGGATCGTTCGACGCCTGTCATCATGTTGACAGGCACCAAATCCGTGAAGACCGCTGTCGACGCAATGAAACTCGGTGCCGCCGACTATCTCTCAAAACCATTCGAGGTCGAGGAACTTCGGATTGTCGTCGGCAAAGCGCTCAATTCCCAAGAATTAGAACGAGAAGTCAAGCAACTCCGCGCTCAGGTCGTACAACGGTACGCGTTCCACAACCTGATTGGTAAGAGCCCTGCCATGCAGGACATTTACGGCAAGATCGAGCAAGTCGCCGACAGCCGTACCACGGTTCTTATCTCAGGCGAAAGTGGGACCGGGAAGGAATTGGTCGCCAAAGCGATCCATTACAACAGCTCGCGGCGTGACCGTCCGTTCGTTGCGTTGAATTGTGCTGCCCTTCCTGAAACGCTCATCGAGTCGGAGTTATTTGGCCATGAGAAGGGCTCCTTCACCGATGCGACGGCCCGACGGGTCGGCCAGTTTGAGCTTGCGAATAGTGGCACATTGTTTCTTGACGAAATCGGCGACCTTAGCCCGATGACGCAGGCGAAGTTGCTCCGTGTGTTGCAGGAACGCGAATTTACGCGGATCGGCGGCGTACAGGCTATCAAGGTAGACGTGCGCATCATCGCCGCGACGAATAAGAATATTGAGGAGCTAGTCAGGAAAAATCAGTTCCGAGAGGACCTATATTACCGGATTAATGTTATCGCCCTCTATCTGCCTCCCTTGCGTGAACGCGGCGAAGACATTCCCCTTCTAGCCAAGCACTTCCTTGCGAAACGTGTCGAAGAAGATGCTCGCCCGCATCAAGAATTCAACAAAGAGGCGATTGAGCTCTTGAGTCGCTATCCTTGGCCAGGCAATGTGAGAGAAATGGAGAACATCATCGAACAGGCCTTCATATGGTCAAAAGGGTCGGCCTTCGTCACACCTGAACATCTCCCGAATATACTCCGCAACGATAGCCGTTCGTTTTCCCTCCGCGACGATACACTTGCGGGACGACTTTCCCTCGAAAAAGCTGTGATGGAATTCGAACGAGAAATCATCTTGGACGCCCTTAAACGAACCAACTACGTGCAGACCCATGCCGCCAATCTATTAGGTATTAGCCGTCGTATGCTGAAATACCGAATGGATACGCTCGGCATTGGCCGACCTGACAATGAAGCCGGTAGCGAACCCCAACCGCCAGTGCAGGAATAACACAGCGCTTTGAGAGAATTGAGCTTTTTTTGCACGGAGCAAGTGCAGAACTGCCCTGAGGCCACGTAGACTTACGTCTGTGGAAACTACATATAGTTGGTTTGGTTAAGCGCCCTACACCATCTAGATATCGGGTGCATAAGTCACTGAATCGGAACAGGAATTGCTTGACAGAATACGTACTTCGAGGTAGATGACAAGACATGAGCATTGCCTCTATGCAGGATACAGAGCGGACGAAGCCGACTGTCCTCGTGGTCGACGATGAGGCGGGCCCACGTGATGCCCTTAAGGTTATCCTGCGTCCTTTCTTCAACATCCAATCCGCAGAATCAGCAAAAGCCGCCATTGACGTACTCAACTCGCAGCCCATCGACCTCATTACCCTCGATCAGAAACTTCCCGACCGACAGGGTTTGGATCTCTTGCAAGACATCAAACATGACCATGCAGACGTCGAAGTCATAATCATTACGGGATACGGTAGCTTGAAATCCGCGATGGAAGGCATTCGCCACGGTGCAGCCGGATACCTCCTCAAGCCCTTCAACGTGACAGAACTCATTACTCTGGTCAACCAGACGCTAGAGAAAAAACAGCGGCTCGACTACCTCCGAAGCTTCTTGAACACAAAGCCCTCGCTCTGGGGGTCTGAGCAACAGAGCGCTCAGGCTTGGAATGAACTGAGAGCAGGATATTATCGTATCGGGAACAAGGGATTGGCGGGGGCAGGAAATACTAATGAGGCCTCGGACGTCCTCCCGCTGCTCTCCGACCTGCTGGAAGCAAAGGATCGACAGTTACTCAACCACTGCAGCAGAGTCAGTTTCTACGCGACTCTTTTGGCTAACCGGATGAATCTCACTATGGCGGAGCAAAAGTCACTCGCCCTCGGGGCTTTTCTCCATGACATCGGAAAGGTCGCATCAGGGGCGTACCGATTCGCCGACGACGAAATTTCCTCAGCGGGAGAGACCACGGCTAATCGTCGGCATCCAGAACTCGGAGCTCGCATGATTTTCTCTCTCGGCCTTCCTGCCGAAGTGGGACAGATTGTGTCCTACCATCACGAACGATGGGATGGGTCGGGCTATCCACATGGCTTGCAGGGAGAAGGGATTCCGGTTCTGGCGCGTATTGTGTGCCTGGCACAAGCATTTGACCACCTCACAGCAGAACTTCCTGGCCGCACTCCCATGACAATCGACCGTGCCAGTCAGAACATGGTCCAGCATGCCGGGACGTTCTTTGACCCCAAGCTCACTGAACTGTTCACGCGTGTAGTCGATGAATGCAAGGCCTCCCTCCCGGCGATGGCCATTGCAACCACACCGACAACCGAGTCAAACTCTTAAATCCAGATCATCGCCTCGATTTGCTCTCGGACAAGAGCTCAGCCGCAGTGTCCCGAACCTTTCGTGTTACAGTTTCCCCTCCGAGCATCCTCGCAATCTCTGCCTCTCGACCGATACTGGTCAGACTCCTCACCGAGGTCATGGTCCGCTTGCGATCCTGTCCCTTCTGCACCACCAGGTGGTGGTCAGCCTGGGACGCCACTTGCGGCAAGTGGGTGATGCAGAATACTTGGTGGAACATGCCTAACCTCCTCAATCTGGTTCCCAACGCGGCAGCCACAGCACCTCCCACGCCCGAATCTACTTCATCAAAAACCAAGATCGGCACTTGATCCATCCCCGCCAAGATGGATTTGAGAGCCAGCATGACTCTTGAGAGTTCACCCCCAGAAGCCACACGGGCGAGCGGCTTTAACGGCTCTCCTCGATTTGTTGAGATAAGAAACTCAACGCGATCGCGGCCGCTCGGCCCGGCCTCCTCGATGGCCTCTGCGCTGGCCACGGAGATGTCGAAGGTCGACTGGTCCATCTTCAAGACGTTCAATTCTGCCTTCACAAGCGTTTTCATCCGTTTGGCAGCCTCGGCTCTCTTCTTCGACAGCTGCAGTGCTAATCCCTCAAAAGACTGTCGGGCTTCTTCCAACTTCTCAGTCAACACGGACATCGTGTCATCGTACGTCGCAATGGCCTGTAATTCCCCCTTCACTCGTGTACCAAACTCAATGACTGTCCCAATCGATCCTCCATACTTCTTTTTCAACCGCTGAATCAGATCCAGGCGATCTTCTACTGCTGTCTGGCGGCCTGGGTCGGATTCCAAGTCTTCCGTATAGTCACGCAGACGGGTGGCGAGCTCTTTGAGTTGAATCATCGCCTCGGTCGCCGTCTGCTGAGTATCTTGCATCGACCCATCTGTATGTACCAAGTCCGACAGGACCCGGATCACCCTGGTCAACTGACTGAGAACACCCTGGTCATCACCCTGCAACCCCTCGTATGCAGTCTGCGCCAGTTCACCTAGCCGGCTGGCGTGCACCAACCGCTGACGTTCGGCCTGTAAGACTTCGTCCTCCTCCGGTTGCAATCCCGCCTGTTCGATCTCGTGGTGTTGAAAGCGGAGCATTTCCGCGCGTTGGTTACGATCTGCGGCCTCCGCTTCAACCGTGCGGACCTGGGCTCTCAGATCGTTCCATGCCTGATAAGCCTGTTGGCAACGGGCACGAAGGTCCAGAGTTCGTCCAAAGGCATCCAGCGCTTCAAGCTGTGCAGCGTGACTCAATAACGATTGCTGCTCATGTTGTCCGTGGATGTCGACGAGGGTTCCTCCGAGTTCTTCTAGCGTGCGGAGGGGGCACAGGCTTCCGTTCACATACACACGGTGGCGACCTGAGCGGGAGAGGACCCGCCGCAAAACCAGCTCCCTATCGTTCGGGCCTACGAGTCCTTTGGCGCGCAATTGTTCGAGTAAGGGGTGCGAGGAGGGTAGTTGAAAGGCCGCTTCGAGAATTGCCTCCTCCTCGCCGGAACGAATCTGATCAGTTGAGGCTCGACCACCGACCAATAAACCGATGGCGTCGATGAGGAGAGACTTACCTGCTCCAGTCTCACCGGTCAGAACAGTGTATCCGGGCTGGAATTGAAGATTGAGTTGCTCGATCAGCGCGAAGTTGGCGATGCGCAACTCAGCAAGCATTGCGGCGGATCATGACGCCTCTTACGCGGAACCGGCATGTTGCGCAAGCAGCGAATCGATGATTTCCTTGAATTGTCGTTTCGGCCTTGCCCCAACGAGCTTTTCCACGACTTGCCCGCTCCTGAAGAAAAGAATCGTCGGGATACTCATAACTTGGTACCGCCCCGCAATTTCAGGGTTCTCGTCGGTGTTCAGCTTGCGAACCTTCACCTTTCCTGCATACTCTTTCGCCAATTCATCGATGATAGGAGCCACCATCTGGCATGGACCGCACCACACGGCCCAAAAATCCACCAAAACTAATTCAGGTGCCTTCATGACTTCGGCATCCCACGTTGCATCCTCGACTTTCATTGTTTCACCAGCCACGTTCCACTCCTCCTTCGAAAAATTATTTATGATTCCTTAAGGCGTTGCATCGTATACTAGCCGTCTCCGAAGAGTCAAATTCAATCACCACATCCATTCTGGAGGCACTCCAAACCACCAGCTATCCGGGTGAGCTTTTCGCCAGGCAGTCTGCTGCATCCACAAACGTTTCACCAACGCATCATCAAGCCGAGTCGCCATTGCCGCTGTGACATCCGCTTGCTTCTGCGCGGCTGACTGAATCACTTCTTTTGCGATTCTGGCCAAAACATCTGGTGGGTCGACAAGATCTTCCGGTCGGCCAGTGGCAAGATTCAAGTAGAGTTGCTCCATATGGACCCACCGGTCTGTCTTGGCCAGGAATTCGGCGTACGCATCAAGGGCCTGATAGACATAGGTCAGATACACATATCGTTCCGCCGACGGATGCTCGACAATTTCATGCTGGCAGGCTTCGATCGCTCGTCGAAAGTCGCCCGCGGCTAAGAACACCTTCGCGCGCTGGAGGTTTGAGACCGTCGGCTCCTCTGCTGTCGAAGCCCCTGCCCACCCAGCCACAGAAGCACACCCCACCAAAATGCACATCACTACGACCCGGACCGTCATTGCAGGGACACTCCATCGCACTAATCGAGACATCGCTCTCTCAGACCATTCCTTGCTCGACTCAGCCTGATTCATCGGCCGCTAACCCCGCTTTGTGGTGGAATGGTCGACAGCGGAAATCCGTATGGTCCACCTGGGGCTGCCCACGGCAATCCTTTCTCCCCGATCAATAAGGGACCTAGAATAGTGCGCAGCACCGCCGTTCCGAAGTTTTCCGTCCATCCAATGCCGGTCAGGTTCAACATGAAATTATACTGCG